>ENA-UOOM01003408-UOOM01003408.1-fermentation-metagenome-genome-assembly--contig:-NODE-3408-length-11562-cov-5.314852_pt1 | contig 11562 bp, 17 predicted proteins | sample MGYA00245781_ERZ724031 | MGnify/ENA primary metagenome ERZ724031 (study PRJEB28704, sample SAMN03018317) | fermentation metagenome | biome: anthropogenic terrestrial biome; feature: soil; material... | reverse complement strand
CCTGATCGTTTCCGCCAGAGAAAACGGGCTTGTGCCGTTTGAATATCTCACGAAGGTTTTCACTCAAGCCCCGAACGGCGTCGATCCTAAAACCCTTATGCCATGGAAGTTGTCACCCTTGGCTTGACGGTTACTTTTAATACGATACTTTTCGGACTTGCACTTCTTTTGGGCATCGCATGTTTTATCTATTTGACCGTGCGAAATAGGACTGTCTTAAAGATTGGGCAACTAAAAGCTAGGCCAATTATTGCGAATGTTCTGACTCTTGTGGTGATGGTTGCGGTCTTTTACGCTGAGGGCATATATCTTTGGACGATTTGGCTTATAGAAGTTGTGCCGATAGTTTAGAAATTCTTTTAATTGGAATTATACGGTGTAATAGAAATTATAATGCATTTTAGACCATGGATTGTTACACAAGAAAATTAGTTAAGTTAAGCTACTTGTGTATATTTCGATCTCAAAAACACCACTTGTTCGGTCACTTAGCCTCAGCTTCACGGAGGAAGAGCCCAGTCCTCCGGAAGCTGAGCTATTGTGACTAATTGTTAGTCTTCATTATCTCTACGGCCATGAGCCAGGCAGTGAATTTGGCTAGTCTATTGGTCGGACTCAATAGGACCCTGATTATAGTACAGCAGCTTCATATAGAGATGATAGGCCGGATTACGCTGTAGCTTCCGGCGAGGTCTTAAAAATATCACCGCGAAGATCCTCGTCATAGGGATGGAGCAGATGAGGGGCTTAATTCATACCTGGTATGTACCGTCTCTGATTCCAGATGACGGATATCCTTGACGAGGCAGTTAATCAGCTTTATGAATTCATACATTCCGGGACAATCACCACATGAGTAGCCATCATACATCTTTCCCACCCCCTTCTGAGGCCTGCAGTCCATGGCGCTCCCTCATGGAGACACGCCCGTCAATCATGCGATCCGGTTTGTTTTTCCATTGAGGGCTTTATTCGGTTTCGTATTGGAGTGAAAATAAAGGGAGTGACCAAATGTAAAAAAGCCCATACAGAAATAAGCCTCAGATCTTATACCAGTCTGGACTTAGGAATATGATTTTATTCAGTTGCTAAACTGGTTTACTGATTTGATCTTAAATTAACAGATTATGGGATGCCGTTCTGTAATGGGTGTTACTACATATTCCCTATTATTGCTTTTCTTAACTTGCAACTCTATGGAAAATGTAGTTGCAATACTATGGAAAAATTACTTGCAACTTTCTTCAAAAATTACTTGCAAAAAACACCATATTGAATTCCTCCATTTCGATTTTTTGGGGATGGCGAATCGAAATGGAGGCGGTGGGGAACGGCATCGAGGTTGGACTTCGGGCCAACTTGGCCCAAAGTTGGCGCATTGCGCCTTATGTTGCGTCACCATCGCTATCGCTCCTGCTCCTTATTTTTCCTCTCATCTGTCAGTCCGAACAGGTGGTCAATATTGGCCTTTGCGGTAATAACCTCCTGCATTTCTTTTCTTACCGCCTGGTACTCACCATAGGCGGCTTTTTTCTTTGCCGTAAGCTCCCGGCCTTCGGCTTTGAGCGTATCCATGTTGGGGAGCTTCGCCCCGGACAATAAACGCCGGAATGCGTCCTGCGCCGCCCGATAGGCGGCAATGTCGGCCTTATGCTCCGCAAGGTATTTCTTGCTGTACCTTGCAGCCTTATTCCCTCAAACACAGGCCGGGTTTTGGCGTAATCAACCACCGCCGCCTTTAACTCCGCATTGACACGCATAGCCGCCTCGGTGGATTTTATGCTATCGTAAAGAGTATGGAAACGGCCTGTAACCTCTGAGGCTTTTTGCTCCAACTGCTCATATTCCAGCAGATTGTTTTCTTGCAAGTATTGGAGCGTTGCCGCCATCTGCTTTAGGTTAAAGATTTTTGCCCACCGCTCGTAAGCGGGGCCTTTCCCGGCCCTCAATCGTGGCTTGTATGTCCTCTCTCCTGTCCGTAGCCCTTGCCAAGAGTGGAGGCCCGGAGCCGGGTAAAGCGTTCCTGCCCCTCGACCTGGAAGCTGATCGCGCCGCCGCGCCCATGCTTTACCTCATAGCCAGCCGCCGCCATAGCCTGTAAAAAGGCTTCCATATCGGGCGGCTTTTCGGCAAGGCAAATATCAATCTGCGCCTTTAGACGGTTTTGGAATGTCGGCGGCTTGTTGCCGCCGAGCCATTGCCCATAATGCTTGTATTTGCCCTTGCTATGCAACTTCGGATTGGCAATAGTGGATAAGCCGTGTTCAAGCCATACCGGTCAGACAAGCGGCGAAATGCGTGCGCAGAACCGATAAAATCCCGGAATTTCCGGGTGCAATCCAGTGAGGTTGAGTTGTAGTAAATATGACAATGGGGGTGGTCAATATGTGATCCAAGGTTTCCGCTTTCGTCCAGAACGGGTCGCTTTCTTTGCCATCGCCCCTTGTATTCTCAATCAGGGTGTCACATTCTGCTTGCGCTCTTTGCGTGTTTGTGCGTCCTTTTGAGCACGTGTAGATAGTTCTTCCTTTGACGGTTTTTCAGCTTTCGGCACTTTCTCCTGTTTTGCAGACTGGGCGGGTTTCTTGTCCGCTTTTTCAATGGTCTTACTCTTGCGGGAATTGGATTTGTTCTTCTGCTCGATTTCATCAAGCGGCTTTTCCCATTCCTGCCGAGTGTCCTTGACATCCGGCCCGTTTTTATCAGGCTGTGCCTTTTTATCGGTACTATCTGTGATACAGTAGTATCAAGTTATGAAAAAAGGAGGGTACCTTCCACAAGTGCTGATAAAAGTGCAGATGCCTCTTTTATATTCTTCACATTTTCGACCCTTTTCAAATAAGATAATGGCATATATGATTTGGAAGGGAAGGATAAAGATGCGCTTCTATTATGGGGAGAAAAACCTGCACAGGGTTCTGGATGAGATGGAGTTCTGGAAGCACCAGGAATCCGAACACACGGTTGTCATTCGGGAAGTAGCCAGTGATCTGGAACCGGCTTTTGTCTGTCGGCTGCAGCAGTTTGAACTGGCCTTTCAACAAACAAAAGGGTTGACTGTGCGGTACATAGAGACCATTATCCGCTCAAAAGGGAACATCTTCCCGGATATGCAGCAGCAGATGATGGAGCTGGTGCGCTTTGCCATTTGCCAAAGCCAACAGTTCATTTTGCTGCTCAATCAGATTTTGGCGGAAAGCGCGGCAGCGCAGAACAATAGCGCCGTTTCGGTAGTTGTGAATCATATTCGCCGGGAATCAGAATATTTCATCGGGATCGCACAGACAATATTGTCATGTTGAAAATCGTGTACCATCTGTACGTATCGGAACATACATGATAAGATCAGAATAGGAAATGCAGTTGTTATGATGATAAACAGGGAGGAATGAAAATGAGCAGCAAGTATCTTAAAAACATTGAATCGGAGCAGGTCCTGGAGCTGCTGAAACTGGTAGATTACCAGCAGGGACAGGTCGTCAGCCGGACCCTGGTTCAAAATGAAGCTGTCAGCATCACCCTTTTTTCCTTTGACAAGGGAGAAGAGATCCGTACCCACACTTCGGATGGAGATGCCATGCTGACGGTCCTGGAAGGCGATGCGAAGATTACCGTTGGCGGGAAAGATCATGCCCTGGCACAGGGACAGACCATTGTTATGCCGGCTCAGGTTCCACATGCAGTGGCAGCGGAAAATCCGTTCAAAATGATTCTGATTGTAGTGTTTTCTCAGCCGGATTGATAACAACAAACCACCAGCGAAAACGGTATGGAGGAGGAGCAGAGCCGGTTGGCAAAATGGAATCCCTGGCACGGCTGTCATAAAATCAGCGCCGGCTGTCGGAACTGTTATGTTTATCGGATTGACGCCCGGCATGACAGAGACAGTTCCATTGTAAAAAAGACAAAGGACTTCGACTTACCGCTCAGGCGTGATCGGGCAGGAAAATACAGGCTGAGCGGCAGGGAGATTGTCTATACCTGTTTTTCCTCCGATTTTTTTCTGGAAGATGCCGATGAATGGCGCAAAGAAGCGTGGGACATGATCCGCGCAAGACAGGATCTGCATTTTTTCATCGTCACAAAAAGAATACATCGCTTTCATGAATGCCTGCCCGGGGACTGGGGGAACGGTTATGAAAACGTGACGATATGCTGTACCGTTGAAAATCAGGAACGTGCGGACTTCCGACTGCCTTTGTTTCGGAACGAACCGATCCGGCATAAAAGCATCATCTGTGAGCCGATATTGGAAAATATCAATTTATCACCGTATCTTTCCGATGAGATAGAGGAAGTGACCGTTGGAGGGGAGTCCGGTCCCAATGCCCGTCTTTGCCGGTTTGACTGGGTTCAGAATATTTGCGTCCAATGCCGGAAGGCCGGAGTGCCATTTACGTTCAAGCAGACCGGAGCCCGATTTGAAAAGGACGGCAGGATTTATCAGATTCCCCGGAAGGAACAGCATTCCCAGGCACAGAAGGCAGGGATCAACACAGGCCGCTGAAGCCGGGGACGAAATTATCATATCTCAAAAAATATTTATTGTATGGCGATAAATAGTTATTGATTTTTATAAAACAATAGCATATAATAGAAAGAGCCGGAAATCCGGAAATTTGATATTTCATTAAATGATGAGTTCAAGGAGGATTTTTTATGAGTCAAGCAAAATTATCCAGGTGGCTCAAGGCCATTATGGTCGGAGCGGAAATTGGCATTGCCATTGTTTATTTCCTCATTATTCCCGTTATAGGAAAGGATATCGTCGCGGCGAATCCGGAGTTTGCCTATTGCTATTGGCCCTGGCTGATTTTTCTTTGGACAACTTCTGTTCCTTTGTATGTTGCTGCTGTTTTTGGCTGGAAGATAGCAAGGGAAATTGGGCTGGACAATTCCTTTTCCAGAGAGAATGCAGTGAGCCTGAAACGGATTTCTCAACTTGCTGTTGCAGATACCATATATTTCTTTATCGGCATTGTTGTATTCAGTGTGCTGAACATGATTCACAGCAGTATCGTGATTGCGGCATTTTTCGTTTTATGTGTGGGGGCTGCCATTATCATTGTGTCTGCGGGGCTGTCCCATCTTGTCTATAAAGCAGCAAAAATGCGGGAAGAGAATGAATTAACCATTTGAGGTGTAAATATGATTGTGATCAATATTGATGTGATGCTGGCCAAAAGGAAAATGAGCGTCACTGAACTTTCGGATAAAGTGGGTATCACCCTGTCCAATATTTCCATACTGAAAAATGGGAAGGCAAAAGCGATCCGGGTTGATACACTGGATAAAATCTGCAAGGCACTGAACTGTCAGCCGGGCGATGTTCTGGAATGGAGGGAATAGGGGCAGCCCCGTTATCCCTTCAGAATTTCCAGCAGCTCTTTCGGTGTGTTTACGATCCGGCTTGCTCCGGAAGCCTGCAGTTCGGAGTTGTCCCGGAATCCCCAGGAAACGGAAAGACAGTCGATCCCTGCATTCTCAGCGGTTTTGATATCCACCTCGGAATCACCGATGTATACGGAAGAAAGTTTTTCTGCATGAAGCAGCCGCATTGCTTCCAATGCCGTATCCGGACAGGGCTTCTTCCGGATTCCTTTTGATTCGCCGATGGCGACGGATATGACGTCCCGGAAATAGTATTTTGCCAGCTCCTTGACCAGGTAATCGGCTTTATTTGAAACAATGGCCATGTGATAACCCAGGGCCTTTAGTTCCGGCAGGACTTTTTCCAGTCCTTTATAGGGCCTTGTCTTGTTACGGCTGTTCTTTGCATAATGAAGCTCAAAAAAGGAATAAATATCCTGAAACTGTGGGTGCTGCTGTCCATCCGGTACGGATCGTTCCACCAGTGCCAGCATGCCGTTGCCAAGGAAACGCCGTACTTCCATTTTTGTTTTGGTTGGCAGATGAAATTTTGTAAGAGCAGCATTGACGCTGTCCCGTAAATCATCCAGAGTATCCAGCAGGGTACCGTCCAGATCCCAGATAATGCTGTTGTATTTTTCCATTAGTTTGTGGCAAATTCCTGTTCCTTTTTTGGGAGCCGGCCAGGCGAAGATGCCACATTCACCTCCTATGGGATTGCTATTGTGCTGTGAATCCCGGAATTAATCCTTCCCATTATCTCTTTTAAATATTTTATTGTCAAGTTTGAATGGTAAAATAATGTTTGAATGGTAAAATAATAAATATATTCAGAATATATGAATGCCGGGACTCGCATTGGATACAGGGAATTGATTCCATTCCCATTATCATGAGTCATTGCATAGGGCGCAGAGGGAAAGGGAGCGGAGGATCACAGGAAATGATAGATTATTCCGCCCAGGACTCCGGCTCCCAGCATGACAAAGACCGGATCCATTTTTGTTTTTCTCAGGATGACCACACACAGGGCAATCAGGGCAACTGCAAAGAAGTCGATACGGTTTACCTGAAAGGAAATGGCGGCTCCGTTCCACAGGGCCTGAACAATCATGGATATTCCTGCCGATGCGATCAGCCCCACAACAGCAGGATGAAGACCATTGAGGATCCCCTGCATGTATTTCAGATTCCTGTATTTTTTGTACAATGCCGAGATCAGCAAAACGATAACGGTGGACGGAAGGATACATCCAAAAGTCGCCGCCGTCGCTCCCTGGATTCCCGCGATGCGTGTACCGACAAATGTGGCGGAATTAATCGAGATGGGCCCGGGTGTCATTTGCGATATGGTGACAATATCGGCAAACTCCCTCATGTTCAGCCAGCTGTATCGATTGACAACCTGGGTTTGTATCAAAGGCAATGATGCATAGCCGCCGCCAAAACTAAACATCCCGATCTGAAAGAATACCCAGAATAATTTAAGATAAATCATGACTGCTGTCTCCCTTTCCTGTTTCTTTTTTGACGGACAGGCAACCGACCAGCCCGCAGAAAAAGATAACGTAAACCGGATTGACATGGAACAAAGCGGCTGCAATAAAGGAACCTGCCATAAGGATTGCCGGGACGATCCCGTGGTGTTCCTTTAAAATGGTTCGACCCATGGTAATTACAACATCAATAATGACGGCGCAGACGCCTGCCTGCATGCCCTGCAGGACATTTTTCACAACCTTGTTCCCGATAAAAGCGCTGTAACCGACGGAGATAACGGACAATAACAGAAATGGCGGCAATACGGTTCCCAGTATTGCAACTAGCGCACCGGGAATTCCGGAAAGCCGATAGCCAAGCAAAACGGCTGCATTTACGGCAATTGCACCCGGCGAGGACTGCGCGATTGCTGTAAAATCAAGTATTTCCCTTTCATCAATCCAATGAAGTTTATCCACAAACTTCTTTTTCATTAAGGAGATGATGACATACCCGCCTCCGAAGGTAAAAGCGCTTAACTGAAAAGTTTCCAGAAAGAGCTTCCAGTAAAATTTCTTATCCTGTTTCAAACAAATATCCCCCTGTCTTTTTTCTATGAACCGATCTTTCTTCGTAATGGAACGAGTTACCCGGCTTCCTTTTTCTGTGATATCCATTGTCTGATATCTGCTTTATTCTATCTTTTCCCGTTCCTGTTCCTCTCTATTATAGCCCTGAGCATTGCATAAGTATAATATTATTATCTTATATAAATCATATTGTTTTTCTTATGAAAAATCAATTTCATTTGGACTTGATTATTTGTTGCATGCATCGTATAATTAGAAAAGCAATTTACAGACACTGTTGTCTAATAATCGGGGAGGGGAGAGAATGGCGCGTCCTGTTGATGAAAAGAACCGTGAAGAAGTGAAGGAAAAGATCATGGAAACTGCGCGTAAGGTTTTTTGTGAAAAAGGCTTCATAAATGTAACCATGACGGATTTGCTGAATGCGGCAGGCATGAGCCGCGGTGGATTTTATTTTTATTACAGATCAGTCGACGAAGTGTTTCGGGATACTGTCCGTAATCGAAATAAAAGCAACTTTGATGAAATACGGCTCTCCATAAACAAAAATCCGGATTTCACGGGCTTGATTGACAGCTATTTTGCAAAACAGAAAAAACGGCTTCTTAATATGGAGGATAGCTTACTGCGTGCGTTTTATGAGTATTTATTTACTCATATGGAAAAGAGCGACATACAATTTCGCAATGAGCAGAGCGACAAAATACTAGGCACCGTAAATGCCATGTTACAGCTTGGTGTTCGGCAGAAAGCGCTTGCCCCGGAGAATGTGGAGCAAATTGCGGAGCATTATATGTATACGATTGAAGGCTTGAATGTAATGGCATTATTTCAGGGATTGACAGAGGAAACCATAGACCGGCAATTCAAAATATTAAAGAACATGATAAGTGAGGACAGATAATATGAAAGTACTGGTAACAGCAGGCGATACCTATGAACCGATTGATGATGTGCGCAAAGTAACGCATATGGCAACAGGCAGGCTTGGCAGTTTAATTGCGGACGCATTTGCCCGGCGCGGCGCAGAAGTGACTTTTCTTTGCGGAGAGCGATCCATACGGCCCGCCCTGTCTATGGACAAGATCGTGGAAATCCAGGGGGTAGTGTCGTTACAAAAAGCGTTGAAAGAGCTTTTGTCAAATATAAAATATGACAGTGTTGTTCATAGCATGGCCGTTAGTGATTATACCATCCGGGGACTGGCAACGGAGGATGCGCTTATAAATGAATTGCTGAAAGCTATATCAGACTCCGGTACGGTTTATGATGAAAAGCAATTATATTCCAATATTCAACAAGCCATCAGTAATGCCCTGTATAGCGCCACCGGCAAAATCAGTTCGGATTTCGACTCTCTGACTGTGTTCATGGACAGAGCCCCCAAGGTGATTTCCTGTGTAAAGCAAATACAGCCAAATACGATATTGGTCGGGTTTAAATTGTTGTCTCATGTGGCTGAGGAAGCATTGATACAAGCTGCACAGGAGCAAATGCGTTCAAACGGCAGCGATTTTGTATTGGCAAACGATCTTTCCAACATTGAGGGCGACCATCATCAGGGAATGCTGATCGGGTCAGATGGCATTCTGGACAGACCCGCAACGAAGCAGGATATTGCTGAATCCATTGCATCTCATGTGATCGGCAAAATGACGGAGCAACGATAATATGGACCTGGCTGTCAGTATAGGGAATACTACGATTCGTATCGGCGCTGTCCATCATCAGAATGGGAAAGTGTGGGAAATCGGAAGGAATGCACAAGATATTGCGGGTGAGATGTCAAATATATTTGCTTTATTAAAGGAACCTGCAGAAAGAAGCATCCTGGCTTCGGTTCGTCCGGATTTGACCAACGGGGTATATCATGTTATGTGCTCGTTTTGCCGCACAGAGCCAATTATCGCTTCATTGGGAAACGGGTTTTCCCTGGATTATAGTTATTACAGGGGACAATTGGGCATTGACCGCGCCATTTGCTGTGAGGCTGCCTGTCTACAGGCAGAGCCACCATTTATTGTAGTCGATTTGGGTACGGCTACCACGCTGAACGTAGTTGATGAGAGCAAGCATTTTATTGGCGGCTTGATCTTGCCGGGTGTGCAGATGGGGCTATCCGCATTGTCAGACAACACTGCGTTGCTTCCCCATATTCAGCTGGAATCTTTTGGCGGAACCATCGGCCGGGACACGAAAGAATGTCTGCTGTCCGGTGCGGTGCATGGTACGGCTATGTTGCTGGACAAGGCCATAGCAAATATCTGGTCGATATTGGAGTCAACCGGAACAAGTGTGATAACAGGAGGAAATGCTTCTATCATCCTGCCGATTATGGAAACCCAATGTATCTATGAGAAAGACCTGATCCTAAAAGGGTTGTTCTCTATTTTAAATAAAGAAAATGAGGCGCTTGAATGGATACCTCAGCAACGGCTTCTGCAAAAGTAAAAAGGCTTGTAATTTTATCTATGTTTCAGCCCCTGTTTGCTTTTCTGAATCAGCACCTGGGCCTACTTCATCATCCTGATTTTAATAACTAAGCGGCTGGATACATATTATATAAAATGGAAAAGGAGATAGAATGCTGAGATTGTACAAAAAGTAATTTGATCGGATAGGAGCATGATAGTAAATGAAGAGTGGTCAAAAGTTCTTTGAAAAATTCAAGGGAAAATTAATGTCAGGATTTTTAACTTCTTATCTAATACTTATATTGATTCCTATAATGATCGGATGTGGAGCATATATTATTATAGAAAATAATATTGAAAAAGAGGCAATAAGGATAAAAAATACGATTATAGAGCAGATAGGAGAGACTGTCGATCAGGATATCAGCATAGTTAACAACATTTGCGAGCAGCTAACGAGTAATACCAAAGTTAAGAATTACAGCACTCTTTCAGATCAGACAAATAGACACAACTATTTCGAGTTAAGAGAAATCGCATATGATATCAAGAATGCAACTTTGCTATCCAATGATATTGAGGGCATTTTTGTATATTTTCCTAAGAGTAACACCATAATTTTCAAAGAGGGGATTTATGATCCTTACAGTTTTTTTCGGTACAATTATTATATAAAGGACTATACTTATGAGAAATTTTGTAATCAGATATTGAATCAAAGCCATTCCTTTCATTTATTGGATGTTTCGGTTGGCTCCAGAAAAAAGATACAAAAAAATTAATCAAAGTGCTTTTAAAAAAACAAATTCTGATGCAAAACTGGCGGGAGCTCCTTATCCGAAAGCATAGGATGGCTATCAATACAGGTTTTTGGGGGATTATACCGGAAGCAATGGTACTGTAATCACTACGGCATGTGATCATGTGGAAGAAGCAATCAAGTGGTTGAATTTCGCTTATACAGAACAAGGCCATAACTTGTTAAATTTTGGTATAGAAGGAGAAAGCTATGAGTGGGTTGATGGATATCCGAAATACAAGGACGTAGTGACGCAAAATCCGGATGGGCTTTCTTTTGCTCAGGCTTTGTCGAAATTCTCTTGTGGCTCATTCTCCGCTGCCTATGTAAAAGACCAAAGACAATTTGAGCAAGCGGTTCTAACCTAATCTTGCGTGTTGGGCGTATTATGTCGGTTGGACATGAGAAAACCATATTGCTTTATAATCCGGCGATATTTGAGACGGCTGACATTATTTCCACCTATGTATATCGCAAAGGACTTTTGGAAAGCAACTTCAGCTTCAGCGCCGCTGTTGGACTTTTTAATTCTGTTATTAACTTCATACTGATCATCTGTGTTAATAAGATCAGTAAAACAGTTTCAGAAACCAGTCTGTGGTGAAGGGAGATTATTATGGCTGTAAAACAATCCGTTGGGGAAAGGACTTTTGAGTTGTTCAACACCTTATTCATGACAATCCTGATGTTTATTATGCTTTATCCCTTGACATTTGTGGCTTTTGCCTCTTTAAGCAGTCCATCTCTGATGATATCCCACAAGGGACTTCTTTTATGGCCAAAGGGATTCAGTCTGGAGTCGTATAAAGCGATCCTTAAAATACTATAATATATGTTGCTGCAGGCACCTTGATTAATGTTGTCATGACGGCTCTGGCGGCATATGGGCTTTCAAGAAAGGGCGTTTTAT
>ENA-UOOM01003407-UOOM01003407.1-fermentation-metagenome-genome-assembly--contig:-NODE-3407-length-11564-cov-3.245808_pt1 | contig 11564 bp, 9 predicted proteins | sample MGYA00245781_ERZ724031 | MGnify/ENA primary metagenome ERZ724031 (study PRJEB28704, sample SAMN03018317) | fermentation metagenome | biome: anthropogenic terrestrial biome; feature: soil; material... | reverse complement strand
CCCGGCCCTGTTGGCCCTTGATGGTCATGGCGACAATGTCGTTTCTGTCCACCCCGGAGTTCCTTATAGCTTGCTTGCAGCCTTCAAACAGCGCGGGAAGCATGTCCTCTGCCTTTTGTTCCACATAGCCAGGCTTAGGGTAATAACAGGGATATTCCCTATAATCGGAGCCTATGAGGGTACCGTCAAAATCGAACACACATGTTTTGCAGCCGGTTGTACCGGCGTCAATACCAACAAGGTATTTTCCCATTTAGATTCCTCCATTCTCATTTCTCGTTTCTCGTTTTGCGAAGGTTAATTAGAATTAGTAGAAGAGCTGAAGTGTTTAGCTTAGGGTTATTCGTGAATCTGCACAAATCTATATTATCATGTATGCGAAGCACATCACTATTCCGAATTTTCCGCATGGCATGAAATAAACGAAAGGGTTTGAGTGCAAATTGCACTCAAACTTGAAAGTATAGTGGCGAACTCGCGCTGTTGAGCAACGGAGATACCCGTGATATAATTGCGATAAACGCTTGTTTATTGCAGGAAGGAGGGCGTTGTGACTTTTAATCAGCTGGAAATTTTTATAGCGTTGGTCGAAACAGGCAGCTTCTCTGCCGCAGCTGAAACTCTTTATGTGTCTCAATCCACACTGTCAAAACAGATAAAGGTTCTCGAAAAGGAGCTCGATACCCGCCTATTAACAAGGAAAGCTACTGGTGTGGAGCTTACTTCCTCGGGCATGCTTTTTTTGAGTTTTGCACAATCGGTCACCAAAGAACTTCATAGTCTAAAGAGCGCTATTTCTCCCTACACCACCCTCAGCAAAAAGCAGATAACTATATGCTCCGAGCCTGGCATGACCCCTTATGGGATTCTGGACATAATCGATGATTACCAACGCGAGGAGAATCCCGGAATAGTGATCAACTTTAGGGAGCATGGCTTCGAGGAGCTTTACGCCATGTTGGACAGGCGCGAGGCGGATATGGCTATTATCTGGGAGGAAAACGCCGATGCCCGCGGCTACGATGCCATGCGCATATTGGCCGACGAATCGGTGGCGATAATGTCCGCGAAGCATCCTTTGGCGCACAAGGGACATGTAGATATATCCGAGCTTTCCTGCGAGAGCTTTAGCGTGCATCAGCGCTGTGCGGTGGGCAAATGCACTGCATCGCTATGCGAGGCGGCGGATTTCACACCCATTGTGGCATATCTGGTATCGCGCACTTCTTCCCAGATCGACCTTGCGGAGATGGGAAAGGCTGTCAGCTTTGTTATGGGCGAACGCGCCTACTCATGGAACAACCCGTCCGTTGCGATACTTAGGCTCAACAATCCACTCATAGCTCATGTACTAGCGGTCATCCCCAAGGAGGACGCTTCCCCAGAAGCGCGCAAATTCCGGCGATATCTGGCATATAAACTTAACGAACGCACTTATATAACCGCTAAACCGGTATAACTGGTTTTAACTAAGGGAGCGTGCGTGTAAATGACGCTCCCTCTATGTTTTTTAGGAGGGTAGCACGCCCAATTCTTTGAGCATGTCGAAGGCTTCGATTATCTCGACGACGCCCTGGCTGCCGATAATCTCCGCGCCGGCGGACAGGAATGCGTACGCGTTCTGCGGGCGCGGGAATTTGACTCCGGACACTTTTAACCGGGTATTGCTACCTTTAATGGTATCTAGGATTATCTTGCACTGTTGCATATTCGGACCCTGGAACTGCCCTGTAGAGGACTTTACCCAATCGATTCCGTGGTCAACTGCCATCTTTGATGCCAGGCGGATCTGTTCGTCATTCAAGCGGAACACTTCGATTATGAGCTTAGTCTCGATATCGCCTGCGACCTTCTTGAACAACGTCAGCTCTTCATCGACGATGTCGTATCTACCGGACAGGAATGCAGGCTGGTTCATGGTCAAATCAAGTGTGGTGCAACCCATGCTCACGTTGTCGGCCATGGTTTGGGCTTTGGCCTTTGGGGTGTCCATTCCCAGGGGGAATCCACCGCCCGCACCAACGCGGATTCCGGTGCCCTTTAACTCTTTGGCGATGATGGGCAACCAGTGAGAGTATACTATGAACGAACGAAGTTTGTAATCTTTGCAGATTTTGATCCAGTCGTACAGTTCTTCCTCTGTGTAGCAGTTGGGAGTGAACAGCTCAAGATACTTGCCGACGGTTTCTTTGGTTTCTTTTCTGGCGTCGAATTTCATATTGGACTCCTTTCGGTCAAAAAGCTATTGTGTGCAGAAATTATCCCTTATACAAATTTATAAGACATGCAGCTTTTTTACAATTCGAATCGTGCACCAACCCTTTCCATAGGCGAATAGCGGATTGATAAGTGATTCCAAATACAACGAAAAACACCCCCTCGCTTTCGGCATTAGCTGCCATCTAAACGATGGGGTGTTGGTTGGCAAACTCGCCTGACTAACTATTAATAGTTTTCAGCCCTGCGCTCGAAGTATGCCAGAGGGTGTGCGCAAACCGGGCAAAGGTCCGGGGCGTCGCCTTCCATGTGGATATAGCCGCAGTTGCGGCACTTCCAACCTTTAGGTGCGTCCCCAGAGAAGGTCTTCCCTTCTTCGTAGGTCTTCAGAATCTTACGATAGCGTTCCTCGTGGGTCTTTTCAACTCCGGCAACGGCTTCAAACAGTTCGGCAAGCTTGTCGAAACCTTCCTCGCGCGCTTCCTTTGCCATGCGGGGGTACATATTTGTCCACTCGTCGTGCTCTCCATCAGCCGCGTGTTCGAGGTTGAAGGGAACGTCTCCTAGAAGGTCTAGCTCCTTGAACCAGAGCTTACCGTGCTCTTTTTCCTGGTTGGCGGTTTCGAGGAAAATGTCAGCCATCTGCTCAAAACCAGCCTTCTTCGCTGTGCTTGAGTAGTAAGTGTATTTGCTGCGAGCCATGGATTCGCCCGCGAATGCTTCCCATAGGTTCTCTTTGGTCTTTGTTCCTTCATATTTACTCATTATTGCTTCCTCCTTATGTAAATTATTGTATTTTTACCGAAGTTCGGTAATGTCCTAAATAGAAGTATATCGCTTTGTAAATAATCTGTCCAGTCCTATCAATTAAAACACAATTTTCAAAAGCCGATTCTTTTTTCAATTATTCCGCCGCCTAGGCAGACATCGTTATCGTATAGTACCGCCCATTGACCAGGCGTCACCGCACGCTGCTTCGACTCAAAAGTGATGAATGCGCCGTTTTTCACCAGCTCCACGTGCGCTTTCTGATCCGGCTGGCGGTAACGATGCTTTACTGTACAGTCGAAGGACTTCGCGGGAGGCTCACCTTCTATCCAGTTCACTTCCCCGGTTTCTAGAGCTTTTGAATAAAGTAGATCCGTCTCGCCGTGGGTGACTATGAGCTTATTGTTCTCGAGATCCTTGTCTACGACAAACCAACGCCCGCCATCCGGTGCACCGCCGATACCAAGACCGCGCCTTTGACCGAGGGTATAGAACATTAGACCGTCGTGCTTCCCAACTACCTCGCCTTCAGGTGTGACCATATCTCCAGGCTGGGCAGGCAGGTATTGCATCAAAAAATGCTTGAACTTGCGCTCGCCGATAAAGCAGATTCCTGTTGAATCCTTTTTCCCCGCAGTGCTCAGTCCTGCTTTTTCCGCAATCTGCCGCAATTCAGTCTTCTTCATTCCGCCTATGGGGAACATCGCCCGACTGAGTTGGTTCTGGTGCAACCCTGCTAAGAAATAGCTTTGATCCTTTCCATCGTCTACAGCGCGGAGCAACTGTGTTTTGGTTCCGTTTTTTCGAACTTGCGCATAATGGCCGGTGGCTAAGTAATTGCCACCGGCTTTGCTCGCAAAATCCAAAAATGCTTTGAATTTGATCTCAGAATTACACAATACATCCGGATTGGGAGTTCTCCCCGCTCTGTATTCCTCGAGGAATACGGAGAAAACCCGCTCCCAGTACTCCTTAGCAAAATTGACAGAATAATAAGGTATGCCTATTTTGTCGCATACGCGGCGAACGTCGTCATAATCCTCGACGGCGGTACATACTCCGTCTTCATCCTGCTCTTCCCAGTTCTTCATGAACACGCCAACTACTTCGTAGCCTTGCTCCACAAGCAGTAGAGCAGCTACCGAGGAATCAACTCCGCCCGACATGCCCACGATAACACGTTCCACTATGACTTTTCCTCCATGGAAACAAACTCAAAGCCTATTTCCTCTATAACATCGATCACTTCGGATGCGGAAATTGGCTCTTCAGCGGAAAATTTCGCCGTTCCCTTTTTAAGGTCAACCTGAACTTTCTCTACACCGTCGATTGAGATCAACGCTTTTCTGACGCTTTCGGCACAGTTCATGCAGTTCATCCCGTTTATATTAACGTAATAGTTTTTCATAAAGAATTCTCCTTTCAATAGCTCCGTATATATTATAATGGTTTTTCCCCTCGAATCAACAGCCATATTTGCCAGTCTGTTCGATTCGTGACATAATACATTGAATTGTTATTATTAAGGAGGCGAGCATGAGAAACAAATACAACCGCAGGAATGGCGAACAGCTCGGCCTTATGAAGCTTGCGATGCTCCTTCTGCTCGCTATTGTAATAGTAGCCGGAGCAATCTACTTTTTTGAAATCACACCTGAGCAGCTTGACAGCGCTGCGGAACAGCTAATATCGACAACAAGTCCCAACCCAACAGCACAGGGCATAGTGCCGACAGCAACGCCCCTTTCTACGCAATCGGAACCCAATTCCCAAGCAGTACTCCCGGTAAAGGGAAAGTTGTCGGTCGTTTTCTTGGAAGTGGGAAATGCCGACTGCACATTCGTACAAAGCCCTAACGGAAAGACCATGCTAATAGATTCCGGCGAGAGCGGTGCATTTTATACAATTGACGATTTCCTCAAGCGCTGTGGCATTTCAAAAATAGATGTTCTTGTGGCGACTCATCCCCACAATGACCACATAGGCAGCATGGAAAGAATAATAGAGAATTACGCAATAGACAAGATATACATGCCCAAAGTCGCGCACAACACCCCGACGTATGAAAACCTGCTGACAGCGATAACCGAAAAGGGAATGAAGATAAAAGACGCCAGCGGCGGAATGAATTCGGTGATACCCTTCGACGACAATGTGAGCGTGAGGATACTATCTCCTCTAGATGACGAATACTCCCGCCTCAACGATTACAGTGTCGTGCTAAGGCTGGATTACAACAATTCCTCCTTCCTACTCACCGGGGACATCGAGAGTGACGCGGAATGTGATATCGTTTCGAAATACTCCGAGCTGTTGAGGGCGGATGTGCTAAAGGTACCCCACCACGGCTCATCGTCTTCCAGTACAGAGGAGTTCCTTTCAGCCGTCGATCCCGATTACGCTATTATCTCTTGCGATATCGATTCGGATTACAATCATCCCTCGGCAGAGGTAATCGATAAGCTGAATGTAGTTGGGGCAGAACAATACAGGACGGATTTATTCGGAACCATCGCCGTCATTACGGATGGATACGGCTTTGAGATTAAGACGGAATACTACGGCGAATAAAGAACGGGTTGCCCGAGGGCGACCCGTTCTTTATGAACTATTCAACATGTACGATACTAATTGGTGAGTATTTAATTAGTGTTTAGAACTCCCATGTTGCCCCTTCGTGACAAACGTCTAATAGCTTAACTTCCCACTTATGCTCAAGATGCTTGACGGCGTTGTTCATCCTCTGGCGAAATTGCCGGTAGTCCTTTTCTAGGAATGCAATCATCGTCGGTCCTGCACCGGAAAGGCAGCAGCCTAAAGCGCCGTTTTTTTCCGCCTCGGAGACAACATAGTCAAAGCCGGGGATTAACTCCTTGCGGTAAGGCTGGTGTAGCCTATCCTGCAACGCTGTTCGGATAAGATCCATTCTGCCCTGGGTCATCGCGCCTACCATCAAAGCAGACCTAGAGACATTGAACACCGCATCTTCCATAGAGACGCAAGTCGGCAGAACAGCGCGCGCCTTTTTAGTTGAAAGAGGGAAGTCGGGTATCAATGCGCAACACTTCAACCTTTGGGGAGGTGCTATGTGAACATATTGCACCTTGCCTTCGGTTATCGCCCCGGCGGTCATGCCGCCGACAAAGGTGGGGAGAATGTTATCCGGGTGACCTTCGATTTCCGCTGCAATAGATATCATATCGTCAGTGGAGAGGGCACCGTCGCTGATAATGTTTGCCGCTATTATTCCACCGACGACACATGCGGAGCTGGAACCCAGTCCTCGAGTCTGGGGGATCCTGTTCGTTTGCCTTATGCGTAGCCCTGGCATCGGGACGCCCGTTTCCTCTAGAGCGCGCTTGATAGAGCGGTATACTAAATTGCGCTCGTCGTCTGCGATATAAAACCCCTGGTTCTCACCGACATTTATCTCCAATCCGCTATCGCACACTTCAAATTCTATTTCGTTGTATAGGCTAAGAGCCATGCCGATACTGTCAAATCCGGAACCCATATTTGCAGTTGAGCAGGGCACTTTAATAGAGGGCATCTTATAACCTCCGCTTTATTGAACAATAGTGAGATTATACCACAATATGCGCATTTATGCATTAACGCTTTTAGAGATCAAATTCTACAATCGTTTAATACAGTTATTATAAGAGAAGGCGCGAAGCGATACTAATACGCTTCGCGCTGTGATATGAAAGCCGACACAGGGATTCCTTCGGCTGGAAATCAATCCTCTTCTTCTTCGCCTTCCTTTTTGGCCTTTTCGATGATCTTTGCCGCGATGTTGCCGGGAACCTCGTCGTAGCGCTCGAAAGAACTGGAGAAGCTGCCGCGCCCCTGGGTCATGGAGCGGAGGTCAGTTGCGTACTTGAACATTTCAGCGTAAGGCACTTCCGCGACAACTTCTTGCACGCCTCCACCAAGGGGGTTCATGCCAAGTATGCGACCGCGGCGGCGGTTCATGTCGCCTATTATGTCGCCCATGTAATCGTCCGGAACGACGACTTTATAGGTGTAAATCGGCTCGAGGAGCGTTGGCTGAGCTTCGGCGCAGCCCTTCTTATACGCGAGTCTTGCAGCTGTGCGGAATGCCATTTCGTTGGAGTCGACCGCGTGATACGAACCGTCGTACAATGTGCAACGGATGTTTATCATCGGGTAACCGGCAAGTACACCCTTGTTTACCGCTTCGCGGAGGCCTTTTTCAACTGCAGGGATGAAGTTCCTGGGAACTACGCCTCCGACGATTTTATCCACAAATTCGAATTCGGAGGAACCGTCTAAAATAGGCTCAAATTCGACCCAAACATCGCCGAACTGACCGTGCCCGCCGGACTGCTTCTTGTGGCGACCCTGGGCTTTCGCGGACTTCTTAATAGTCTCGCGGTAGGGTATTTTAGGGTCTTGAAGCTCGGCTTCGACATTGAACTTGTTTTTCAGCTTCGCGCATATAACGTCAATATGCATCTCGCCGACGCCAGAAAGCAGCATATCTCCCGTTTCGACACTCTTTTCCACCTTGAAAGTTCCATCTTCTTCGAGAAGTTTGTACAGCCCGCCGAAGACCTTGTCTTCTTCGCCGCGCTTTTTGGCGGTGACCGCCATGGAAATAGACGGCGGAACGAACTCGATGCGCGGGTATTCGACCTGATTCTGAGGGTCGCAAAGCGTGTCACCGGTTGCGGTGTACTGGAGTTTGGCAACCGCGCCGATATCGCCGGCGACAATTTCGTCTATGCTGTACGTCTTCTTGCCGACCATGTATAGAACGCCGCTGTTCTTCTCATTCTTTTCTGAGGTGGGGTTATAGACCTGTGTGTCTGCCGTAATCTTGCCGGAATAGACTTTGAACAGCGAGATCTTGCCGACAAAAGCGTCCGCCAACGTTTTAAATACCTGGGCTGAGAAAGGTTCGTCAACTGAAAAGGTGCGCTTTACGGGCGAATCGTCCTTCGGGTTGGTGCCTTCTTTGGCAGCGGCTTCGTCCGGTGCTGGGAAGAATCGGACAATGCTGTCCATCAGTCGGGTAACGCCAAGCTGAGTAGAGGCGGCGGTGCAGAATACCGGTGTGAGCGAAGCGGTCAGGATGCCAGTGCGGATACCGACGGTAAGTTCGTCGATGGTGAAGTTCTCACCTTCAAAGAATTTTTCCATCAGTTCTTCTGAGCTTTCGGCTGCGGTTTCCACCAAAATTGAATGGTACTCTTCTACATAGTCTACAAGGTCGGCGGGAATAGCGACCTTCTTGTTCTGCTTAGGGTCGAATTCATAGGCCTCTCTAGATGCTATATCTACATATCCCACGAACTTCTCGCCGTTCATTATGGGAAGCTGCAGCGGTACGACCGACGGTCCGAACTGATCGCGAAGGGCACCGAATACTTTCGCGAAGTTGGCGTTCTCAGTGTCCATACGGTTGATGACAAAAGCCCTAGGGAGATTCTGCTCTTTGCAAAGCTTAAATGCCTTTCCCGCGCCTACCGTTACACCGGAGACTGCGCCGACGACTATAATTGCCGCGTCTACAACGGCGAGAGTGCTCTGAACTTCGCCTTCAAAGTCGAAATAGCCGGGAGCGTCGATGATGTTTATCTTATGGTCACTCCATTCAATTGGCGCAAGAGCAGCGCTAATTGAAATTTGGCGTTTGATTTCTTCAGGATCGTAGTCTGTGGTTGCGGTGCCCGCGTCCACGCTGCCCATGCGTCCGATAGCGCCGGAGGTAAACAGCATCGCTTCGGTAAGGGTGGTCTTGCCCTCGCCTCCGTGGCCGATCATACCGACATTTCGGATTTGTTTGGTTGAGTAGGTCTTCATATGCTGGATTCCCCCTGTTGATTTATAATGAATTGAATTAATTTTTAAAAAACGTGACTTGTGCAAACATTTGAATGTTTTAAAGCACCTTTACTATAATAACAGTCCGGACGAATTCTGTAAACTAAAAAAACACCGAAATGCCTAGGGTGTATGGAGAAGCAGAATCCTTCTTGTGAATAAATAGGAATAAATCTATAAATAAACCCTTAGCTTGTATCGCAGTCAATATAAGAATGTTGATTCCTATGTCATTTTCGTCTAATTATTAAAACAGTAGCCGGACGATAAAACGCCCGGCAGTACTAATCGTGAGGTTACCCTTAATCATCCCGTTTTTTCAGCGATGCCTCGTATTCTGCCTCGCAATCGTCGCGATAGCGCACCATCATGCCTCTAAAAAGCTCTGCGGTCGTTGGCGGGGTATAAGTTATGGCGTTTGCGCCTGCATCTATCGTTCGGCGTATCGACTCGGGAGTTGAGCCGCCAGTGGCAATTATCGGAACGTCTGGGAATTCTTTGCGTATGGAGCCGACGATTAACGGGGTTTTCGCCGCGCAGGACACGTTGAGGATAGAAGCCCCTGATTTCAATCGGGAAGCGATGTCCGTATATTCGGAAACCACGGTGATTACAATCGGAATATCTATTACTGAGGCGACTCTCTTAATGGATTCATTCGGCGTTGGCGCGTTGAGCACAACGCCCATCGCACCCTGGAACTCCGCGTCCTGCGCTAGATTGGTGACCCGCTTACCTTTTGTCGTCCCGCCTCCGACACCGCAAAACACAGGCATCTCAGCGGCCATCATGAGCGAGTGCGTTATGGCAGGCTGGGGGGTAAAAGGATAAACCGCTATAACCGCGTCGGTGTTGATATTCCGGATGATTGCCACGTCTGTAGAAAATACGAGTGATTTAATCAGCTTGCCAAAAATGCATATTCCACTCGCCATACCAAGCTCTTGCGGAACGGTTATCATATGTTTTCTGAGCTGTCCTGTATATACCGGAGCATTGGGCTTCATTGGCTGTTCTCCTTTTAATTATCAACCACACTTGCTATAGCCACAGTTTCTGCACACGACGCAGCCACTCTCATGCTCCATTATCTCGCCGCAGTCGGGACATATACCGTTTTGTTTTGATTCTTCGTTCGACCCTTCCAAAGGGTATAAACTGACTTCTTCCTCATCCGGAAGATCGATGGTAGCTACTTCTGTTTCGTCTCCCTGAGCATACTTTTCGCCGTTTAGACCAAAGCGATGTTCTTTAGCGACCTTTTCTATTACCTTGCCAATTGCGTCGGGGCAGGAAAGCACTTTAAGACCTTTTTCGCGCATTTGGCGCAAAGTTGAGTGGCAACGTATTCCCTTTAGTTGTTCTACTATTTCGTCCACATCCATGCCAGAACGGAGTGCTATCGAGATAAGCCTGCTAGTCGCTTCGGACTGGGATGGGCAGCCTCCAGCTCGACCGAGGTTTGCAAATACCTCGCAGATACCCCGATCATCGTAATTGACTGTGACGTACAGATTCCCGCAGCCAATGCGGATCTTTTCCGTGATGCCCCTTGTGACGCTCGGACGGGGGCGTGGAGTGATCTGTTGCTGAGTGGCGGGGACTTCATTGGGTTTTTCCTTGCGGTTGACGGAACCGATGTTGAGCACCTGAGAATCCCTGCTTCCGTCCCTATAAATCGTGACTCCCTTGCAATCAGATTCATAAGCTAGCAAGAAGGCTTCGCTCACGTCTTCTTTTGTGGCGCTGTTTACAAAGTTTACGGTTTTGGATACAGCATTGTCCGTATGGCGCTGGAACGCTGCCTGCATGTCAATATGCGCCGCGGGACTAATGTCGTGGGATGTTACGAAAATGCGGCGTACTTCTTGCGGCACTTCGCCAATGTGAGCCAGAGTGCCCTCTTTTGCTATTCTTCTCATAAGTTCGGCAGAATAAAAACCGCCGTCCTTTGCTACCTTTTCGAACACAGGGTTGACTTCAGGAAGCTCGTCGTCATCCATTACATTGCGTACAAAGCTGATGGCAAACAACGGTTCGATTCCGCTGGAAGCTCCACAAATGATGGATATCGTCCCTGTAGGGGCGATGGTGGTCGTGGTGGCGTTGCGCATGGGCTCACCGCGTTCTTCCCATAGACTGCCCTTCCACGCCGGAAAAGTACCCCTCATCTTAGCTAGTTCCCTAGACATCCTATGTGAGCGCGCTTGGATGAAGCCCATCACTCCCTCGGCCAGTGAAACGGCTTCCGGGGAGTCGTAGGGGATGCCGAGTTTGAACAGCATGTCCGCAAAGCCCATGACACCAAGGCCTATCTTCCTCGTAGAAAGGGTAGTTTCCTCAATTTGGCGGAGGGGGTATTTGTTGATTTCTATCACATTGTCAAGGAATCTGACCGAGAGGTCTGTTATCCTTCCCAGCTCGCCGTAATCCACCTCGTACTTGCCGTCTTTTGATACAACGACCGCATTTAAGTTAATTGAACCGAGGTTGCACGATTCATACGGCAACAGCGGCTGCTCGCCGCAGGGATTGGTGGATTCTATTTCGCCCATATGAGGAAGCAGATTGTCGCGGTTTATCCTGTCTAAAAACACTATTCCTGGCTCGCCGTTCTGCCAAGCAGAATCTACAATCTTATCAAAAACTTCTGCCGCGTTTAACCTTTTTACAGGTACTTTTGTGCGGGGGTCCAGCAGGTCGTATTCCTTACCCGCTTTGACAGCGGC
>ENA-UOOM01003404-UOOM01003404.1-fermentation-metagenome-genome-assembly--contig:-NODE-3404-length-11570-cov-7.808163_pt1 | contig 11570 bp, 10 predicted proteins | sample MGYA00245781_ERZ724031 | MGnify/ENA primary metagenome ERZ724031 (study PRJEB28704, sample SAMN03018317) | fermentation metagenome | biome: anthropogenic terrestrial biome; feature: soil; material... | reverse complement strand
GAACAAATAACTCCTTTCTTTCCCCTTGATCTGTCTCCAGAAAAGTTTGCATTAAGCCAATTCTCATGTCTTCCCTCCGTTCTATACTTACATTTTAAGATGTAGGGGGCAAAAGGTATTTTGCCCCCTGATACCTACGGATTGCTCCGCGCTTTGTGCTCCCGCAATCCTAAAAACATTCGAAATCTGCCCTACTCGGGCTGCTTTCTCATGTTTTGAGGATCCCAAAGTCATGCTTTTTCATGCAAGCATGAAACGCATGACCTTTTGACCTTGGTATCATTTTAAAGAATTCAGGTTTTAATTAACATCTACTTTTCTTCACAAATCTATACACTTTTCAGGCCCTCTTTCATTGTCTTCTTAATCCTTTGTTACTTTTGCACAATTTATTAACATATTGCCATAAAGTCAATCCCAGCAGATTAACTAAACGAGACGCAAAAAGAAGCCGTTGCAAATTGACTTTAGTCAATAATTTACAATAGCTCCTTTGAATAATATCTTTTTGATAGTATTGATGTGCTTTACATTTTAAATTGATTATTGGTTATCATCCGTGATTTCATATGCCACCACTTCTCCAGATATTGTATTTGTTGCAATTACAATGTCTTTTCCATCTTCATTCAATACGCAAATATTAGCTGGCCCTTGCCCGCCATCTATATATGTAACTTTGAACTTGTCTTCACATTTCTCATCATAGGTGACGCATAATAAAGCAGCGCCTGCCTCTCTACATCCGCAAATAAATGCTGGATTTCCAAGGATTTTTCCCGCCCAGGCAACATGACCAAATTTTACGTTTGTATTATACTGCCAAATCAGCTCCATTTTGTTTTCAATTTTTTTATATATTGAATAATTTGCTCCATGAAATGGTGTAATTACAAAGTATTCCATAAAGCCATCACGGTCAATATCACAAGCTGCAATATCACCTGCCGCAAGCTGCAATAACCTGTTCACTTTCCATTCTCCTGCAGGACTCGCAGGTGGTTTGATCTCAAATACACCATCTTCACTCGCAACTAGAACATATCCCTCATTTTTCAATTTAAAATATCCATGATTTTTCACCTGTTGCTCTAGAATACATTTTAACTCTATTTCTTCATTCACATCATCCGGTAATATTCCAACAAGTACTTTTCCAGGATTTGCCCAATCGTCAATACTTTTCTTTCCCGAGCATAATGTGCATATAATCAAATAGTTTATACCATCTTTATGTAATACATCCACACGGTGAATATAGGGTACATGGAGAAAAGGACGAATCACCCATCCAACTTCATTAATATACTGGCCTTTTACTAAAACAGTATGTTTGGAATCAAATGTAGGGAAAAAATTCTGAATTGCAATAAACTCTCCCGCATTTTCAAGTGGTATAAATGCCATAGTTCCACTGGGTTCTTTCCATATTATTTCTTCAGCATCAGTAGTATTTGAAGTACATGTCTCCATATTATCATCCATTGTGATAGCCTTTGCCGCACCATGATCATCTGGTGCGGCCAGGCATAACCATTTATCGTTCCTTCTGATAACATTTACTGCATAACAAGAATCCATTTTCATCAAGGCCCTTTTACTGATCTTCATTGCAAGTACCCCCTAATCAATGCTGTTGGACCTGATAATCCAACAGAAATATATCTAACATTCTATAATCTCAATAGGCTCAATAGGACTAACATTAACACAATCTAACTTTCTATACATGACCGGAGCACACCACTCGACCGCATTACAAATAATTTTTTGGATCGTTTGATCATAATAAATTGGAAATGTCTCATGCCCTGGCTTGAAATAGAATATTCGTCCATTTCCTCTCGTCCACACACATCCACTTCGAAATACTTCCCCGCCAGAAAACCACGAAATAAAAATATTATCATCCGGTTTTGGGATATCAAAATATTCTCCATACATTTCTGTATGCTCCAATTCAAAATAGTCTCCAATACCTTTCGTAATCGGATGCGTCGGTGAAATATTCCACAGCCGCTCTTTTTCTCCTGCTTTTCTCCATTTTAAGGTACATGTGGTCCCCATCAAAAGCCGAAAAGGTTTTGACATATGAGAGGAATGAAGTACAATAAATCCCATCCCCTCTTGCACACGGCTTTGTACTTTTGCAGCAACGCTGTCCAATACTTCTTCATGTGCCTTATGTCCCCACCAAACCAGCACGTCTGTTTCATCAAGCACTTGGTCACTCAATCCATTTTCAGGTTCATCTAAAGTAGCAGTACGAACTTTAAATCTGTCATCCTTTTTCAAAAAGTCCGCAATTGCATTATGTATTCCGTTTGGGTAAACCTGGGCTACACGTTCATTCACTTTTTCGTGCCTATATTCATTCCAGACTGTAACTCGAATCATACGATTACACCTCCTTTAATTCAGATATTTCCACCGGCAGCTTCGTTCTCGCAGAAATATACGCCGCTTCATTTAGCCTTGACAAATCCACAGCTCTCTCCATATTTTCTAATGGCATAGTACTATTATTAATACACTCAATCCAATCATCCAAAGGACTAGACTTTGGGGAAGTAATAGATATCTCATGGAATTTAGGATCATCGCCGTGCCGAATCGCAAAATAGTCATAGTTTTTATCTGAACGGTCATCCCGATAAATAATAGTTCCGTCTGTTCCCTGGACCTCAACTTCAGTTGTTACAGGGCCACAAGCCCAACCTTCTTCAAGTGTTACATATGGGCCATCCTTGTATTCCAAAATAGATATAGCATTATCTTCTACATTTCCTCTTTTTGTAACTGATGACATCCTGCTATATATACTATCTGGCAGGCATCCAAGTATAAACGGTGTCATATACTGCGGATGGCACATATCTACATAGCAGCCACCTGCACCACCTTCTTTGAATAAGAACCCATGGTCATCCGGCAAATATCCCATACCGTCTGTAGGATAATATTTAGTCACTATCCCATGTGCGTGCCAGATACGCAGCGAAATTATCTTTCCAATCTCATTATTCTGAACTAAATCTCTAATTTTGATACACCAATCTTCATAAAGACGACTTAGCATTGTTGTCAGAACTATGTGATTCTCTTTTGCTTCTTTTACAATTTCGTTTGCTTCTCTTAATGTAGGCGCTAAAACTTTATTTACATATATGTGCTTTTTATTTTTAATTGCTTTTAGACATACCTCCTTATGCCGAGTTGTCTCGCACATGATAACAACCCCATCGATGTCATTTTTTTTCAGCACTTCGTCGAGATTAGTGGAAAAGGGGATGCCTAATCGTTCACATTCCTTACTTCCTCTTTCTTCATTCCAATCCCACCCAATAACCACTTCAATTAATGGATGCTGTTTTACAGTTCCATAAACACCCAATCCAGTAAAGTGAATATCTGGATTGGTCGACGCATGACTATGCCAAAATCCTAAAAATGCAACTCTAATTTTTTTCATTTTTTGCTTCCTTTCTTACATAATTGGGGTATTCGGACCATCACCACAAGTTCCCTTGCAAAGCCCTGTTTTTTCAATTGCTGCTGCAATATCTGCGAAGTCTTTTTCTGTAAGTTTTAGATGGCTTGCCTCCAGAAATGCATCCAATTGGCTGGATTTTCTTGCTCCACAGATTGCACCTGTCACACCTTTCCATGCCAAAACCCAGGCAATGGAGATGGCCGCTACTGAAACATGATGTCTATCTGCGATTGGACGCAAATATTCAACAAAATCCAGTGCCTGTGAATACACAGGTTCCTGAAAATAATATAAATTCGGGCGAAGAGGATCTCCATCTTTTCTGAACTGCTCTACAGAATCCTTGTTATATTTTCCGGCTAAAATACCATGCTGCAGTGGTGCAAAGGTAATAATGCTCGTTTTATTTTGTTTAGCCCATTCAAGGACTTCTAATCCTCCGGAATTTCTGCCTTCATCTGAATAAGGCCCATTCATTGATCTATCCAATAGGGAGAGAGGCTGTTGCAGGCAGTCAACATGAGCAACTTTTTCACAACTTTTGATTAAATCCAATGGATGATTGGATAACCCAATTGCTCTGACTTTTCCTGCTTTGATTAACTTTGCCGCCGTTTCCCACGACTCTTCGATTGGCGTATTATAATCTGGCCAATGAAATTGCAATAAATCAATCCGTTCCATTCCCAGCCGCCTCAATGACCCGTCAACCTGTTTAATGATAGATTCTGGCGCCAATGACTTGACCCTCACTGCCTTATCATTTCCCTCATCCTCTTTATCAAACACCCACGTACAAGTTGTAAAAACATAAGGGCGCTCATTTTGCGGCAATTGCTTTAAAGCACGTCCAACCATAATTTCTCCATAGCCCGTACCATAGCTTGGTGCTGTATGAATCCAGTTAATTCCGGCTTCTACCGCTTTATTCATCGTTTTCATTGATTCGGTATCATCCTGATTGCAAAATCTTCCTGATATTGCTAATGACCCCAGGCCCACATTAGAAATCTTCATATCGCTAGTTCCCATTTGTGTGTAAGTCATATTATCTTTAAAAAAAGTCATTGTGTACACCTATCCTTTCAATCCACCTGCTAAACTATCCATCATTTTTTTCTGTGTAAAGATATATAAAATTACCATTGGCAGCAAAGAAACTATAACCGCAGCGAAAACCAGATTCCACTGTGCAGTCATAGCAGTGGTCAGTGAGTATATCTCAACTGGCAGTGTTCTTATTTTACTGCCGCTTAGAAAAGCCATTTGATCCATAGTATCATTCCATATATACAATGAATTTAATAGTAACGCTGTTCCAGTTATCGTTTTCATCTGCGGCATAACAACACGAGTAAAAGTTTTGATAAATCCGGCTCCATCAATTACAGCCGCTTCTTCATAATCCCTCGGTAAACTCTTAAAAAATCCAGTGTATAAAAAGACTGTCAACGGCATTTGTTTGCATGTATAAACCAATATCATTCCAATCCGAGTGCCTACTAAGCCCACTGAACGCAGTGCAGTATACATAGGAACCAGACCCAACTGGGATGGAATAATAATTCCAATAACAAAAAAAATGTACAAAAAAGAGCTTAATTTACCTGGATGTCTGGATAGGCCATATGCGGTTAATGAGCCAAATGCTATCAGCATCAGCAGGCTTCCCGCTGTAATAATAAGGCTATTAAACAACGCACCCGCAAAGTCTGCATTAACCCCTGCACCACTTAAAACTTCGGCAAAGGACTGCCAATACAGCTCTTTGGGCAATCCAAACGGATTTGCGTATGCCTCTTTCGTTGTTTTGAACGAATTTACAATCAAAAGATAAAAGGGAGATGCAAATATAATTGTAATAAGGATTATTATAATTTCCTTTAAAAAGCTCTTCTTTGTATATTTATTAATCATGACATTTTTCCCTCCCTTTTGCTAAGGATTGAAGACTGTAAAACACCAACAATAGATACTAAGAGTGTCAGTATTAGTGCTAAAGCAGTACCGTATCCATATCTGTTCAGCGTCCATGTCTGCTTGTAAAAATCGCTGGCCAATGTCTGTGTCAAACCTACCGGGCCTCCGCCTGTCAGTCCCAGAACCTGATCAAATACCCGCAGTCCCGTAACAGTCATCAATGTTATAACCACTGTTAATGAGGGGGCCAACAGCGGTAATGTTATATAGCGGAATTTTGTCCATGTAGTAACTCCATCAATCGCAGCGGCTTCATACAAATCTTCTGATATTGAAGCCAATCCCGCATTGTAAATAATCATTGCATAGCCACAGTTCTGCCACAGCATTACGAAGAATATACAAAACAGTCCTGTTTTGGGATCACCCAGCCAGTTCTTACACCATGATTCTAAGCCAACAGATCTTAAAATGATATTCAGGGGCCCGTCATAATCCAAAATGTATTTCCATACTTGTGTTACTGCCAGCGGAATCATGATTGCCGGCACAAAATAGATAGATTTTAAAATATTTTTAGTTTTCAATTTGTTGTAAAGTACCAGTGCAAGAAGCAATCCGAATACATTCACAAATATAATAAATGGAATTGCTAATTTGAGCGTATTTAAAAGAGCATAAAGATCCGTCTTGGTGGCAAATATTTCTTTGAAATTATCAAAACCGATCATGTTATATTCACCAATTCCTTTAAAATCAGTGAATGCATAAAATGCCCCCTGCAGCGGTGCAATCACATGCCCGATAAGTGCAAAGACAAGTCCTGGTATTACTATAATCCATGGCACTCTTGCCCCCACTTTTTTTTGTCTGCTTCTTGTTTTTATACCCGTCTTCATTAGTTATACCTCCATCTTTGCAATATCGAGCTATAATCTATTTATCCCAGTTTTCGTCCATAGCTGCCAATACTTCATCTGTACTTTGAACACCTGCAAGGATACCTGCCACACCTTCGCCCAAAGCATTAGAAGCACCTGCTGAAGGCCACGTCACACATGGAATCATTGCCGACTTATCTGCCATATCAACCAGATCCTTAAAGCACCCATCCCATTTACTTGCATCAGTAAAGTTAGATGCACTCAGTTCAGAGCCCCCGGCAGATTCAATCCATAAATTATTCCCTTCTTCACTGGTGATGTATTCCATAAATTTTACAGATGAATCTTTATCTTTTGTTTCTGCATTAACTGCCGCCATTGTACCCGGCCATAACAGCATTTTATTGTCTTCTTTATTTCTGGCCGGAAGGCTGCAAAATCTGATCGGACAATCTTCGTCAGCTTTTTTAATTGCTGCATAGCGGCTGGATAAATCAATACACATAAAAGCATCCCCGCCTGCCATCATAGAAACAATTTCATTTGATCCATCTGTTGATGCGCTTTGATTAAAAGCGTTCACCTCAATCAATTCTTCAAGCATTTTTAAAGCACCTTTCCATGCCTCTGAATCAGCGAACTTTTCTTCTCTGCCTTCCTCCCCAGTAAAACCAGGTTGGTTTAAAACCAGCATTGAAGCATTTATCATAGCGATTGACGTATTTCCCCCGCCAAAAGCAATCGGGGTCTTATCAGGGGCAGCTTGTCTAATTTCTTTCACTAAATTAAGTAAATCATCCCATGTCTCCGGAATTTCCAGGTTATATTCAGAAAACATATCCTCATTGTAAATGATACCTGATGTCTGAACTCCCAGGCATGCTGCGTACACTTTATCAGAAATTGTAACAGCATCCTCCACAGCTGTGCCTTTCACGTTTTTAGCAAAATCCAGATTACTTAGATCCATTAAACTTCCCGCTTCCGCCAGTGTTCCCACATTGGGAGACGAGGTTCCTGTTCCTGCAAATGCCGCAAAAATATCAGGTGCTGATCCGCCCTGCAATTGCGTCATTAGTTCAGATGTATAGCTGTCTGTACCCAAGTCCCCAAATTCTGTAGTAATCTTAATCCCTGTCTCCTCTTCAAATTTTGGTGCAACTGCCTCCAATCCGGGTCTCCCTGAGTTTGCCGATGTTGATACTCTGATTTCTCCATCCGTACCACTAGTAGCATCACTCTTCTTTGTGCTTGTACCACCATTACTACATCCTGATAATACTATTGTTGCCGTTAACGTTGTTACAAGCAATAATTTTTGTAATCGTTTTCTCATAACTTTCCTCCATTTTTGAAATTTTAATATTTTTATATCATTTACATTATACCATTGTTCATATTATGTCAATATATTTATCTATTTTTATTGATTTTTTCTTTATTTCTATTTATAATATGCATATATTGCATAATTATTTGTTGACTTATTTTTATTTTTATACTATAATCTCATATGTAATCTATTACATATTGATTTTACATGGATTTATCCAATTTATTTATGGTAGTTTTCATGTAACTATATTTATTTTCATTATATTAGGAGGTATTTTATGATCAAAATAGGGATTATAGGTTGTGGCAAAATTGCACAAGTACGACATATTCCAGAATACAACGCAAACTCTAAATGTAAAATAATTGGAGTTTATGATATTAATCAAGAAAATGCAAATTACATTTCTAAGAAGTATAATGTAAAAGCTTTTAAAACCGTAGACGAACTGTTAGGCAGTGGTGTTGATGCCGTAAGTGTTTGTACATCCAACTCGACTCACGCAAATATGTCTATACAGGCACTAGACTCCGGCAAACATGTGTTATGTGAAAAACCAATGGCGATCACATATGACGAATGTCTTTCAATGTGCAAAGCCTCTCAAAATGCAAACAAACTGCTTATGATAGGACACAATCAACGTTTCTCTCCTACCCATATAAAGGCGCGCGAATACATTGCCTCCAACAAAATCGGTAAGGTTCTGTCTTTTCATACAACATTTGGGCATCCCGGTCCCGAGGCATGGACCAGCAATCCTAATAGCTGGTTTTTTGATAAAACCAAAGCACATTTCGGAGCAATGGCAGATTTAGGGGTACACAAGACTGATTTAATACGTTTTTTATTATGTGATGATATTTGTGAAGTATATTCTCAATTTGGAATACTAGATAAGACATATTCCGACGGTTCTCCGATCTCCGTTGATGACAACGCTTTTTGCTGCTACAAAACCAAAAAAGGGGCGATGGGCCTAATGCATGTAAGTTGGACATTCTATGGAAATTCCGAAGATAACTCTACTCAGATATACGGGTCAAAGGGGATTCTCAGGCTATATGATGATCCCGATTATTCATTCATTTTTGAACCTCGGGACGGAGAAGTTCAAAAATACAATCTTGATCAGATTGCCGACAATAAAACTCAGACAGATAATTCTGTAGATTCTACAGGGATAATTGATCATTTTATTTCATCTATCTTAAAAGAAAGTAAATGTATCATTACCGGTGAAGAAGCTTTAAAATCCATGAAGGTGATTTTTGCCGCCGAAGAATCCAGTAAAACTAATAAAAAAGTTATAATCAATTAAGGAGGAGCTGCTATGAAACGTTCCATTACCATTTGTTCTGCTCAATTCGGAGATATACCATTGCCCAAACTATTGCCCAAACTGCGCTCAATGGGCTATGAAGGTGTCGAAATTGCATGCCAATCTCATTTGGATATTTATTCCGTTGTCAATGATATTAATTATCGTAATAGCATTATTAAATTATTTGAAGACAATCATATGTCCATTACCGCAATATCGGCACATCTAATGGGGCAATGTGTTGGAGATCGGCCGGATCCAAGATTGGATAACTTTGCACCAAATAGTCTTGCGGGAAAACCAGAACAAATTCGTTCCTGGGCCATCAATGGTATGAAAACAGCTGCAAAAGCAGCACAATTGCTTAATGTTAAGGTTGTCACATGCTTCCTCGGCTCTCCAATATGGGCCTGGTGGTATTCATTTCCGCAAACAACAACTTCTATGATTGAAAGCGGATATGAGGAAATCAGAAAACTATGGACACCGATTTTTGATGAATATGACAAATGTGGAGTAAAACTCGCACTAGAAGTTCACCCCACGGAAATTGCTTTTGATTACTATTCAACAAAGAAACTACTGGAAGTGTTAGATTACCGGCCAACTTTAGGTCTTAATTTTGACCCCAGCCATTTGCTATGGCAAGGCATTGATCCGGCTGTTTTCATCAAAGATTTTTCTGATAGAATCTATCATGTGCATATGAAAGATGTAAAAATTAATCAGGATGGACGATGCGGCATCCTTGGCTCTCACCTTGAATTTGGCGATACACGGCGCAAATGGAATTTTGTATCATTAGGCCATGGGAATGTCGATTTTGACTCTATAATTCGTGAGTTAAATTCCTGCAATTATGATGGTCCTTTGTGTGTTGAATGGGAAGATAGTGGGATGGACAGGATGTTCGGCGCCCAAGAAGCATACTCTTATGTGGATAAAATAAACTTTCAAGCGTCCACATTTGCATTTGACTCCGCCTTAAAGGACGATTTAAATTGTAAAAGTACTAGTGATAAAGTATACTATAATAAATAGGGATATGCCATCTAAGACAGGGGGGTGAAAATAATGGCTAGCATTCAAGATGTAGCAGAACTTGCAGGAGTATCTGTTGCAACCGTTTCAAGAGTTATAAATAATGCTAACAATGTGTCTCCGCAGTCCATCCAAAAGGTGCGTGAAGCTATAAACACACTGCACTACAGTCCTAACTGGGCCAGTAGAAATCTTCGTTCTAAAAAATCAAACATGATCCTTATCGTCATTCCTGAATTTTCAAACCCTTTTTGGGGAGATATTCTTGAAGGTATGGATCAGGAAGCTCAGCGCAACCATTATAAATTAATAATTGCAACTTCACACAGTAACATAGATCAGGAACGAAGCGCCTTATCACTGCTCAAGCAGCAACAGGCCGATGGCGCTATTCTTTTATCTCCTGTTTTATCACAATCGGAACTCATTGGTATTGATCAAAAATATCCTATTATCCAATGTTGTGAGTATACCGAAAACAGTACTCTCCCACACGTAAGTATCGACAATTATACTGCTACTTATGAAGCAACTGAATATTTGATTAGGATGGGACACCAAAAAATTGCCATGATTAGTTCCACTAATCATTTTGTTTCAACAACACAGCGGGAACTCGGATTTAATAAGGCACTATCACAATATAACATTTCACTTCCTGATAGATATTTATTACGCGGCAACTACTCATTTAGCAGCGGATATGAAAAAACAAAACAACTATTATCGAGTCAGGTACCTCCTTCCGCAATAGTTGCTATTTCCGATACTGTCGCCGCCGGCTGCCTGGCAGCTATTGATCATTCCCGTTTATCCTGCCCAAAAGATGTTTCTGTTATTGGTTTTGACAATATTCAACTGTCGACAATGGTGCATCCAAAACTGTCTACAGTGAGTCAGCCCCGTAACCAATTAGGCGTTTCCGCAGTGCAAATGTTATTAGATCGATTAAACGGGAATACAGATGTGCAGCCAACATTCCTTCCACATGAATTAGTTATCCGGCAGTCAACTTAAAGCCAGGAGCTGTTGCACCAGTAGGTTATTTCATCTGCATCGCAACAGCTCCCCTGCAAATTATCTTTTAGTTATTCATCCTTTGCCTTCTCATATGCCCTGTAAGGATTCTGCACCTTAAGCATCCCTCCATCAACACCGATTATCTCCCCTGTAATATAACCACCCTCAGGAGAAACAAGAAATTGAACTAAATTTGCCACATCCTGTCCCTTTCCAAATTTATTCAGTGAGATTTGCTTCACCTGGTCTTCTCCTCTTTCATGAATCATATCTGCTGTCATATCGGTTTCTATAATACCCGGCGCATATGCATTTACTGTAATATTATAGGGACCTAACTCTGCTGCCCCTATTTTAGTCAGCATGTCAATGCAGGCCTTACTTGCACCATATCCTACTAGTCCACAGTCAGCATAGTGCGAAGAGATAGAAGAAGCATATACGATTCTTCCGCCTTTTTGTTTTTTCATATATGGCAGCACTGCTTTTGTCATTAGAAAAGCGCTTTTAAAATTGACAGCCAGAATATGATCTAAGTATTCTTCTGTCATA
>ENA-UOOM01003403-UOOM01003403.1-fermentation-metagenome-genome-assembly--contig:-NODE-3403-length-11571-cov-6.946075_pt1 | contig 11571 bp, 10 predicted proteins | sample MGYA00245781_ERZ724031 | MGnify/ENA primary metagenome ERZ724031 (study PRJEB28704, sample SAMN03018317) | fermentation metagenome | biome: anthropogenic terrestrial biome; feature: soil; material... | reverse complement strand
GGTCATTCACTCCCTCCAAGAATAAAATATAACCTTAAGTAGTTGAGTAGATTAGGGAAGAGTGAAAGAGAAGTAAAAACCATGTTTAAAATATTAAAAAATAGTGAATTACTAATAAATTTATTTCGGTAAACCCTGATATATTTAGCCATAAGTTCGTATTATATTGAAGATAAGATTATATCAATAAATTTAATATTGATAATAATGAAAATAATTTTGATCACATTAATGGCAATACTAAATCCAAATAAAAATGAATTATATATATTGAAGAAATTAAAACTCATCAACAAAATTTATTTATATTGATTTATCATATTAATTAGAGTTGGGGGTAAAATATCGTGCAAACTAAATGTAATGCTAGCATAGTACTGATAGGCACTCATGTTCCATCAATTATTAATCCTACTTGGTTAGGTAATGAAAAATTGATTTCAGAAAAAGTCTTAAATTATGTGAATACGCCGGATTTTTCTGCCTTTGAATCTGAAAGTTATTCTATGGTTATAGATAATGAGAGATTTCAATTAACCGCTAAAAAAGATAATTTCGAACAAATGAATCATTTAACAACCATTTTGAAGCATTACTTATCCATTTTTAATAATGTTCAATATCAGGGATTAGGAATTAACTTTAAATGGTTTATTAATTATGACGATGCTGAAGTACGTCCACAAATTGGTTTTAAGGTAAATAATTTGGACAACCTAGACAGTATTTTACCTAATCATGAATTTATGTTTGGATCAATTGTTAAAGCCACAACAGACAAATATCAAATGAATTTAAGCATTGAACCTGATAAAAATTTATTGATATACACATTCAATTTCCACTTTAATTTAAAAGGTTTGTCAACCGATAAAATCTCTCGTTATTTAGATGAATATGAGATTATATATGAAAAAGCTAAAGAAATTGTATATAGTACATTAGGAGAGGTTTAAAATGAGTGAAGTAGTAATAACAACTTCCACATCTACTAAAGACTTAAATACTCCTTTTGTAGAATTGATTGGGAATAAAACTCCCAATAAAGAGAAGAATGTCTCAACAGATACTTTAAAGTATGAATTGTCTAAAGTAACAACTTCTAAATCAATTCCCAAGAACTTAGAGACATGGTTAAAAACATATATTTTCCAAAATACTGAACACAGGACCTGGAACGAGTTATATTTGAAGTTAATTGATTACGAGCGTCTTAGCATTCATTCTCCTACTAATTTAGATGAAGTTAACGAGATAATGGATTTTTTCGTTTTAAAAGACATAAAAGTATATGATTTTTTAAGTGATCATAAAATTATTATTCCACAAATAAGGGATGCTTACTACAAATTACGTGAATATTTCCCTTATGATGAATTAACTTTGGAATTAAAAGAGAATTGGTTAGGCGACTCACCAAAAATTGCCATTTACATTAGAACTGCTTTTGAACCTGATGAGGCTTATAGAAGATTAAAGGAATTTGACAGAGATTTTTGGACTGGGGACTTAAAACAAATATTATTTATTAATGTGGAATTTGTATGAGCTTCAACTGGTCTGATTTGTTAGTTTTAGCTACAGAGCTTGGAAACCGTGGAACTAACGAAGCTGACTTAAGATCTTCTATCAACAGAGCTTATTTTGCATCACATTGTATAGCCAGAAAATATTTGCGTGATGACGAAAATGACATTAACCTTAACTATAAAGTCTATTTTAAAGAGTTAAGGGTGGGGTATCATACTTACGTGATTAATACATTTTTAGAATCCAATGATAGTAACAAACAGGATATTGGCAGGGATCTTGAAAGATTATTTGATAATAGAAAAAAAGCCGATTATAAAGATTTAATTCATCCTAATATCTCATTTATCCAAAATATGGCTCAAATATCGATAAATATGGCAAATAACATTAATGACAATATAAACGATCTGAAATCTATCTGAAATAATTTTAATTTAATGCCTGATTTTATCTACTTCGTAATAGACAGGGTTTAGCGAAGTAAATTTATTAACATTATACATATATTATATTAATTTTAACTTTGTATATTAGTTAAACAAAACCTGAGAAATTGATGTATTTTGACTAATTAGGGTATATCTGTTGATAATTTTATATTAGTTTCACAAGTTTTTTTTTCATTCTTGTTAATTTTACCATTTTGTAACCACATTGAATTATATTTTTATCTACAAATGATGTTTAAGTAAATAAAAAAATGTGAGTAAATAATATATATTATGAATATAAAAATAAGTATTAAAGGAGGAACATATATGAGAATTGCAATGACAATACCAAAAGAATTAGTAAACAAGTTTGATGAGTGTTTAAAAAAGAATGGATATAATTCTAGAACTAAAGGACTTCAAGATGCAATGCAGGAATATATGGAGCTGCACAACTAATTTTTTCAACATTTAATTTTATTTCACTTGGCCTGGTTGGTGCTAAAGCTTATCATTAGAACCGATACTATTTCCAACTCAGCAGAACACTCATCATTTCCTGCACCATCTCTATCATTTCCTTTATCGATAGATCTATGTATTTATTTATACATTAATGCATGTATATGTGCATGGATAAATTGATGTGTTTATTTCAATTCCGCACGAAGGACATTTTTAACGGTCTCTCTTAGTGCTCTCAAATAACCGTCATTGAATGCATTTCTTATTCCGTTATTTGATGAAACAATTTCATTATGAGCTGCATTGCAATTGATGTATCTATTATCACTTCTGTCACAGAAATTCCCATCATCTGCGAAGCATCCTCCACCATGAACTACACAATTTCTATGGCGGTTCCATATGGGAATTAGTTGTTGAATACTGCCTTGATTCAAATTATGAGAGTATAAATTTTCAGATAGTCCTGCAGAAGTAAAAACAGTTCTAATAAGCTCAAAAACCAATTCCTGTGCATATTTAATATTTAATCTATCATTGTTATTGATGGTATTTCCGTTCCAGTCTCTTCCAGTCCTTCCATTCCAATCTACTCTTGGATTGCCTTTTAATCCTTTACTGCGAGCTATAGTTTCAAGAAGGTTCCATAAACGGAAATAAAGAATTTCAATATTTTTTTCCTTTTGAGCATCATTATACAATGCCAAATATAATTGAAGAACTTCATTATTCTTCAAATTATTCATGCAGCGTTTTATATAGTCTTGATCTTCGCCAGCTATTAATCCGCCAATTAAATTACCAGTATATGTACGATCGTAAATTTTATAATAAATTAAATTACTTGGATCAAGTAATAAACTGCCATACATAGAAGGATACCCCTCTCTAAGAACTGCTAATAAATCACAAAGTATTTGGCCTTCTTTTTCTATGATTTCACCGACAATATCAATATTATCAGCATTTATTATGGGAAAGTGAATTACAACAGTCGGTTGATTATTTTTACAAGTTGATAAAGTTTCTGCAGTGTGTTCCAGTACATTTAAACCTATGTGTGTCAAAAAATCCTGCAATGAATCTAACTTGTCCTTACATTCCAAGCCTTCCCAAGGAATAATTTCGCAATGTTCTAAAGTCATCCTTTGAGTAATTAAACAGTCTTTGATAAAAACAAAAGCTTGATAAGTATTAGAACCACTACCAATGCCCTCAATGTTATTTGTCATGTTCTCCCCCTCTTAACATAATTCATTAAATCTTAGATAACTCAAAAAACTCAGAATCACTTGAACTGGTTCCATCTCTCAAGAGAAACCTTGATTTCAAGTTATCATACTTAATACTTCGGAGGCCTCCTTTATATCCTTTAGCATCTCTTCTTTCCCAATCGATTGATATATTTTACATTGATGGATGGATCTATGTGTTTATTTCATTTTGTCTGAGATGCAATGAAGAATATATAAATAAACAAACCTTTAAAGAACAATCTATGAATTATAATCTACTTTCGATTTCTTTTACAGTGTTATCAAACTCTGCGTCACTTAAAACTGGCACTGCATCTAAAGTAACAGGTTCTAGCAGATTGGAGTATCTTATTCCTTTTGTACGTTCCGCCATCACTGGTTTTTTTAGAGCATAAACTCTTAAGATCCAAATGTAGGCTTTTTTACCACCGATATATGATTTAACGTGCTCAGGTGTCCAAACATAATAATCTTTAAGAAAGCTTTTATTTTTTTTTGAATGTTTTTCTATTACTTTTTGAACTTTAGCAAAGTATTTAACTTCCATTTTTTTCCCATCAATTTTTGGCAATTCATTATCACTAGCAAAAGATTGATATTTTTCCTGGAAACTCTCCTGATAGTCAGATCTTAGTGTATAACTTACCGTAGGATATAAAAGAAATTTATTAAGGGTTGTAACATATTTCCGAACTAATAAAGTTTGTTTTCCTTGGCCCAATGCTTCAATTACAGGGTTCCATTCATTTAAACATTTTGTAATAGTCTGCATGTTACCTAACCTTCTTTCTTTTGTTCAATTATTTTAAATTCAACATCATAAATGTATTTGCCACCTATAGAAACAAAACGTTTTGGAACGACAGGTTTGTTGAATTTTTTAAAGTTGTTGAATTCAATTATATTCATTTCTTTTCGGCCTTTGGAGTACTCTTTAAACTCATCTTCTGAGATCATTAGTTTATTAGCATATTTACCCCAAATTTCACTAGTTTTTTGTTTTCCAATAGTTACAATATCAGCCCATCCTGTATAAGCCATTGCACCTTGAGATTCATATATGATAAATTTGTCACCTTTAGAAACTTTTCCAAGGCATTTTTTATTTATAAAAACAGTTTTGTTGTCGTTATATATCCTTTCTGCGTATTTAGTTGGTATAGGATGAGAAACTCCCATTATTTTCTTCATTTAAATCCCCCTAAATCTTTTTATTATCCTAAAAATTTAAAAGTGTTTTCTAACTTGGATGGTTCAATATAATATTCAGCCTCTTTACTAAAGTGATAAGATATATAATGGGCTTTTTTAGATTTCCTGTCGATTCCATTATAAAAGTAACAAGCTTGCTGCTCTTTTTCAGGACTTTCAACGATATCAACTAACTGTAATAGTTCGATAGGAATATATTGTCCTTTATATACCAAATATTTCTTTGTACTATCCATTGGAAGTTTTGTCTCAATTTCGACAGTTTTAAATGGGGCTCTACTGGTCATTAAATTTTCAGCTTGGTAATGATAAATTCCATCTGTAAAAGCAGTTTTTAATGGTGAAACCAGAAATACTTCCTTGTAATTCTCTGAAATTATTTTTTTTGATTCATGTAAACAGCCTCTTAGTATCTCAAGACGTTTTTGCAATTCTTTTGAATCAACAATAGGCCCATGCCCTTCCCATTTATTACGATACTCTGCAACTTCAAATAGTATGTTATAAATCTTAGATGTAGTTAACATCCACATAAAAGATTTAGAAGGGTTTCCAAAAAGTTTTACACATTTTTCTTTCTTTTCGGTTGTTTCAAGTAATCTACGGATTCCTTTAGCAAGACAGCTGCCGAAGTGATTCCAATTTCCAAAAGTAGGTCTTAAATACCAGTTTTTAAGCTTTGGATCAATAGTAATGCAATGGGAGAAGTTTTCTTCGTAAAACTGAGGTCTTGTGAAATGGCGCTTAACAATATAGTTACATTGAACTCGGATAATGCTTCAAAGAAGTGTAGTAAATATCTTATTTTTTTTTCATCTTCTCCTTCGGCATCATATGCATATAAAATAGAGGCTAAAGGAAATGGTAGAGTCTCAATCCAGTTTCCGATATCTTCTTCGATAATGTTGTCAAATGACTCTCCCCTACTTCCTTCATCATTGTTAATGTCTTTAGATTTATCCTCTTGAGTATTTTCAGGTTGAATCCATTTATCAAGTCGATTTTTAATCTTAGATTCGTCTTCAAGATGAATTATTTTTGGTTTTGAACCCTTAAAAACCTCAATAAGTCCTAGGAAGTTAATTGGCCTATATTTACGGAAACTTTCTTCATCTACATAAATGTAATCGTACGTAACATTATTTTGGATATAGTTTATATCTTCACACCAATTTTTGAGCCTTTCAATCTTTAAAGAATCGTCAACATCTTCAAAACCCTTAGTTTCGATGATGTAAATCTCGTTATCTGATTTTTTGACTAAAAAGTCCGGATAGTAATTAGAAATGTCTCCGGAGCTATTTTGATAGTCAATTTTGAAATGAACTGCTAGATAATTCTTTGTATAAGCGAGTATATCGTCACATTCTTCTAGAAATGCTGCAAATTCGAGTTCTAAATGACTATCTCCAATAATCCTATTAAAAACACTCTTCTTAGGGACAATATATTGCTGATCTCTAGCTACAAATGGACGTGTATCAGTAACATTGATATGTTCTCTAATTTCAGCCTCACCTTTATCCTGCACAGTTAAATCATTAATCTCTGATTTAAAAGTTTCAATTATAGTTTTAGTCACATGAGGTTCAGATAGATTTCTAAGAGCATTAATATCCTGAAAATCAACAACTTCATTAAATAAACACACTTTAATAAATTCTTTTACTTTACCATAAATGATTTCATAGCCACTCACTAATCGCATCTCTTTTATGATAACTTGGGCAAAATAACCAATAATCTCACGGTAATCAACGATATTATCAGTATCTAACTTGGTTTTATGAGTAATTTTGTTAGACACTATATCTCTAAATATAATTTCACGTTTTTCTTCTTCTGTGAAAGTTTCTATAGTTAATTTTTTATTTTTAAAGCTATAAACATCTAGTTCATCTAATTTTTCATATTCGCGGAAGATACGTGGCGTTAAAATGGGTATTTTAATGTCTAATGCTTGAATATCTTTTTGTGGATTATCGTTATCCACTTCAATTACAAGAGGGGATTTAGGTGGGCTATTTCCACCCATCGTAGATTCATCTAAAATAACTCCTTCATCTTTAATCGACTCAACAAAATCCATGAAAGCATCTGTTCCAACAACACTTACTTTTTCAGTGACATCCGGGTCTCGATACATTCTTCTAAGACCTCTTCCCAGAGTTTGTTCAGGTAGAATCTTAGCTTTAGATGCAAATGCTCTCAAACCAACAATTGTTGTAACATTACGAACATCCCAACCTTCTTTTAATACTAAAACCGAAACAATGGCTTTATATCTACTCTCATGACTATCAATACTGTTTGCAGCCTTTCTTAGTAGATCTAATTCTTTCTTCTTTTTGCCGGTGCTTACTTCAGAAATTTCTCCATTTTTTTTGGTGTGAATTACGAGTACTGAATCTCTTAGATCTTGATATCTATTTTCCAAATACTCCGCTACTTCGTCACAGTTTTTAGTATCATCTGTCATTACAAAAAGAACAGCTTTTTTATCGAGCTTCTGATGTTCATCATAAACTTTTTTCCACTCTAAATATCCTAAATGAATGTAATCTTCAAATTTTTCAGAATATTTGGCTGATTTTTTCTCTTTGAGTTTAACACGGCTTGCATCATCAGGTAAAACAGGATGTTTTACAATATTTTGGTGTATAGCTTCTACTAATGGATAATCAGAAACAGTTTGAATAAATATAGAACCATTACTCTTTTTTGGAGTAGCTGTGAAGTCAACTTGCATAGAAAGTTTAGCACCTTTATGTAGAAGGTGGTTATGGATATCTTGTATAGATTGGAACCAGGCTAATCCTTTATCGTGTATATGGTGAGCTTCGTCATTTAAAACCATTAACTCATTTATATCTCTTACAATAACATCTAAATCAACTTTAGAATCAGTTGTAGCCGCCACAGGCTTGTCGCCTAAAAAGTAATTTCTTCTATCTTCATCCTCAAATGAGGGGTTTTTTTTATGACTGTCAAATACTCGGTGAATATTTGTAAGAAAAATATTCCCTGTTTTTCTAACTACGTTTACATTATCCTGGATATGTAATGCCAATTGAAAGTCATCTCTCCAGTTTTGCCCTTCAAAACCATTATCTGGAATTATAGGATCTTCGTAGAATATTTTTAATCCATCAAAATCGGCTCTTATCCGGTCCAAAACAATAATGTTTGGAGTTATGACTAAAAAATTACGGGATAGTGTAGAATCTTCTTCGTAAAGCTTGTGAAAATATGACCAAGCTAAGATCAGGCTTAATACTTTAGTTTTTCCACTTCCAGTTGCCATTTTGATTACAAATCGAACCCAATTTTCATCAAACATGCTCTCTGAAATAGCTTTGCTACTATCATAACGCAGTAAATCATACTTATCATTAACTTTAGCAATCTCATGGAGATATATAATAGTTTCTACAGCTTCACGCTGCGCAAAATAATATCTAAACTCATACATAGTACCATCATTAGTTGGTAACATGTGTTGGGTATCAAACCAGTAGTTCAGCAGTGCATAACTAGTTTCACTAGCTCCTTCATAATTATTCTCACGCCACTTTTTAACTTCTTCACGTATTTTAGCAACTAAAGGAGGAATTAATTGTCCATAAAGCTTTTCACGGAAGGCTTCGTCTTCCGGAAACCACCTATTTTCTGGATCAGCTATTTCATAAGGTGAACTGGGGAAATCTGGGTGAAGACCCATATTAACCACCACCTACATTTACTTCAATAACTTTCATGGTGTCATTGCCAAATATATCAACGACTTTAGTCGCGATTTTTGTTCGCCCGGCTTTTAATTCTTTAGGAACACTTTTAAGTTCTAATTCTCTATTTCTTTTAGTACGGAATGATTGCCATTCATTTTCAAATATATAATCACCAGACCAGACTTCTTTGATATCATCACCTTCTTTGACTCGGATGATTTCCTTTTTACTCTCGAAGTCATAGTCAACCGACCAATAGTCAATCCAATCTGTCCACTTTTTTGTTAATATATCACGGGTAACTATGCCCGTTTTACTTTTGGATACTTTGACAATTTTACCATTTTCGACGACAATTTTGGAACTATTCTTTTTGAGAGTTTCTTCAGCCATTTTAACCGAGTCTTGATTGTAGAAAACAGAGAAGTCTGTGAGTTCTACTGCCACTAAATTGCCTTCTACATGTGGTTTGATTTCAATGTAAGCAACATCATGAAATTGGACTTGGTTTTTTTCAACAGCACGCTTATCAAATACATCACGAGGTATGTATTTTAGAGCAAGATCAACTCCTCGACCTTTAGCTTCTTCTTGGATGTTAGGGAAAAGTCCCATTTCAAATTCAAAACCTAAAATATCTGCACGGGTTATGCTTTTTTCAATACATTCGTCAATAATTTTTTCAACAAATAACCTAGAAACTGGGAGATTGATAGGTCCAACCGATACCAAACGACCTGATTTTTTACCATGGAATGTTTTGAACCCTTCAATTTTTTCTGCATGGTATGCATATAAAATCAGCTTTATAAAGTCCTCTTCTCTACGATTTAATTGTTTATGCTGTTCTTCATCTCTCAAATTGGTGTTTACACCAATATAATGTTGTCTCTCATATTTTCCAAGATTCAGTATTTCAAATGCCCTATAATTCTTAGATCCACGTTTCAGTTCTCGTTGAACTTCAATCATTCTTTTTCTAGTTGTATGGATAGCAAATTTGCTTAAATCTACTCCTATCCATTTTCTCCCAAGTTTTTCTGCAACGGAAAGTGTAGTTCCAGAACCTGCGAAAAAATCAGCAATTAAATCTCCTTCCTTAGAAGATGTTTTTAATATCCTTTCAATGAGTGCTTCAGGTTTTTGGGTAGGGTAACCCGTATTGATTTTGGACATTGTATTTTCTGTTGGTATATCTGTCCACCAATCATTTTGAGGAGTTTTTGAATTTAAATCATATTTAGAACCATCACTTCTTCTTCCTGAACCAGTTTGGGAATATTTTCTCATTTGTGGGGTAAATACTCTGGCAGCATTTTTTGATTCAGGTGACTTCACATAAAAAAAAATGTCATCATGTTTGCGGGGGTATGCTGATTTCGGTATGCCTCCACCGGCATAGCACCAGACAATATGGTTAATATGGGAATCATTTCCAAAAATTTCATCTAAAACTAATCTCATATATCCACTGATTCTCCAATCACAATGAACAAATATACATCCATCATCGGCAAGTAAATCCCTCATTATAAATAAACGTTCGTAAATCATTGCAATGAAACTATCTGCTCCTTTCCCCCATGTATCACGATAAGCTAGCTCTTCAAGAACTCCAGCCTCTTTAGTAAAAGAATCGTCACCTACATCAATTTTCATTGAAAAATCAGCACCAACATCAAATGGAGGATCGATATAAATAAGTTTTATTCCCCCTTCAGATTCGATTTCTCTTCTTAATGGTCCATTTTTCAAACTACTTAGAATAAGTTTATTATCGCCCCATATCAGTTTATTAGTCCATCCTGCGAGTTGTCTTCCCCTACTATCAACATCAAAAAGAGTTGCTTGTATTTCTGTCTTTTTCCCTTCTGCTCGGGGTTCATCAACCTGTTCTATTACTTGAAAAGGTAATACAACATTAGTTATTTCACCAGTTTTCCCATTCCAGACAAGTTCAACTTCTCTTTTGTCCTCAAAAAGTAAAAATCTGTATTTTTCTGGCAGTGATTTCCCTTCATCCAAGTATTTTGATATATCTCTTATTTCGTTGTCAGTTAGTTTCGTAGCTGACACCCCCAAGTTTATATTCAATTCTAAAGGTTGATCTGATCCCTTTGTTTTTTGCCAAGATTATTACAACCCAATAATAATACTATGAATTTCTATTTTCAATTCTAAACAATAAATTTTTCTATTTCATCACCAACAGGCCTACCTTTACAGTTGGGAGTAATTCAAATGAAATAAGGGATAACAAATTGTTACACTTACTTACTTATTAATTTACAAATACAAAAAGCCACACATACATATTTTAAAGGTCATCGATGCTGTGCGTAAATATACCTTATCATATAGGCAAATCATTGATGTAGCGAAGAATACTTTGGGAAGATAATAAACGTTTCAGATTATAAATTTGCCAAGTATTTGGCATGGACATAGACATCAACCTTCTCCTTATGTGGTCCTTTATAAAGATCGGATAAATTATAGATTTGCCGATCGATAATTATATGAGTTGGTGAGTTTATGTTTAGTTTAATCGCATCTTAATTCATTTTATGATATAGCTGATGTCATTGTCAAGATCTAGATTTGTACTATCAGATCAAATGAAATAAAAAAGGTACTTTTTAGCGTCATAATCACCAACCGATACATGTACCGATTTAGAAATCTGTAAAAAGAGTGTTGCAACTGTCATGTATTTGCAGCGTATGGGATAGGGTAAATAGGCTATTTAGAGTACGTTTTTATATTTTTATTTGAATTAAAGTCATTAACTATCCATTTTTAGAGCTTAATCTAATTATGGTCTTGTTATAAGATGTTTGGTATTTTATTAGATAGATAGATATTTTTCATATAAAATTATTTTATCGATTATCGATTCACGAAGTAGATAGCTCAGATCCCATATTTTCCCCTTATTATCCCTTC
>ENA-UOOM01003401-UOOM01003401.1-fermentation-metagenome-genome-assembly--contig:-NODE-3401-length-11583-cov-5.110774_pt1 | contig 11583 bp, 12 predicted proteins | sample MGYA00245781_ERZ724031 | MGnify/ENA primary metagenome ERZ724031 (study PRJEB28704, sample SAMN03018317) | fermentation metagenome | biome: anthropogenic terrestrial biome; feature: soil; material... | reverse complement strand
TTAGGAAGCAATGCGCGAAGGGCCTCCACGTTATGACGCAGTGCGGCGCGGTCAAGCTCAATCCAAGCCCGCCCCTTCTGGAATGATTTCTTCTTTTTGAATATTGGCAATTTAGTTACCAAAACCGCAAACAGGACAGACAGCGCCGACACAGCAAGATAATGGATCAGGCTATTTTGCACCAGCACACCCACAAGCCCGGTTACTTTTGCCGTTCCCCGCACAATCACGATAAAGAGGGGATGAATGAGATAAATCCATGTTGAAATGATCCGGAATGACGGTTCCGGTTTTTGCTCCCACGCTATTAAAAGCAGATAAAGAAAGTACATGCAAGGAAGCAGGGTAAGGTACATGCTGTCGTGGCGCTGCCAACCAAGATGATGAAGGAAGAATCCTTCGACGGTCATCAGTGCCATGGAAAGCGCGACCCCAGCAGCGCTCATTTTTACGCTGCGTGTTCGCGGGGAACGTCCAAGCCATGCGCCCATCGTCAGAAAAACAGGTGCGTAAAACAGTCCATTTCGTGTATAGGAAAACACATGAAACATAGCGTCATAGGCCGTGGACAGAACCGGCACACCGGAAATTGCGCCGAAATAGCTGTCACCCATCAGACCAATGCCGTACAATAGCAGGCTGACGGCCATAACCACCTTGGACGGCAGCTTCCGGCTCAACAGAAATACGATCATATCTCCCAAGATAACCGCCGGCAGATACCACAGGTGGTAGAATGTACCGTCGAAAAGGACCATACGAATCACGTCCGCTGTGTCAAGCCCCTTGAACTGGCCGGCATAGAAATTGACCGGCAGGTAAATCACAATTGTCAATGCATACAGAAATGCGGTCTTTTTGAGAAACCGCACGAGCGGCCGGGTGCCACGGCTCCCTGCAAACAGGTATTGCGGCAGAACAAAAAAGCCCGATATCATTAGAAAAAACGGCACAGCGATCCGGGCGACAATCCGGGTCAGAAAAAAATCCGCGTTTGCGCTGAATATAGACAGCGGCGAGGTATGGATGCAAATGACCAGCAAGGCCGCAATGAGTTTGAATGCATCCAACCCTCCATATTGCTTATCCTTTGTCATTTCCATTCCTCCACTCGGTCAAAACAAACCCGTCTGCGTTATTGCCGGATACCGAGTATGGAATGTTATCCTCGATTTCAAATTCAGTGTCCGCTCCAGCTGCGGCCTTTATATAGGAAACTGCAATATTTTGATTCCCCGCCCGGTATAAAAAGCAATTCTCTCCGTGGGGATACTGATTTAGAAAAGTATGGTATTCTTCCAGTGTCAGGCCAAGCTCCATCATAATGGCCGCAGGCGGCGTTCCAACATAACGGAAATGCCAAGGTTCGTGCGCAATTCCGGTGATAGCCTCTTTCCCCTTTGGATAGCGTTCAATAAAGCCGTAGGCCACAGCTTTTTCACGAAAAATCTGACAGATGCCGGAATAGGGAAAATCCGGCCGGATGAAGTCTATCTCCTGTTTACGAAGCCCCAGGTCAATGGCAAGACCGGTCTGATGCTCACTGTGATTCGGCCTCGCTATAAATTTCTCTGTAAATGCAACTCCGCTATCCCGCAGGGACTGGTCATAAATCTCCTGCTGTTCCGCTCTGGAGCGCCAACCGCTCACCGCGCTGATTTCCTCCCAGCCCTCAATGCTGCTCATGAGTTTGGAAAGCAAGACGGCGGCTCTGCGTTCCAGCAGAATCTTGCTGTCTGAATAAACTGGAACAAGGGAACTTTCCACATTTTCCGAACAGTAGGGATACTGACCGTTGACCAAAATCAGGTTGCCTGCATGGACAGACTTTTGCGGCATCGCAAGCACTTTCATGCGCCCATCGCCAATTCAATCACGCGGGAAATGACCTGTTCAAAGGAAATGCCGACGGCTTTCATCATGTTGGGATACCGGCTGTGAGAAGTGAAACCGGGAATCGTATTGACTTCATTGAAAATAACCTTGCCGTCAGCGCTTAAAAACATGTCTACCCGCGCAAAGCCACGACAGCCCAGCGCCTGATAAATCGTCTTGGCAGTCTGCTTGATTTCCTCCGCTTTTTCCTTAAGGATTCGTGCCGGGACATGAATGGCCGAGGTTTTCAGCGTATACTTTTCCGTAAAATTGAAGAAGCCGTCTGACAACTCGATTTCATCGACCTCTCCGACTGTCAGATCTTCATTGCCCATGACGGCGCAGCCGACTTCAAATCCTGTGATGCTTTCTTCTATGATGATTTCATCATCGTATTCAAAAGCCAGTTTTATAGCGGCTGGGAGATCGTGCCGGTCAATCACTCTCGTAATGCCATAGGAGGAACCGGCCCTGACCGGCTTTACAAACAAGGGATATCCGAGACTCTCAGCCTGTGCTAGAGCGATTCCGGCGTCCATATTCTTTTTTAAAATAAAGGAGGCTGGAATCTGCACAGCGGCTGCATGTGCCAGCTTGTGCGCACGGTCTTTGTCCATGCAGAGAGCCGAGGCCAGTGTGCCGCAGCCAACAAGCGGGGTTCCCGCCATTTCAAATAAACCCTGAATCGTTCCGTCCTCGCCGTTTTTTCCATGGAGAACAGGAAATGCGGCGTCAATCGGAAGTTTTACAACTTTGTCAGGATGAAGCACCAGCAGGTTATGCGTTTCGCGGTCAAGCGAAATGGCCGCTGGCAGACAGTCAGATGGATTGCACCAGGTATCTGACACAATCTTTTCAAAATCCCCGTCAAACCGATACCAGTTTCCCTTTGATGAAATTCCGAACAGGATAGGCATGAGTTTATCGGTGTCTATATGCTTAATCACAGAGTAGGCAGATTGAAGCGACACACTGTATTCGGGAGAACAGCCCCCAAATAAGATTGCAATATTTAATCTTTTCATTTTTCTTTTGATCCTTTCTCAACAACATTCGTCCCATCAGGAAGTGGATAGCCGATTTCACATTTATTTCGGTAAAGCAGCTTTTCAGAGGCACAGGCCCCGGTTGCTATCACAAACGTTTTTTGCTTCACATCCACTTCTTCAAAAACCTTATTGTTTCTGTGGTAATATACTGACGTCCCATTTACGACCTCGTAAAATCGACCGTTGTCCTGATCGGTTAGCAGGCGTCCGGTAATGCGATCTTCATCAAACGAAATGCTGATCTGAAACGATATCTCTGTCTCGTTTTTGACCTTCAGATCAAGCCAGCCCTTCGAAACGGTTGCATCCACACCCATAGGTTAATCGCTGGGCGGCTCCGGGAAATCCTTTATGTCATGTCCGTGTCGCTCCACAACTGTGAGCGGTGTATGAAGAAACATCCAAAATAGCAGATTGCTCATTTGGCACATCCCGCCGCCGGGGGCCGTTGTGAGCTTTCCGTCAATTACGGTCAAACCGTCCTTATACGGAATGTTCCTGTCCGCATATCAAACCAGCTTCCAAAAAAAGAAGGTTTCATTTGACCTGATAACCACCCGGTCTAAAGTAGCTGCGGCCAATTTCAAATTAAAAACTTTATTCTCCTGATACACCATATCAAAGCCGGTTTCCTGGTTATATAGAGGGCAGCTTGTTTCAAAAAGCTGATAGGGCAGTAGAATTTCGAATTTGGCCTCGGCATATTGGTTTCTGTCCAACCGCATCCCTGTATAAAAGCAAAATAGGCGCTGCTTCATTCTCAGCGGCAGCAGCTATGGGAATATTTGTGTAACATGTTTTCTTGGCATAGTAAAATCCTTTCTGGAAAATAAAAGCCTGTCCGCTTTTGATAAAACCATATTATCAAAAGCGGACAGGCCGTATTTTAATATTGAGTTGTTTAATTCCTAAGAAAATCCTAATGTCAGATTGATGTTTTCCTAATTTTCAGCAGGTAAGGACACCGTAAAAGCAATCGTATTCTCCTTACTTTACGTTTCAATTGCTTCACCTACGTGAGGTATGGCCGTGATGCAATGTAACTGATTCATATCATTTTCTAATGAAGACGCATACAAACTAGATAACAGCCCAATGTGCACCTTCCTATCCGTCTTGAAAAATTCAAACCATGAAGTGCTATTTCGCCAAAGCAGGGATCTGACAATTCCATGAATTATCCTCATTGTTGATATATCCAGTAAATTGATAAACAGGCTGATAAAATCCTTTGGTATCGTAAACATAAGTGAGCTTACATTCTTTTACCCACAGGGTATCTCCTTGCCGGAAGGGGACATATTGTTCAAAGTTTCCATCTTCAACCTGTTCAAAGGCCGCTTTGGGAGAAATAATTTCTTCCGTTGTTACATATTCATTCCAACTGATTCCATAATCCATGGACGCAAGCTCCAAATTGCTGTCAAACTGCATGAGGACAGAGCCGAATGTAAATGCGGTTTTGGCAGTTGACAGGTTATTCTTTTCCGGTACGTCCCATCGAAGCGTATCGTTGTTTTGTAATGTAAAAATAGCGGTATCGGGAAGCAATCCACTTTCCTTTAGCCAGTTTTTATAAAAGGCCCCACGGTTCTTTGCCGCTTCCACCGTCAACTTGGTGGTATCATGCCATGTTGTGTAGCGCCAATGTCCTGTCCTAAAAAAGAAGTTGAGCTGAACCTCCTCACTGGTGGGGCTTTTGCCCGTGTAAACACGGTTTTCGCCTTCACGTCGTTGAATACCGGCAAAGGTAACCTCTTCCGATTCGGAAAGCTGAGCTGCCATTCGTTCTATATAATCCTGATCCCCCGTATAGGTGTTTTTGTATAGGGAGGCCGTGGCCGGTTGATCTGCTAAGGAGAGGTCAGTGGTAATCTGAATCTTTGACATATCCTGCTTTACCGCAGAAAGAATAGGCATATTTCCGTAAGGCTTCTGCTCATAAGCAAACGACACGGCACCAATTATTATTCCAATGACGCAAGGGAAGATAAATACTTTGCCGATGGGAACAAAACGAACGCGTTTTCCCCTAATAATGGAGAGCACTGCCATTATACAAAAATATCCAAATAGGCTTCCAATGCAGTTGTGGAATAAATCATCAAGTTCGAATATCCCTGTTCCCGTCAATAATTGTACGATTTCAATACAGACTGTCAGCCCGATGGACATGAAAAGAATTACCTTGAACTTCTCTGCTTTCTTCCAGAAAAGCGGCAATAAAAATCCCAACGGTGTAAACATCAGCATATTGAAGATAATAAGCTGCAATTCGCTGATCGACCACTTATTCCATGCGTTGACGTAGGCGCTGAAAAAGTCAATATTGAAGCTGCCGGTAAAGTTTGCGCCGCGGCTTAAGGTGGTCAGCGCCAATACCAGCAACAGCCAACAGGATAAAAAAAACAGGATAATACCCTGCGTTTTCGACATGCTCCTCTGACCATGAAACGCCTTTTTATATATCATGTAGCCTGCAAAAATGGTAAGTGCCAATAAAAGGCCTCCGATGAGTGCAAATACACCCCATCGGAGCAATACTTGAAAAATTGTAATAATGTCCATGAAATGTCCTCCGTTTTTATACTGTAGTTGAAGATAAAATCTTCGCAATTTATTAACTACAGTATAACTCATCTGTAGCGCCTCAAATTTAATACTTTCTTGATAAATTCCTAAGAAAATACTAAGATGCGGTGTGATTTAACGGAAGTGTAATAACAAAAGAAGTTAGATGTTCATGGCTTTCCACAGTAATTGAACCACCATGCAAAATAATAATCTCTTTAGCAATTGCAAGTCCCAATCCTGCCCCTCCGGTATCGCTTGTTCGAGCTTCGTCAAGACGATAAAACTTTTCAAATATAGTGGCGCATTTTTCAGGGGGTATGGTATCTCCCGTGTTTTGAAATGTGATTGTTACAGTATCTTCGCTTTTTTGGGCTATGATGTGAATTTCTGTATTCGGGAAGCTATAAGCAGCCGCATTTTTCAGAACATTGGTAAAAACCCGCCCCAGCTTTTCAGAATCGCCATAGATCATTAATTCTTCGTCTGCATGTAAAACGGCAGTGTTTCCGTGGCTTGACAAAATGGGCAGCAGTTCATCAGTTAATTGTACCAACATGTAGTAGAGGTCTATATCCATTTTTTCTATTTGGATTTGTTGTAGATTATACCGGGTTATTTCAAAAAATTCATTGATCATTTTTTCCAGTCTGTATGATTTGTCGAGCGCAATATGTGTGTACTTTTTTCTCTGGTCCAGTGGCATATTTTCCACTTCTTCCAGCAAACTTAAATATCCTATTACAGAAGTAAGTGGAGTGCGAATGTCGTGGGCAAGGTACACCACGAGCTCATTTTTACGTTGTTCGGCTGATTGCGCTTCCAGCTTCCGTCGTTCCAAGGTTTGTTTCATGGCGTTTAGCCTTTGGGTGATGGCAGTGAGTTCTTCCGGCAGGCGGATTTCCTCGGAATTGTCAATGATAAGCATTCCCAGGCTCTGCTCAACATCGGGCAGTGGCTTGGTAACATAGTGCAAAAATGCGCGGATTATGAAAAAAAGCCCTGCACAGATAAGCAATACTAACAAGATGAAAAATGGCGGGTATATATTTTGTACCACGAAAAAACCCACTTGAAGGAAATCTGCTGCTATCTGAGTAATCCATCTTCCGCCGATGCTATTCCAATGGAAAAAGTACATTAGAACAAGAGCAAAAATGGAGGCGGCTATTACTCCAATCAGGGCAAACAAAATTTTAATTTGTAAACGGGTATAATCAAATTGTCTTTTATTTTTAGCTTTCAATTTTATATCCTACCCCCCATATTGTTTTAATATATTTGGGATTTTCAACAGTATCATTCATTTTTTCGCGGAGATGACGAACGTGGACAGTGATCGTATTGTTGCTCTTGCTGTAATATTCGTCCCTCCAAATCTTATGGAATAAATCCTCTGCACTTACAACATTGCCTTTATGCTCTAAAAGGATACGCAAAATTGAAAATTCCGTAGGTGTCAGTGTAAGCGGCTCTTCGTTTAAGAGACACTCATGTGTTTTAATATTCATTACAAGGCCGGAATGAAGGATGATATCTTTTTCCACATCTTCCCCATACCCAGGGTTATATTTTTTATATCGCCTTAATTGTGCTTTCACTCGTGCCACGACTTCAAGCGGGCGAAAGGGCTTGGTGATATAATCGTCAGCACCCAATGTAAGACCGGTAATTTTATCAATTTCTTCATCTTTAGCAGTTAGCATAATGATGGGGTAAGTGTACTGCCTTTCCCGTATTTTCTGGCAAAGCGTGAAACCACTGATGTCCGGCAGCATAATATCCAGAATTGCAAGGTCAAGCTCCGTCGCTTCAATACAGGCAAGGGCTTCCTTGGCAGAATAAAACTTTAACACTTCATAATTTTCATTTTGCAGATATACTTCTATTAAATCTGCTATTTCATGCTCATCATCAACAACGAGAACTTTATCACTCATAATTTCAACTCCTTTCAAGCAAAACATGACACTTTACTATTTTACTAAATACGGCAACTATATTTCTGATTTATCGCATGAGAAATTATTAAGTTTTTCATAAGAATGCGGTTTAATTGGAGATCTTCATCTTTCACCACAGGAATTGTTTCATCGTATCAATCCTTTTTCCTGTTCTTTTTCAGCCTGCCGTCTGCAGGTTTTGGTACACCCTTTGGTATCGCCCAGGCACGACCAAAGCGAACCGCCCCATCAATCCTGTTTTCCTCACATAGCTTCTGAATTCTTCTCTTGGAGATTCCCCATTTTTCAGAAGCCTGCTCTACGGATATGTAATCAAGCATTTGTATTCCTCCACTATGTATGTTGATTACAGTATATACGCAATAGCGAATAAAATCAACAATCCCTTTTATCAAATATGTTCGCTATCATAGTCATTGTTGGTTCGTTCTAAATCCTATGCTCATACTGTAAAATTGGGATGGGAGGTGAACTAACAGTGGAAGAACTACTGAACTCATTTTGCCATACCATAAAGGACGCCCGGATTGCCGCAGGCATGACACAGGATGCGCTTGCAGAACAGGTTGGAGTCACGCCAAGATACATAATGGCCATTGAGAATGAAAACAAACACCCAAGGATGCCGGTGCTGCTTAAGATCATCCGCACCTTGAAAATATCAGCCGATACGATCTTTTATCCGGAAATTCAACATACAGACAGAGAAAAAGAACAGCTCCTGCATATGATCCAGCTGTGTGGCAAAAAGGAAATCAAAATAGCCGCCGCAACCGTCAAGGCTCTATTGGATGCCAGATAAGCATAATCCATCTTCTATCTTTGAGGATGGATTTTCTTCATCTAACAGGGATAGAGTGTCTTTTCTCTGTGTTTAAAGAAATTCTTAGAGTGAAAGGTTCACTGCATAGGCCATGATGGCACATACCATATGCCGTTTCTCCGGAGGGCAGTATTCCGAAATCAGTAGGATAACTGAAGTCAGTAAGCCCTCGGCTGCATCGTAGAAAAAGGCGTTTTGCCCGTAGCTTGCCGAGTCCTCACCGCTGCTGGAGATGATGGTCTTGGCAGTGATTTTGGCGTACTTCTCAGCCTTGGCTTTCAGTGCGATATTCTCCGGATTTTCCATGTAGGCATCCATATAGCGGTTCACCAGCTGCAGGATGTTATCGCCGTCTGAGCGAGTAGGGTTGCACAAATCAAGCACCGAAATTTTGTAGTCGTAGTAATCCTTTGCGATACCTGCGTAGTTTCGGAACAGATCCCCCTTGGTATCGGTGCAGAGGAAGCTCATGCCGGAGGCACAGGCGTATTCAATATTGGGGTAGAGAAAATTGGCGGTTTTACCTACACCGGCAGCGCCAATCATGAGGCAGTGAATGTCGCCGTCATCAATGAGAGCAGTAGTAGAGCCTGCTTTCTGCTTGCAGCCTACCACAAGCCCCTGCAGGGCGGGCAGATTCTTCCCACGCCGCCATTTCTCCGGCTCATAGGGTACATGGGTGTATGTCCTTTTGATTTCGCTTTCTGTGGCGAAACGGGCGGTACCATGCTGACCGTCACCGACCGTTTCAGCGCTGATACTTTTTTGACATACTTGAATGATTGATTTATAAATGATATAATAATGTGCATCGGTAAGCATTATATTACTGTAATACTTTTAATTTTGACTTTTGAAAGGAGAACGCTTTATGAAAATAAATAATAGTAACTTGGAGATTGTAGTATGGAAGGAGGTTTTGAAAAAATAATAGCCAAAACCTTCTTCCTATATGGACTTACAATAGGAGGTTAAAAAATGAATTTATTAAACAACTACGGTCTTACTGACCGATTTTCAAATGAAGCAACAATATATCCCCATTTTTCTTTAGCTCGTATTACCGCACAGTATAGAGGTCTATATAAAATTATTACTGAGCATGGTGAAATGCAAGCTGAAATTTCAGGGAAATTTCGATATGAAACCACCGAACTTGCAAAATTTCCTACAGTTGGAGATTTTGTAATGGTATCTGTTGATAACAGTGAGAGCAACGCCATCATACACCATGTGTTGACACGCAAAAGTGTTTTTCTTCGTACTGCTGTGGGTGTAAGTGGTCAAGCACAAAGCGTAGCTGCTAACATTGATACAGTTTTCATCTGTATGTCCTTCAATCATAATTTTAATCTCAGCCGCTTGGAGCGTTATCTCAGTGTGGCTTGGGATAGCGGTGCAACACCGGTTGTGCTTCTTACAAAATCTGACTTATGCGATGATTTGGTAAAAGCGGTAAAGGATGTAGAACGAGTGTCCTCGTTCTCTGATGTGATATCGCTTTCGGTATTTGATGAAAATGTAGAACAGAAGCTATCAAAATATCTCAAAGCAGGTATCACCTCTGCTCTTATTGGTTCTTCCGGAGTAGGCAAATCCACTCTGATTAACAAGCTGTTAGGCGAAGAGATTCTTGCCACCGCTGACATTGGAAAGGCTGACAAGGGCAGACATACCACAACAGGCAGAGAAATGTTTCCAGCACCCTTTGGCGGTGTTCTTATCGACACTCCTGGCATGAGAGAGCTTGGCGCAGAAAGTGCGGATTTAGGTAAAACCTTTGATGATATTGAGGAACTTGCAAGTCGCTGTAAATTCCATGACTGCACTCATGTAAACGAGCCTGGTTGTGCCATATTAGAGGCCCTTGATAACAACACCCTTGATCACAGACGTTTTCAAAATTACTGTAAGCTTAAAACCGAGGCCAGCTACGATGGCTTAAATGCCAAAGAGATTGAGGTTAAAAAGCTTGAGCGTATGCTCAAAGATGTTGGTGGCATGAAAAATATGCGCAAGTTTGCCAAGCAGCAGCGCAAAAACAAATAGGGAGGGAGATACCATGATGCAGATACAAGTAAGGAATGAAATTCCATAGGATAATAGAACCGTCGAAGAAATCGCAAGAGATGCTTTTTGGAATCTCTATTTTCCCGGCTGTCACGAGCATTTTGTTGTTCATCAAATGAGAAAACACCCTGATTTTATTAAGGATTTAGCATTTGTAATTCAGGTTGACGGCAAAGTGCAAGGTGCAATTTTCTACACCCACTCAAAAATTGTAGGGAATAACGGTGAGGAAATTTCCACTATCAGCTTTGGCACTGTTTTTATTGCACCTCAATATCATAGGAAAGGCTTAGGCAGAATACTCATCACCCATTCCATAGCGGCAGCAAAGAAAATGGGCTACAAGGCAATTACGACCCTTGGGCACCCATACGGCTTTGTTGGCGGCAAGAAATATGGCATTTCTATGGAGGATGGCAAGTTTTATAAAGGCTTATTAGTTCTTTCGCTATACGAAGGAGCTTTAGATGGTGTATCCGGAGTAGCAAAATTCTCAGAAGTGTTGGATACCACCAACGAGGAAGTAGATGCTTTTGACAGTTCGTTTCCGTATAAAGAGAAATTTGTATTACCCTGCCAAGAAGAATATGAAATTGCCTGTACCATGTTGGATGAATAAAATTTAATTAAATGTAAGAGCCGTTGTATCTTTTATCTTGATACAATGGCTCTTGGTTTGCCTACATCCCCAAAATCGTCCAGATGTATAGCGGAGCAGTCAGCGTGAACACCAGACAGGCGAACAGGATTGCCGGGGCTGCCCATTCAAACTGGCCATGTTTTCTATAGTCAAAATATGCCGTTCCCAATTTGGCGAAGAAAAACACCGCCAGGATCAGGTCGATTGCAGGGAACACGGGATTCCATAAGCGGAGGGTAGTCAGTTCTTTTTTCATGGTGCATCTGTCCTTTCTTTTCATTTTTGGGCAACAAAAAAAGCGGCTGTGTTTTTCAGTTACGAAGAACACAGCCGCTTAAATTGCCCTGTAGGGTATTGGCTTTATAAAATTGTCTGCCAGACTCATTCCGGCCTAAAAAGAGAAACACCCCGCCTTTTCGTAAAAAAGCAGGGTGCATCTATGAAAAACGAGGGTTCTGAATTTTTCATTCAAAACCCTCGTCAGGCCGCATAAACACTGGGTTTTACAGCCCTGCATCCATTTTGACCTAATGTTATGACGGAGACGGTGGGATTCGAACCCACGGGCCGGTTCATCACCGGCCAAACGAT
>ENA-UOOM01003400-UOOM01003400.1-fermentation-metagenome-genome-assembly--contig:-NODE-3400-length-11584-cov-5.301587_pt1 | contig 11584 bp, 16 predicted proteins | sample MGYA00245781_ERZ724031 | MGnify/ENA primary metagenome ERZ724031 (study PRJEB28704, sample SAMN03018317) | fermentation metagenome | biome: anthropogenic terrestrial biome; feature: soil; material... | reverse complement strand
CTATAGACTGGATGGTGATCGGGGCGTTGATTATCGGGATATATGCCGGGATGATTTTAAGCTACATAGCGCTGGCGTGAAAGGAGGCGGCAAGAATGGTAGGAAAGTGGAAAGTACAATCAAATCCAGTTGGTGGCAATATGATGTATGCCGTATACAGATTAAGAGATGTGGATGCAGTAGACCACTCCGGCAACAGGGAATACGCTTCGGGTTATATTGAAGATAAGGACACAGCCCTCACGATTGCGGAAGGGCTAAACAGGAAAACAGAATAAAAAAGAGCGCTTACATATGCCCTGACCGGGGCGTAAGCACTCTGGTATCAATTCAACTACATTGTAGAACACAAGGAGAAAATAGTCAAATGGAAGATAAACAAAAAATATGCGACCTGCTTCTGCCGGCACTGCAGGCAACCAGGGGATTATCTGATGTAGTCAAGTTGGAATATGACGGTGCGCAGGAAATTGTTACAGCTACATTTGAAAACGGTTACCAGAAGACAGCTAATGTAGCTATGGATTCAGGCACAGCCATGATCAGGGATGTTATCTATCAGATCCGTTAGGAAAGGAGACTAAATGCCAGATAATTACGAAATTAAGGAGAACATCATCTCCTTGCAGAAAGTGAAGGATACGGATGTCTACCATATGGAACTGAATGTAATCAGCTGGTTTCATAAACCAGACAAGCTGGACATCCGGGGGTGGTCAGATGATCACACAAAAATGACAAAAGGAATCAGCCTCACAGAGGATGAATTCATAAAAATCGCCCATGCAGGGCTTGAAAAAATAGGAGGTAGGTAAGTATGTCACAGATAAACATCACATTTAAGGATTTTGCAGAAATGAAGGAATTCGCAAGGGAATTACTGAAAGGAGAAAATGCAGCACCCGTACAGGCAACTCCTGTAACAGCTACCACAGCTACGGCTTACGGCCAGCAGATTGCAGAGCATTTCCCAGAGGCAAACAAGAGCCAGGTGCAGCAGACGGCTCCCGCGGCACAGCAGGTACCAACAGCGCCACAACAGTCAGCCCCAGCAGTACAACAGCCAGAAGAGGAGACACCTGTAAAAAAGTCCTACACATTAGTGGAGGTAAGGTCAACCCTTGCGGCGTTGAACAAGGCAGGAAAAAAAGACCGGGTTCAGGAACTGATCAATAGCTTTGGGGCGGAAAAGCTGTCCCAGATAGGTGAGGAACATTACACAGAGTTGATGCAGAAAGCAGGTGAGCTTTAATGCCGGACGTACACGCAAAGTTAAGCGCCAGCGGGGCAAAGCGGTGGATGAGCTGTCCGCCCTCCGCCGAACTGGAATCGCAGTTCCCAGATAAGTCAAGCGAATACGCAGAGGAAGGCACCTTTGCCCACAGCCTGGCGGAACTGATCTTACGCTATAACAATAAGGAACTGACAAAGAAGACATTTACCACCAGATTAAACAGGCTGAAAAAGGATCATTATTACAGCCCGGAATTACAGGAATACATAGAGGACTATGCAAACCTCGTATGGGAACAGGTCAATGAAGCAAAGGTTTCCTGCCCTGATGCGCAGGCACTCTTTGAACAGAGGCTGGACTTTTCCGAATATGTGCCTAAAGGGTTTGGCACCGGTGATGTGGTTATCATTGCGGATGATCTGGTGCAGGTGATTGACCTGAAGTATGGAAAGGGTGTAGGCGTATCCGCAGAAGGAAACCCACAGCTTAGATTATACGGGTTAGGGGCCTACCTGGAGCATTCCATGCTGTACGATATCCAGAGAGTGAAAATGACCATTATTCAACCCCGGCTGGATAATATCTCCACAGAAGAACTGACAGTGGAGGAACTGCTTACCTGGGCGGAGACAGAAGTAAAGCCGAAGGCGGAGCTTGCGATGAAAGGTGAAGGAGAATTCTGTACCGGGGATCACTGCCGTTTCTGTAAAGCCTTTGCAGTGTGCCGGGTCCAGAAGGACCGACAGATGGAGCTCATGAAATATGAGTTTGCGGAGGGAGACCTTTTAGAGGATTCTGAGATTGGAGATATTCTTTCTAAGCTGGATCCACTGGTGAAGTGGGCGGAAGCAATCAAAGCGTATGCTTTTGATCAGGCCCTGTCCCATGGTGTGCATTATGACGGTTGGAAATTGGTAGAAGGCAAGAGCAACCGGAAGTATGCAGATGAGAAGCAGGCTGCCACTGTCCTGGAAGAAGCCGGCTATCAGGATATTTATAAGCTTAAAGGATTTACAGACATGGAAAAACTTGTGGGTAAAAAGAGATTTGCAGAACTCCTGTCTGATCTGATCATAAAACCTGAGGGCAAACCCGTACTTGTTTCGGAGAAGGACAAGCGTCCAGAGCTCAACAAAGCAGAGCAGGTCAAAGATGAATTCAGTGATGACGATTATGACTGTGCTCGGGAAATGAGAGAGTACAAACAGGCACATGATGGAAGTCTGGGAGGGCCGTCTTATTGGAAAGCCAGACTCAAAGATAAATTCGATACCGTAACAATCGAAACCAATTACCAATCAGTGGACGCAGAAGCGTAGAAAAGGAGAATAAAGTATGAGTGCAAAAGTAGTGACAGGAACTGTGAGATTTTCTTATTTAAATGTTTTCAGGAAAAGTGCATTGGATGAAAAATATTCCGTAACCTTATTGATTCCTAAAGACGATAAAAAGACCCTGAATGCAATTCGAAAAGCTATTGATACCGCAAAAAGAGAGGGGATTAAGGAGAAATGGAAAGGAAAAGAACCCAGAGATTTATGGAATCCGTTGAGGGACGGAGATGAGGAGAAGGCGGATGAACACCCGGAATACGCGGGAATGTATTTCCTCAAGGCAAAATCTGACAGCAAACCCATTCTTCTGGATGAATACAAAGATGAAATTCTGGATGAGACCGAACTGTACAGTGGATGCTGGGGGCGTGCAAATATTAACTTCTTTGCCTTCGACAACAACACCAAGGGGGTCAGTGCGGGCCTAAATGCTCTTCAAAAGAAACGGGATGATGATGCCTTTGGGGGCAGAGTCACTCTTGATGAAGCCAGAACCTCTTTTGACGAGGATAATGACGAAGACGATATGTTAGGATGATGAATCATGCAGGTAATGAATGTAGATATTGAAACCTACAGCAGTGTGGATATCAGGGAAGCCGGGGCCTATGCTTATGCAGAAGCTCCAGACTTCGAGATACTTTTGATTGGATATAAGATAAACAATGATCCGGTGAAGGTCCTGGACCTAAAAACAGGCCCCGCAAAACAAGGGGCTCTCCTAACGGAGAAGCAGAAAGCCTTTAGTCAAGAGTGTAACGCATTTTATAGCGCACTGACAGATCCGGATTATATCAAGACCGCTTACAATGCGAACTTTGAACGTACCTGTCTTGCATCTTATTTAAAACAGGCGATGCCTCCGGAGCAGTGGATGTGTACCGCAGTCCATGCAGCTACGCTGGGGCTTCCTGCTACACTGGGAGCCGTAGGTGATGCCCTGGGACTGCCGGAGGATCAGCAGAAAGATAAGGTGGGTAAAAGCCTGATCCAGTATTTCTGCAAGCCCTGTAAACCCACTAAGACAAACGGCGGGAGGACACGCAATCTTCCGGAACATGATAGGAAGAAATGGTCCTTATTTGTGGAATATAACCGGCAGGATGTCGTAACAGAGAACGCTATACGGGAGAAGCTTTCTATTTATCCAATTCCGGAGGACGAACAGAAACTGTGGTGTCTGGATCAGAGGATGAATGACAATGGGGTAAGACTGGATATGCCTTTTGTGGAAAATATACTGGATTATGATAAAACCTATCAGGAAAGGCTGCGGGAAGAAGCGGAAAGGATAACTGGACTTGACAACCCCAACAGTCTGGCTCAGCTGAAGAACTGGTATAAAGAAAACTATGGGATGAATATAAAATCCATAACCAAAGATACGATACCAGAGATAAAAGATACCTTGAAAGAAAAAGCTCAGACACAATCCGGCATCCGGATGCTGGAAATCCGGCAGGAGATGGGAAAGACCTCTACCAAGAAATACACCGCCATGAAGAACGCGGTATGCAGAGACGGCAGGCTAAAGGGAGTGCTGCAGTTTTACGGAGCCAACCGGACCGGCAGATGGGCAGGGCGTATCGTGCAGGTACACAACCTGCCTCAGAACAAGATACCAGATATTGACCTTGCAAGGGAACTTGTAGCGGAAGGGGACTTTAGTTCTCTGGAAATGCTTTTTGAAGGCATGCCCTTTGTGTTTTCCCAATTAATACGGACTGCGTTTATCCCTTCTGAAAGCTGCAGATTCTGTGTAGCTGATTTCTCTGCCATTGAAGCCAGAGTGATCGCCTGGCTGGCAGATGAACAGTGGAGACTGGATGTGTTCCGGACTCATGGAAAGATATATGAAGCCTCCGCTTCCCAGATGTTCCATGTACCCTTAGAGAATATTAAAAAGGGAAGCAAGCTAAGGCAACAGGGAAAAGTAGCTGAACTGGCGTTAGGCTACGGTGGAGCTTTTGGTGCAATCAAAGCTATGGATAAGGCAGGAAGTATCCCAGATGAGGAAATACCGATGCTGGTGGCGAACTGGAGAAAGGCAAGCCCGAAAATATGTAAATTCTGGAGAGAAGCTGAAACAGCAGCAAAAATGGCTATTAAAGAAAGACGAACGGTCAGATTAAAAAACGGGATTGCTTTTTCTTATATCAACCGGATATTGTTCATTCACTTATTGTCCGGACGAAAACTGGCTTATTTTGATGCCAAGATAGAACAGACAGATAAAGGAGAAAGCATTACCTATGCAGGCATTGAACAGCAGAGCAAGCGCTGGGGGAGATTGGAGACCTGGGGCGGGAAACTGGTAGAAAATATCGTACAAGCCACTGCAAGGGATTGTCTGGCGGTTACAATGCAGCAAGTCAGCCAAGCGGGATATTCAATCGTCATGCATGTACACGATGAAATTATCTGTGATGTGCCAAAGAAAGATACGGGCGCCCTGAAAAAAATAACAGACATCATGGCAGAATCCATTCCCTGGGCACCGGGGCTTCCCTTAAGGGGGGACGGCTATGAGACCGATTTTTATAAGAAGGATTAGGAGAGGCGAGACATGGGGATTCCATCAATAGAGGATTACAAAAAGAAAATAAAGCATGATGGTTCTCTTTCCATTGCTACAGGCAAAAGCCGGATGGAGAAGAACTGGAAAAATAAAAAAATCCTGTGGTCTGCCCTTCTTGCTAAACTGGAAACCCCTACAAGAACACCCGAGAGTTTGGTGGAGTATCTAAATCTGCCCAAGGCTGAACAGGATCATATCAAGGATGTAGGCGGATTTGTAGGCGGATCATTAAAGAATGGGCACAGGAAAGCAGACAGCGTAGCTGCCAGGCAGATCATCACGCTGGATGCAGATTTCGCACCGGGGGATTTACTGGATTCCCTGTATTTATATATAGACGGTGGATTTGCAGTGTACTCCACCCATAAGCACAGCCCGGAAAAACCAAGGCTCAGGGTTCTGATACCATTGGATCGGGAAGTATCACCGGACGAGTATGAAGCAATCGCAAGGAAGATTGCAGAGGGAATCGGGATTGATTACTTTGACGATACTACCTACCAGCCGAGCCGGCTCATGTACTGGCCGAGCGTGGCATCTGACGGGGAATATATCTTTACCTACGAAGATGTACCGTGGCTGTCAGCCGACAGCGTGCTGTCACAGTATCCAGACTGGATGGATACAAGTTATTGGCCGGAAAGCAGCCGAACGGTGGAAAACCGGAAAAGAACAGCAAAGAAGCAGGGGGACCCTTCGGAAAAGAAGGGGTTGATAGGGGCCTTCTGCAGGTCCTACACCATAGAGGAAGCCATACAGGGGTTTCTGCCAGATACATACATACCCTGTGCATTACCGGGAAGATATACCTATGCAGAGGGCAGCACAGCGGCAGGACTGGTACTATATGATGATAAGTTTGCCTACAGCAACCATGCAACGGATCCGGCCGGCGGAAAGCTCTGCAATGCCTTTGATCTGGTAAGGATCCATAAATTTGGAATGCAGGATGAAGACGCTGCACCAGATACGCCAAGCACCAAGCTACCCAGTTACAAATCCATGATGGAGTTCCTCCAGGATGAGGACAAAACCAAACTGACACTGGGGAGGGAGAGAAAACAACAGGCTCTTATGGATTTTTCCGATGACGCTGACGGTGATGGATGGATGACAGACATCGAGTGGGATAAAAAAGGGAGTATGAAGAACAGCCTGAATAATATCCTGCTGATCATGGAGCATGATCCGGATCTTAAATCCATTGTATTTAACCAGATGGCAGACAACCTTGAAATTCGGGGAGGAATACCCTGGAAGAAGCAGGGAAAGTTCTGGAGGGATGCGGATGATGCCCAGCTGGAAGCTTATCTTGCAAAGGCCTATACAGAGTTTTCAAAGGCGAAGATACTATCCGGAATCACCAAGGTGGCGGATGACCGGAGTTATCATCCGGTGCGGGAATACCTGGACAGCCTTCCTGATTGGGATCAGGTGCCGAGGGTGGATACCCTGCTTGTAGATTACCTGGGGGCGGAGAACACACCTTATGTCCGGCAAGTGACCAGAAAGACGCTCTGTGCAGCGATTACCAGGGTAAAGCATCCGGGATGCAAGTTTGATACAGTACTGGTTCTCTGTGGTCCTCAAGGGATAGGAAAGAGCACTCTGATATCCAAAATAGGAGGAGAGTGGTTTTCAGACAGCCTGAACCTGGGTGACACGAAAGACAAGACCGCTGCAGAAAAGTTGCAGGGTTACTGGATCATAGAGATAGGTGAAATGGCAGGAATGGGCAGTGCAGGAGTAAAGACACTCAGAAGCTTCATTACTACCCAGGATGACCGATATAGAGCGTCCTACGGACGCAGGGTAAGCTCCCATCCAAGGCAGTGTATTTTAATAGGAACCACAAATGCAGAAGAAGGATATCTAAATGATGTAGAAGGCGGAAGACGGTTCTGGCCTGTCAACACACCCCGTATAGGAAATAAAAGGGTGTGGGATCTGACATCCGATGAGGTTGACCAGATATGGGCAGAAGCAAAGCAGTATATAGAAGAAGGAGAAACCCTCATCTTATCCGGGGATGCAGCTGACGAGGCCTTGAAGCAGCAGAAGGCTGCCATGATAGCGGATCCACGGGAGGAGAAAGTAAGAGAGTACCTGGATGTCATGCTGCCGGAGGACTGGTACAGCCGTGATCTGGATGCACGCAGGGACTTTTTATATGATTCGGAATTCCCGAAACCCGATACACCTTTAAAACGGGAGTTCATCAGCCCTCAGGAGATATGGTGTGAATGCTTTGGGTATAACCTGACGAGAATGGAAACCAAGGACACTTACATTATAAAAAAGATCATGACGAGAATGGAAGGCTGGGTCTATTCCGGAGAAAGAGAGCGTCTCGGTGCGGTATATGGAAGGCAGAGAGTGTATAAAAGAGTGGGACAACCCCCGGGACAACCCGGGACAACCCCCGGGACAACCTCCAATTTTGGGACAACCTCCAATACAGGTGGGACAACCTAAAAATGAACTTGTCCCATAGTTGTCCCAGTGGTTGTCCCGATAAAAAGCAAGTAGCCACAAGGGATTAAGGCTTGTTGGGACAACTGGGACAGTCTAAAACCCCTATAGATATAAAATAATAGAAATATAGGATATATAACGTAATATCACGCAATATATGCGTCATAACGCGCGAGAGTGTCACATTGTCCCATAGCCCCAGAAAGGAGAATAGCCGAAATGAATGATCAGTGTGCAAGCCGGCTGAGAAAAGAATTGATGAATAAAGGTGATATGCCAATAGATGATATACGAGGGGAAGCCAGAAAGATGGGTTTCACGAAGACAGAGCTAAAAGAAACCAGAAAGATTTTAGGTGTTCGTCTTCACACTACATACCAGGGGTATTTCTGGTGCTTGGAGGTTTGAAATGCTAGAAAAAGATATAGAAGCCTGGCTGAATAAAAAAATCAGAGAACTTGGAGGAATGTCTTTCAAGTTTGTATCCCCAAACAATCCGGGGGTTCCGGATCGGATTTATATCTTCCCCGGAGGAAAAATATATTTTGTAGAGCTGAAGACGGAAATCGGAAGAATGTCAAATATTCAGAAATGGCAGAGAGAACGGTTCACAAAGATGGGCTGCAGGTTCTACCTGGTGAAAGGGATGGATCAGGCAAAAAAATTCATAGAGGAGCTGAAGCATGAAATACCGGCCGCATGATTACCAGGAATATGCAAGTGAAAAAATCATAGAGCTTCCGGAAACGGGTTTATTTCTGGATATGGGTCTTGGAAAAACAGTGACCACACTGACCGCCATTGATGAACTGATGTTTGATAGATTTGAGGTCAGCCGGGTGCTGGTGATAGCGCCTAAAAGAGTAGCAGAGGACACCTGGACGACCGAAACAGAAAAATGGGATCACCTACAGCACTTAAAAATATCCAGAGTGCTGGGAACACAAAAGGATCGGATAGAAGCATTGCAGACGGAGGCAGACATCTATGTGATCAACCGGGAAAATGTTGTATGGCTGGTGGAGCAGTACAGAAAGGACTGGCCCTTCGACATGGTGGTCGTGGATGAGCTGTCCAGCTTCAAGTCCAATAAAGCAAAACGGTTTAAGGCGCTGAAGCGGGTACGCCCCCTGATAAAACGTTTTGTAGGCCTGACTGGGACTCCCACGCCCAACGGATTATTGGATCTCTGGCCCCAGATGTATCTGATAGACAGAGGCGAACGGCTGGGAAAGACCATATCCAGCTATAGGGACCGGTACTTTTATCCAGGGAAATCAAATGGCCATGTAGTGTATACCTATGAATTAAAAACAGGAGCCGGGGACGCCATACAAAACAGGATTGCTGATATCTGTATTTCCATGAAGGCGGGGGATTATTTAAAGATGCCGGAGCTTACGGTGAATGACATCCCTGTCAGATTATCCGGACCAGAGATGGCTACTTACAAGGAATTGGAAAGAGAAAAATTGATGGAGGTAGATGGTCTGCAGATTACGGCGCTGACAGCCGCAACAGTTTATAACAAGCTGCTGCAGATGGCAAATGGCAGTGTTTATTCAGATATGGGGGATCCCGTAGAGATCCATCAGAGAAAGCTGGAGGCACTGGAGGAGATACTGGATACCGCAAATGGACAGCCTGTCCTGATATTTTATAATTACCGACACGACTATGATCAGCTGATGCGGAAATTCAAAAAGTATGATCCCCAGACACTAAAGGGGCAATCAGACATCCGGTCATGGAATGACGGAAGAATTCAGTTACTGCTGGCACAGCCTGCCAGTATGGGGCATGGCTTAAACCTGCAGGCCGGGGGGCACATCATAGTCTGGTATGGACTGAACTGGAGCCTGGAACTGTATCAGCAGGCAAATGCAAGGCTGTACAGGCAGGGCCAGAAAAAAGGTGTGATTATCCATAGACTAATTACTTTAGGGACTGTTGATGAAGATGTCATACAGCGTTTAGAAAATAAAGATGCCACGCAGGAAAGCCTGATGCAGAGCCTGAAGGCAAGGATAAAACGGATAAAGGAGGAAGCCAGATGACAGATGCAGCAAAGCAAAAAATATTAGCAAAGTACTGGGATACAGAAGTTACCTGTCCTGGATGCGGAGAAGAGATACGAGATTCAGATGATCTGTCCAAGGTCGAATATGTTCGAACGAAGAGGAAGACGGATATCTTCTTCCACGCGGAGTGCTTCGGAAAGATATGGAGGGAGTGAGACATATGGGAAAAGTAGATGATTATACTTCTGGACGTGCGGCGGGAATGCTGTTAGCCAGAGATATTGTGAAGAAAGACGGTCTGGAAGAACTGGAAAAAGAAATCCACTTCCGGAATATCACCGGGATAAATACGATACTGTCCAAGAAAGAACTGGACAAGGCCTGCGAGAAAATAAAGGTGCGGACGCTTGACACCATGCTGACTATCGCTGTGGCAACGCTTCATGATGAGTTCGGTTTCGGGCAGGCACGGTGCAAGCGGTTCATTGACAGGCTGAACCTGAAAGCGGATTGCCTGGTTGATGATATGGCATCCTGGGACGATTATGTGAAGCTGATTAAGGATGAGATCGGCATTGAGATGACAATCCGGGATAATGATTAAAATTAGAATTTTGTAGATTATCGTACATTGAAAACTTAATATTGATAGTTGGTATAATTTGAGTTAAAATTATAATCAAAAGAGATTTGTAGAGGTGAAGTTGTTATGATTATAGATGGAAATGAAATAGAGAAAGAAGCTATGAAAGCTTTTCATCAAGGAAACAGAGCAGAGGGTTTGAAGATTCAAGAAGAATTTGCGGCAAAATTCCGAGAAGAATATAAAGAAAAAGATCATTGCTCATGCAAAAAGGCTTGCAGATATCATGGTAATTGTAAAGAATGTGTAGCTATTCACAGAGCGCATCAAGAACACTTACCAAATTGTATGCGACCGATTGTAAATCAAAAGCTTAGACTTCTTTCGGAACTTACCGAACATACACTTGCAAATGAAATAGAGCCGCCAAAAGAAATTTTGAGACGGGAAAAATAAGTGAATAATTTATGAAACTACTAACTATCAGTGTTGAGCTGGTAGTTTTTTTATGTGGAAATTTAATCTATTAAACTGAAATTTAGGAGGAAAAATGGAAATAGAGAAAGCAAAACAGGTTTTAGCTTATGGGCAGACAGCGGAGAGGTTGTTGCCTGGATGCCACTGCCGGAACCGTACAAGCCATTATAGGAGGAATTATGGTAGGAAGAAAAGAAAACGGACACATTTATGTTAATGATTTGGATATGAGGATATTTTTTGATGATTTGTTTTCGCACTGTAAAACGGAAGAGGAGATAGATTTCGTACTTGAAAACATACAGACTATTGTGGAAGATTCAGCGGAAGAACAAGAAGAAAGAGTTGGAGCGTCCGGCTGCTGAGCCGGGGAAAGAGGTAGAGATGGAGCCTATATTAGATGCTTGCTGTGGGAGCAAGATGTTCTGGTATGACAAAGATAATCCATTTGTGATATTCATGGACAACCGAGAGGAAAACGACATCTTATGTGATGGTAGAAAACTCATAGTGAAACCGGATATTGTAGCAGATTTTAGAAACATGCCGTTTCCTGACAATACATACGGGTTGGTAGTGTTTGACCCGCCGCATCTTATAAGCGCGGGTGCAGATTCATGGCTGGCCAAGAAGTATGGAGTATTGCCAAAGGAATGGAAACCGTATTTAAAAGCTGGATTCGATGAATGCATGAGGGTTTTGAAACCGGGCGGAGTATTGGTCTTTAAATGGAATGAGGACCAAATTAAAACAGCGGAGGTGCTAAAGGTATTTGAAAGGCAGCCTTTGTTTGGAGATAGAAGAAGTAAAACCAGGTGGACCTTCTTCATGAAGTAAACCGCCAGTTAGCTGATTTGAAGAAATGAAAACAAGACCAGGACA
>ENA-UOOM01003399-UOOM01003399.1-fermentation-metagenome-genome-assembly--contig:-NODE-3399-length-11584-cov-933.080146_pt1 | contig 11584 bp, 10 predicted proteins | sample MGYA00245781_ERZ724031 | MGnify/ENA primary metagenome ERZ724031 (study PRJEB28704, sample SAMN03018317) | fermentation metagenome | biome: anthropogenic terrestrial biome; feature: soil... | reverse complement strand
GGATGAAAATATTCCGACACAGGCACTTGAACAGATTGTAAGTTTGTTGAAGTAATAAGATATTAAAAACAAAAAATCAATTGGATGGTGACGATATATATGATTGTATAAATTATATTACAATAAAATTAAAAGGAGGAATAGATTTGGCACGAAAGGTTAAATGTTACGAGACAGGAGAATGGGGCAATTCTGATACATTTTATAAAGCTCCAGATAATCATTATTATAAGTCAAAGCAGATTTATGAACAACGTCAAAAAAGGAATCAAGACTATAACCAAATTAAGGACATTGTTTGTTTTGAATTTTTAGGGTATCAAAAGGGACAAAAGTTTCCAACTATATTAACACGAAAGCTCAACGAATTATCATTTTATCCAAATGAAGTAATATTGGAAACAATTCAAGACCAACAAGAAAATATTATTTATTGGTTGAATCATAAAGACTTTAATTCTGATTATAATAAAATTGCATATATTTTTGCAATTATTTCCAATCATATTAATGATGTGTATCAACAATGGAAACAAAAACAATACGCAAAACAAAAATCAAAAGAAATAGAAAAGATTCAGGTAGAGGATATAAGGCCAAGCGTTCATAAATGTAGTGATATTAGTAATTGGTTAGATGAGGATGAATAAATGGAACTAAAAGATTATCCAGTAGAATTGACGGAAAATAGAGAACAGATTGAGTGCAATTTTATTTTTTGTTTATGGAAAGAACCGGAATTAATTGATGATTATAAAAACGTTGTTAATGGAACAGATATTTTAACTGTTGATGGAATTTTTTATTATGGATTATGCCAACAAATGTATAAAGCAGGGTATAAAGTATTTGATAATATTTCAGTTGTAACTTTTTTAGCTGATAAACCAGCATTGCAGAAAGGATTTGATGAACGAACTGGATTTGCTCCAATTAAAGAAATTACAGAACTTTTAGATTCAAGTAATATAGATACATATTATAGTGCACTTGTAAAATCAAATATGGTATTAAATTTGTATAATTCTGGATTTAATGTACAAAAGGATTGGAAAAAAATTCAGCAAATGAATCCAGATGAATTATATGATTTTTATGATTATAAATTGAATAACATATGTGTTGGAAAAATTGATAAGTTAAAAGCAGTTGATATGAAATCGGGATATGAACCATTTGTTGAACAATGGGATAGAGGAGAATCTGTTGGCTTTAAAGTTGGTTATCCTTTAATGAATTATACACTTGCAGGAGTACATAGAAAAAATCTTCTTTTACATTTAGCGCATATTGGAAAAGGTAAAACAACAACTGCCATTAATATGTATATTTTTCCTGCAATTGAAGAAGGTGAGAATGTTTGTATTATTTCAAATGAGCAACAAGAAGAAGAGTGGCGGCAAATGTTACTTGCAACAGGAGTATTTAACCATACAAAAAAAGACGGTGATAAATTAAATAGACAAAAATTTGTTGTTGGTCATTTTACACAAGAAGACAAGGAACGAATTTCAGAAGGAGAAAAATGGATTCAAAATCAAAAGGGACAACTCATTTTAATTTCTTTAAATGATTATTCTATTGATCGTGTAAAGAAAATTATTAAAAAATATAGCAAGATAGGGTTTACAGAATTTATCTTTGATACTTTGAAACCATTACATGAAAATTCAGATAAAGCATGGGCAGAATTTAGTGAGATGGCAAAACAACTATTTTTGATTAGCAAAAAAGAAGATGTTGCAGTTATTGCGACAGCTCAGCTTTCTTCCGAATCTATGTCAAGACGGTTTTTAGATTTGAGTTGTACTGGTAAAGGCAAGGCTATTGCAGAAACAGCTAGTACAGTTGTAATGTTTCGTGAATTAACAACACAAGAAAAAGAAAAAGGTCATGCTTATCAATTTATGAAAGGTGAATCAGGAAAATATTTAAGCACAAAAAAAGAAATTTCCTTAGATCCGAATAAAAATTATATTGTATTTTTTATTCCTAAAAATAGATTTGGTAGTACAAATTATCAAATTTTATATGAACGAAATATGTCATTTAATACAATGAAAGAAATTGGATATATTGATATACCTTATGATGGATTTAAAATAAAAAAGTAAAGAGGGTGATATAGTATTGAGATTAATGTTAATCAATTGCGAAGTTATTTAGTAAATAATTATGAGGTTGTAGAAGATATTTTAAACGATTTGCAATTTACAAATATTACTTATAATCGGCAAAAACAAGAAATACGCTTTAGTCGTAGAGAAGGTGGTAATCCTACTGCTGTTGTTTTATATCTCAATACTATGTCATTCTATTGTTTTTCTACTTGTCAGTATGGCAACATTTTTACTTTAATTATGGAGAAAAAGAATTGTAATTTTTATTCTTCTTTGCAATATGTAGCTAAAAAATTAGGGTTAAAACAACAACAAGTTAATTTAAAAACACGATTACCATTTAATGGATTTTATCATAAAATTATTAAGCAAATACATGAACCGGAGAGTAGCTTAAAAACTTACGATTCATCAATCTTAGAGCCATACTTACATAAATACAATTTGATGTTTCTCAATGATGGAATTGATTTTCAAACACAAGAAGAATATCAGATTGGATATGACATTACAACTGGAAGAATTACATTTCCGGTATGGACTTTTAATGGGGAGTTGTGTGGTATTATGGGCAGACTGAATGACTTACACTGTCCAAAAGAAGAAAGATGGTTGCCTATAATTCCATGTTCTCGTAGTTTAACTTTAAGTGCATATCATCGAAATTATAAAAAGATTCAAGAAAAGGGATTATGTGTTATTACAGAGTCAGACAAAGCACCAGCTCAAATGCATAGTTTTGGTTGCGATGTTGGATTAGCAACATCAGGGTGTCATATATCTGAAACTCAAGCAAGATATTTAAAGGGATTAATGATACCAAGACTTATTGTTGCTTATGATGAGGGTTTAGATGAAGAACAAGTTAGAACAGAAGCAGAATCTTTGATTGTAGATAATCCAATATATAAAAATCATGTTGGCTATGTATGGGATTCTGAAAATGAGATTTTGCAAAAAGGATTAAAACAATCTCCGACAGATTTAGGACGTGAAAAATTTGTGCATTTATTGACTAAGAAAGTGAAGTGGGTATCATAGCAAAAAGAGAATTAGATGAAAGACTCAATGTGTTATATAAGGCAGGAAAAAAAGTTTATAGCTTTAGCAAGGCAAGTACAATTCATAATTGTTTGTATTCGGCATATCTTACATATATAAAGCATTGCAAAGGAACTCCTAATTGTTATTCAATTATGGGTACAAAAGTTCATGATACGCTACAAGCTATCATGGATGGTAAAGCAACTGAAAAGGAATTGCTTCCTGCATTGAACTCTGAATTGGATGATTTAAAAATGCTGAACATTAACTTTCCAAAAGACAGAAACGGCGGCGATAGTATTCGTGAAAAATGGATTGCAGATATGACGGATTTTTGTAATACGTTTAAAAGGCCGAAGGGAAAATTTGAGACAGAACAATTAGTAATTTATCCATTATCAGATGAAAGATATATTCAAGGATATATTGACTTGATTCAATATCATTCAGAGAATGAAATTTCAATTTATGATTGGAAAACGTCAAGTCAATTTTCCACAAAAGATTTAAAAGAACATGGGCGGCAACTTGTTTTATATGCTATGGCAAAAGAGAACGAAGGATACAAAGTACGAAATATTGCGTGGGTTATGCTCAAGTATGTTACTGTGAAGTTTATGGGAAAATCACGCAAAAATTCAAAAAAGGAAACAGAGCAAATTAAAGTAATTGAAAGATGTAAAGTGGTTGATGAATTATCTTCTATGATTTATGATAAAATGTTAAGCCTTGGATATGATGAGGTTGATGCAGAATGTTATCTATTTCAAGCAAAGGAAAATAAGACGCTTGATTCTTTGCCAGAAGATATTAAAAAGCAATTTATTATTTCACCGTATATCAGATATTATAATTATACTCCTGAATTGAAACAGGATGCTATTGATTATATGAACCAACAAGCGGATATTTTTGAAAATTTGAACAAAACAAATGAAACGGAGTGGAGACATAAGTCTTTCACAAAGTCTTTAAAGAGCGGAAAAGAAGTAGATGATACATTCTTTTGTAATAATCTTTGCAATTTTAAGAATAGCTGTAAATACTTAAAGACGTATAATGATTTGAAATCCATTGATGATATGAATGGAGCGAATTTATTTTAAGGGAGAGGTTAAATGGGAAAAGTTAAAAAGTGGTCAGATGAAGAAATAAAAATTCTAACTGAAATGTATAAAAAAGCAGTTCCTATTAATAAAATTAGTTATAAACTAGGTAGAACTGAACGAGCAACTGAGGCGAAAGCTATACAATTAGGATTGAACAAATTTTCTACATATAAAAACAATGCTAATCAAAAACGTCCATATATGGATTATGATTGGTGCTATGACAGGTTTGTTAATAAACGAATGACACATCAAGAGATGGCAGATGAATTAGGAGTTACAAAAAGAGTGATTCAAAAATGGTGTGCGGGGAAATTTCAGCTTAATGCATATATGTTAAGAAAATATTTGACATTGAATAAAAATCAAAAAGATGTTGTTATGTTTGGTCGTTTAGGCGATGGACATATAGATAAGAGAGAAAATGAGCCGATTTATATTGAAAGTCATGCAGAAGATGAAAAAGATTATTTGTTTTGGAAGTACAAGATTTTAAAAAATTTATGTAATAGTCCACCGCATTATTATCCTGCGACTAATAAAAAATTTCGTAATGCAAAAACAGGACTAACACAATTATGTATTGCCCAACCTAGTTATAGGTTGGAAACCATGACGCTTGATTGTCTAAAACCAATTCGAGAATTAAATAAATCAGAAATTATTGATAATATTAATGAATTCGGATTTTGTTTATATATTTTAGATGATGGAAACAGAAGCAAAACTAATTGGGGAATTTGTGTAGCTGGACTATCAGAATTAGAAAAACATAAATATGTTGATTTTTGTGTTAATAAACTTAAACTTAGTTGCAAAATTCAAAATCATGATAATAGGTATATTAGTTTTGATTCTGTATCATCTAAACAAATTGACAGTTTAATTTTAAAATATGTGCCTGATAATTTAGATATTATTCAAAAGAAAATCTATCGTTGGAGGTAAAATGACAAACAATTATGTAATATATCATCTTCATGATGATAAAGGTTCATTATTAGATAGTTGTACAAAATGGGAAGAATATGTTGATAGAGCATCAGACTGTGGAATGAAAGCTATCGCAAGTACAAATCATGGGTACAATTTAAATTGGACTGATAAAAAGTTGTACGCAGAAAGTAAAGGATTAAAATACATAAATGGAATTGAAGCATATTTGACACCACAGCTTTATCATACAAAAATAAATAAAAATGGAAAATCGGAACAATATAAAGTGCGTGATAATTTCCATACTATTTTATTAGCAAAAAACAGATATGGTGTAGAAGAGTTAAATAATGCAATTAATAAGTCTTACGATTCTGACCATAAATATTATAAACCGAGAATTACCTTTGACGAATTTTTTAATCTATCAAATGATATAATTAAAATTTCTGCTTGTTTAGCAAGTCCGTTAAGATGCTATAACGATAAATGTGTCGATTATGATTCGGAAGTATACAAACGTTTATTAAAATTTTACGATTATTACGAAGTACAATACTGGAATAGCCAAGACCAAATAGAATACAATCAATATTTGTATAAAATGTCAAAAGAATACAACAAACCATTAATCATGGCAACAGATACTCATAGTATTAATAGTTATAAAGCAGAATGTAGAAAAATTTTGATGATATCTAAAGGTATAGAATTCACCAATGAAGATGAATTTGATTTAACTTTTAAAACGTATGATGAATTAGTCAATGCTCTGGAAAAACAACAGTCATTACCGCGAGAAGTATATATGGAGGCCATTGAAAATACTAATCGTATGGCAGAAACAATTCAAGATTTTAAATTGAATACTAAATCACGTTATCCAATTTTAACCGGAAGTCGTGAAAGTGATGCACAAGAATATATTAAACATACAAAGTCTATGTTTAAAGACAAAGTTGATAAAGGTATTATCCCATTTAATGAAGTTGAGTCATTCAAAAAAGACTTAAAAGAGGAACTGTCAGTTTTCAAAAAAACCGATATGTTGGGATTTATGCTTTCAATGAGTGAGCTTATGTGTTGGTGTAAATCACATGGAATTCCAATAGGGCCTTCTCGTGGCTCTGTGGCTGGCTCAAGATGTGCATTTGTCACGGATATTATTGATGTTGATTCAGTCAGATGGAATACAGTGTTTTCACGTTTTTGTAATGAAAACCGTGTCGAAAGCGGAGATTAAATATTGTGTTTTAGTTCAATAAAAATATAGTGCTTAAAGGATGATGATAATTAGAATTGTTACAGATGAAGAAATTAAAAATGCATATAATTCATATACGAATGGATTGAGTGTAGAGAAAGTATCAAAATTATTTAATATACCACAGACAAGTTTAAGAAGGTATTTTAAACGAAAAGGGTATAGTATAAGAAGTTTAAGTGAAGCAGAAAAAATATATTCTTTTAACGAGTCATATTTTGATAATATAGACACATCAGACAAAGCATATTGGCTTGGATTTTTATATGCTGATGGTTATATTTTATCAAAGAGAAAGCATGGAAACCAAAAATTTGGGGTTACATTATCGGTTGCAGATATTGAACATTTAGAAAAATTAAAACAATGTTTAAATAGTAACCATCGCATCGCTATTTATCACTCTAAAAATTCATATAATGCAAATTGTGAGTATTGTAGGTTGTTGTTTTCTAGTCAACATGCTGTTGATAGCCTAAAAAAATATGGAGTTATAGAAAATAAAACAAATATATTAAAACCTCCAAACATATCAAATGATTTATCCCGCCATTTTATTCGAGGATATTTTGATGGAGATGGAAGCATTTGGAGCCACTTGAATAAAAAATATGGAGCAAAAATTCCACAATATTCAATAGAATTTGTTGGTACAGATTGTATCTTGCAATATATCATGGACGATTTGCTTGAACATAAAATCATTAAAAGATTATATAACTTAAACAAAAGGAAAAAAGGACAAATTGTAAGTAATTTTAAATTTGGTGGAAATTTACAAGCACTGAATTTTTGCCAATACATTTATCAAGATGCAAATACTTATCTTGATAGAAAACATGATAAATATATTGAACTAACAACAATACATAGTTGTTTATAATAGAAATATTATAAAGTATTAGACGGTGAATTGCTGGAAAGTCCTTAGAGCCTATACGCTAAAGCAGAGGAATGAAATATATCCATATGTAAACGCTTGAAAAGTTATAGGATTGGATAATCAGCAGCCAAGCCTCGAATAGAGGAAGGTTCAACGACTATCTCGCCAGAGAGTAGGAAATACTTCCGAAGTGCCGTCTGCCTAAACCATAATATATGGCAAGGTAAAGATATAGTCTATGCCCTCTATTTAATTAGAGTTAAAGTATGTTGAAAGACAGGGTGTAACAGATTGACGTTGATACTCCTGATGAATATAGACCGCAAATTTATCAACATATTTTTGATTCATTTGGACAAAGAAAGTGTGCTTATGTTTTAGCATTAGGAACGATTTCAGATAAAGGAACAATAGATGATATTGGCAGGGCATTATCAAGGCTATGGAGCAAAGAGAATCCAAATGACAATAATAACCCATATAGCCTTGACAAAATTGCACAAATTAAAAAACAGTTTGATGAGAATCCAGAAGAAACTAAAAAAATATATCCAAAATTGTTTTATTATTTTGATGGATTAAATGGAACAGTGGTTTCATTGTCACATCACCCCGCAGGTGTAATTATTGCACCAATAGATATTTATAGTCGCTATGGTATGTTTATTGATAAAGAAAATTTATCTGTGCTTAATTTGGATATGTCAGCGGCACATAATGTAGGACTTGTAAAATATGATATTCTTGGACTTGATACTATTAGTGTAATTGATAAGACTTGTAAATATGCTCACATTCCATATCCACATACATACCAAATTGACTTCAATGATAAAGCAGTATGGGATGGAATTAAAAAATCTAAATATGGTATTTTTCAATTTACAGGAGATTTTGCATTTAATAGTTTAAAAAAATATGATGTACAAAGTATTGATGATGTTTGTGCAGTTACAGCTTGCATTAGACCTTCTGGTGCTTCTTACAGAGATAGATTGTTAAATCATGAGCATAACAAAAATCCATCTAAACAAATTGATGAATTGCTAAAGAAAAACAATGGCTTTTTAATCTATCAAGAAGATATTATTGCTTTTTTACAACAAGTTTGTGGACTATCTGGTTCAGATGCAGATACAGTGCGAAGAGCAATAGGGCATAAAGATAAAAAATGTATTAAAGAAAATATGCCCAAAATTCTTGAAGGATATTGTAGCCATTCGGATAAGCCAAAAGACGTTGCAGAGAAGGAAGCAAAAGATTTTCTTGAAATAATCGATAATTCCTCAAACTATATGTTTGGGTTTAATCATTCTATTGGATATTCAATTTTAACTTATTATTGTGCATATTATCGACATTATTATCCAGTTGAATTCGTAACGGCACTATTGAATACGGCTGATACAGATGAGAAAATTTTAAATGGTACAACTCTAGCTAAAGAACTAGGAATTACTATATTTTCACCAAAATATGGTTATTCTAAATCTGAATATGTTCCGAATACAAAAAACCAATCCATCTATAAGGGAGTAGCTTCGATAAAACGTTTAAACCAGAAAGCCGCAAATGAACTCTACGCATTATCGCAGCAAACTCACTATGATTCATTTATGGATTTATTGCAAGATATTCATGCTAAGACATCTGTAAGCTCAGACCAACTCGAAATTTTGATTAAGATTGATTATTTTTCTGATTTTGGAGATATAAACTCTATTCTTGAACAGGTCAAAATTTATAACACATTCAACGGTAGAAAACAAATTAATCGAGCCGATTTAGAAAAGTATCAATTACCGGAAGAATTAATGAATAGTATTTCTGGAAAAGTAACCGCGAAGTTATATAAAGACTTCGATTGGAGGGATATTGTCAAATATAAATTACAGAACTCTCATATCAAACCAGCCACCATTATTGATAAAGCAAAATATGAATTGGAATGTTTAGGGTATATACAAATTACAAATGATAATATTCCAGAATGTTATGCTATTATCTCTAATATTGAAGGCAAGTATAAGAGTAAGACAGTATCGTTGTATAGGATTCATGATGGAACAACCGATATTATCAAGGTAAAGGGTAAGACTCTTGAAAGTTATCCTTTGAAAGTGGGAGATATGATAAAAACGATTGAGATAGCCGAGGAAAACAAGTGGGGAAAAGATGCTGATGGACATTTCTATAAAAAAGATGAAACAGAAATGGTATTGAAAAAATACTCATATGTAAATTGAGGTGATGTAAAATATTAAACTTATATAAGTATTCTGACAAAGAAAAGGATGAACTTGTTAAGTCAATCGGTATTTGGGTTGACACACGCGAAAAAATCAATCCGCACATTATCGATTGGTTTGACAAACATAAAATTGAGCATAAATCCAAAGCATTGACAAATGGTGATTATTCTTTCTATGTGCCGCCAAATTCGGCACTAAATATTGACCGGTGTTTAGATTTCAGTCATGAGATTATGATTGAACGCAAAGCAAATCTAAATGAACTAGCCGGTAACTTCACAACGTCCAGAGCAAGGTTTCAGGAAGAAATGGCAACATTTGAGGGCAAGAAATATTTGCTTATTGAAAATTCACAGTTTCAAGATGTTGTTATTCATAAATATGATAGCAAATTCAGTCCAAAAGCATATCTAGCAAGTTTGCAGTCATTTAATCAACGATACAATTTGCAGATTATGTTTATGTCAAACAATACATATAGCGCAGTTTGGATTTACAGTGTATTCGTATACTATTTAAAAAATTTAATGAGATAAGATATTAAGAAAGGAAGATAATTATAAAACGAATTCTAATTGGTGGTAGTCCATGTACATATTGGAGTATTGCACAAACAAAAAACAGAGAAACTGAAGCAAGTGGTCAAGGATGGGAACTGTTTAGAAATTATTTGATAGCGAAAGAAAAGTTTAAGCCGGATTACTTTTTATATGAAAATAATAAGTCAGCGGCACAAGCTATTAAAAATCAAATTTCACACGAACTTGGAGTAGATTTACAATATATAAATTCAGCATTAGTGTCAGCACAAAATAGGCAAAGATTTTACGCTCATAATTTTCCGAATGTTGAACAACCGGAAGATAGAGGAATTCTACTTAAAGATATTCTTGAGGATTTTACTGATGAAAAAGAATATGAATTCGCTGAACCTGTAGGTGTTGGATTTCGTAATCGTAGAGAAAATGATGGTAAATTATATAGACGTTTTGAGACACATAATGAACCAAAGTCTAATGCTTTAACTACTGTACAAACAGATTCAATGGTTGCAGAACCAATTCGTATCGGAACTATAGATAATAATTCAATGAATAAAAATTACGATAGTCAACAATATCGTGTGTATTCACCAGAAGGTAAATCTGTTACTATTTGTGGTCAAGGTGGTGGAGTTGGTGCTAAAACAGGTTTGTATGCTACTCCTATAAGAATCGGAACTATCAAAAATGGTTTACATAATTCTGAAAGTCAATCTAATAGAGTATATTCTGTAGCCGGAAAATCAACATCTATCTGCGCTGGTTCTGGTGGAAAAGGAGCGCATACAGGATTATATGCTTGTCCTGTAGATTTTACTAATAGACCAGATAGTAGCTGTAAACGAATTATACGAAAAGTACAAAATGAAGATAGTAAAAGTAGAACATTGACAGCATCATCTTGGAAAGGTATCGAATCAGATGGTATGCCAGTTATAGCTGAATCGGTTAATTATCATAATGGATTAGTTTATGAAGTTTGTAATGGATTAATTGCAATTAAAGACAAACAATATCCAATTAAACTTTCGGATGGTTATTACATAATCCGTAAACTTACACCTATTGAATGTGAACGTCTACAGACTCTTCCAGATAACTATACGGCAGGAATCAGTAATACACAAAGATATAAGTGTTTAGGTAATGGATGGACAGCGGAAGTTATTATTCATATTCTAAAGCATATGAATATTCCTAAAGATGAACCGATTGAAGTATTGAGTATGTATGATGGTATTGGTACAGGAAAATATTGTTTTGATAAGTTGGGATATAAAAATATTACATATAAAGCATATGAAATTGATAAGTACGCTAAGCAGATAGCTAATAAAAATTATCCAGATATTATTCAATGTGGAGATGCTTTTGACGTAAGAAATAATAATTGGGATTACGAAAAAATTTAATGAGATAAAGGAGAATCGTATG
>ENA-UOOM01003393-UOOM01003393.1-fermentation-metagenome-genome-assembly--contig:-NODE-3393-length-11619-cov-6.763923_pt1 | contig 11619 bp, 11 predicted proteins | sample MGYA00245781_ERZ724031 | MGnify/ENA primary metagenome ERZ724031 (study PRJEB28704, sample SAMN03018317) | fermentation metagenome | biome: anthropogenic terrestrial biome; feature: soil; material... | reverse complement strand
GGCGCGAAACCGGACATTATCTTTAAACCCGGGCGCCCAGGGGACTTACAGGCGCTGTCTGCTGATATTAGCCGGGCAAAAGCAACACTGGGATGGTCTCCGGAATATGATTTGGTGAGGGGACTGCAGAAAACGATCGACTGGTACAGGAGGGTTTGGTCATGAACGTACTGGTAACTGGAGGCGGCGGCTTTATCGGACGCTGGGTTGTCGGCAAACTTCTCAGTATGGGATGTCAGGTGACTGTGCTTGATAACTTCTCAAGCGGTTCCCCGAAAAATCTGTATGAATACCGGCATAATCCCGCTCTAAATATTGTGTGCGGCGACTTACTGTCTGATAAGATATTGCGCCGTGCCTTGCTTTTGAAGCCGGATATCGTCTTCCATCTGGCGGCGCGTATCAATGTCCAGCATAGCATTGATCAGCCGCGTGATACCTTTAACACGGATGTGCTGGGCACGTTCCGGTTGCTGGAGGCGGTGCGCCCGATGCGGCCGCACTTCGTGATGGTCAGCACCTGCATGGTGTTTGCGCCAATGGATGAAGTGGTGGGAGCCGGTATTGGCATTAGTGAAGCGCATCCGGTAAAACCAGCCTCCCCATACGCCGGTGCCAAACTGGCTGCTGAACACATAGTGGAATCGTACGCCAGGACTTACGGCCTGCCAGCGACAATCCTGCGGCCTTTTAACACCTATGGGCCGTTTCAGCGTATTGATGGAGAGGGCGGCGTGATTGCGATTTTCCTGGATCGCGTCATGCACCATCAAAACCTGCTGGTCTATGGGGATGGCCTGCAGACCCGCGACTTTTTATACGTTGAAGATTGTGCTGATTTCATTGTCCGGGCGGGACTGTCGCCGGCGAGCGCACATGCCGGTGCGCGCATTGGTGGCGGCGACGCATCATCGGACCGCGCCCCATTCAGCTTATTGGTCGGTGGATCCGGAATAGAAATCCGCATTATCGACCTGGCGTGCATCATCGCCGGAAATGCCGTGGCAGTGGAAAATGTGGCGCACATTCATCCTCAAAGCGAGATTAAGCGACTCTTGTGTGATTCTGCCAAAGCGCGAGCCTTTCTGGGCTGGCAGCCGCAAGTCAGCTTAACCGAAGGAATTGAACGCACGCGGATCTGGCTGCGGGAGCGGATGAATGAATGACCAGAATCCTAATTACCGGTGCCAGCGGTTTGCTCGGTTCCAATCTGGCAATTGAATGGTCAAAAACTGACGAAATCTATGGTCTTTTCCTGAATAACCGGCCGGAGCTGCCCAGGGTGGTTCCGGCTGCCTGTGATCTCCTTGACGCGGAAGGTTTGCGGCGTCTGCTCGGCGAGGTCCGTCCGGAAGTAGTGGTGCATGCTGCCGCAATGACCAGTGTGGACGCCTGCGAAAACGATCCGGCGGCGGCTTGGGCTGTGAACGTGCAGGGAACATCCAATTTAATGCAGGCTTGTCCCCCCGCAACCCGTCATTTAATCTATATCTCGACCGACTACGTCTTCAGCGGTCTGCGCGGTCATTATACCGAAGCAGATGCCCCATCCCCGGTCAATGTTTATGGGCGCACAAAACTGGACGGCGAGCGCCTGATCATGGGCAGCCCCATTCCTTGGACCATTGTGCGTACCAGTTTTTTTGGGTGGAGTCCGGGTGGCGGTGGTAGAACAGTACGCCGCTGCTTTATGGAACAATCTCTGGCCAGTTTGGAATCATGGAGTACTGTAACTGCCTGGACCAACCGCTTTTCAACGCCGCTGTTAGTCAATAATTTGGCGCAAGTGCTGATGGAAATTGCCCGTCTGGGTCTGACAGGTTTATGGCACGCCGGTTCAGAACAGCGCGTATCCAACTGGCAACTGTTGCGTTATTTGGCAAAATGTGTGGGCGGAGGGGCTCAGGGCGGTGCGGCTGAAGGCGCGGCCACCGCGGCCGCGGCTACCGCAAGCGCAGCGGTTGATCTGGTAAAGGGGGCAGCCTTCCAGAGCCAGCCGGGACTGGGCAGAGCTGAACGTCCCTTTGACACTTCGCTCTGTTCATACCGGTTGCAGGCGGCATTGGGGCGCGGCTTTGGTGATTACCGACAGGCTGTGCAACGCTGGCTGGATTTGCGTAATAACGGCTACTTATTCGCTGTCTAGTAATTGGATAACGGAGGTATCACGGAAGCATGGCTATGGAATTAGTGATCCGCGAAGAACTTGCGGTCCACGAGGACGTGCGTGGGATTCTTTACGAGATCTTCGACCCCGGGGTGCTTATGGGGAGGGGGTTTGGGCAGATTTACTGCGTCGTGGCCCGCCCTGGGCATATACGCGGCAACCACCGCCACCATCGAAAAACCGAAACCTTTGTGGCGGTTAACGGACGCGGACAGTTAGTCTGCTGGGTCGATGCGCAATGTGAACCGCAAGAGGATCCGCAAGCAGTGACAGTGCCGCTGGACGGCACCCGCCCGGAGAGGATCATCGTTTTGCCTGGCGTTTTTCACAGAGTAGTACCGGAAGGCGATGCTGATGCAGGCGGCGGAGACGCAAACGATGGCGCACTAATCTTTCTGGCACTCACCGACGAAAAATTCAACCCAGACGATCCTGACACCGAACCCTGGAACTTTGGGGACGGTTCTAAAAGTTCCGGAAAAATTTGATCCGCCCTGGGAGGGGAGAACGCCATGATGATGCAGCAGCCATATGCTTTAAAGCCAGTTCCGGATCAGTTTCCGGCCAAGGTATCTGTGGTCGTGCCCTGTCACAACGCCATTACTATCACGATGCTCAGTCTGACCAGTCTGATTCACAATACCGACATCCCATTTGAATTAGTGCTGGTGGATGATGGCTCAACTGACGCCACCGCTGTGTCACTGGAATGCCTGGCCACCAATATTAACGCCGGCCAATACCCAAAGATCACCGGCGCACGCGTGCTGCACAACCCGCAGCGCACCAGCTGCGCAGAAGCAAGTAATTTGGGCGTTGCTGCCGCCTCAGGTGATATCATCGTTTGGTGCAACAATGACATGCTCTACGGTCCAAATTGGCTGGGTCCACTGGTGAAGATTGCCGCGACCGATGCCCTAGTGGGCGTTGTCGGACCTTGGCCCCTCAAAGTCCTGCTCAACCATGATCAGGGGGGCAATGTAGTCACCGAATTTACCGCCCTAGCCGCCAATCATATCGTAGCGGACGATCCGGTGCTGTTATCGTCAGGAGCACCTTTTGTTTTCCGACGCGGCATTCTGAACACGATCGGCGGATACTTCTTCGATCAGCGTTTTGCACCAGCCTATTTTGAGGACTGGGATTTATATAACCGCCTGCTGACTGTCGGTCTGCATTTCGGACTGACCCGCCGCAGCGTATACTATCATTACGAAGGCGTCACTTGCAGCCAAATCCCCAATCGCGTCGCCCTTTTCCACGCCAACCGCAGCCGCTTCCTCGAAAAATGGCCGGGTGGCGGCCCCTTCCCTCACTATCTGGGCCTAAGCCCGAGCCAGCTGGGGCTCTAGTGAAGACGTTGCCTGGAGAGGGCTGCATCCTCTCACTATTCTCCAATATGGCTGGGGCCGGCATGGCACGCGGCACAGCACCATCACAGAAGGTGCCCACAAGCGGGCACCTTCCATTTTAAGCGCACTTTATCTTTATCTCCGGCATAGTCTTAAAACCTCTTACGGTTGAGGTTTTAGCTTAGTTCCATCATTACGTTACTGACTAAAGGCCGGATTCTTTCCTTTATATCCAACCAGTCGTATTCCTGAACCGGAAACACTGAATTACTGTCCTTCTTAACTGTCATGACCGGAATAGCAATACCCCGCGGCCATTCCTCGCCAGCTCCGATTATATTCATTTCGATTGGCCAGGAGAGTGCATTTGCGATGGTGTTGATAACAACTCCCGTATAACCTTTGATGATTTCCTCGGTACCCCCACCATGTGCGATAATGCCCACAGGCCGCTGATAAAGCAGAGATTTGTTTTCCTCATTGTTAAACCTCGGCAGAAAGGCAAGCTGCTCCATTTTTTCGAGCAACATGGCAAGTTTGGATGGGATCGGCGCATAATGTGCAGATACAACGAACAATGCTTCTGCTGCTGAAAGCCGGGCATAAATCTTATTAAAAGTTGCGTCATCAATGCACCGGCCCTTGCCATAACACTTGCCACACCCGATACAAGGTTTCAGCTCATAATCAACTAGCGGCAACACTTCTGTTATTATCTGCGGAGCACTTTCCGCCATAATCTCTTTTACCAAATGGCATATCCTTAATGAAGTACTGTTCGCACCGGCGTGTCTAATGTTCGAGGCCGAGATACAATAAACCGGCATGATTCCACCTCTTAAAAAACATATTCCAGCAAGTGCATGTCGGCATGTTCCGTTTCTTCATAAGCCAGATGTCCCAAATCCGAGAAACCTCGCTCGCAGTACCAGGCCACCGTCCCATTGGGAAACAACACCTCGGTGGAGGCTACCATTAGCGCCCGACCAAACCCGCTACTTTTTAGAAACGCGAGCAGTGTGCGCAACGGGAATGATTTGTAATCATGATCTTCATGAGTCAGAAACGAACAGGTAATAAAAGCATCATTTTGCCGCAAACCCGGAATTGGATATGGGACCAGCTCCGCAGGCAAAAACTCGGCCCCGCCCACGCAGCGCTCGCCGTCCATGTTTAGATAGCCCATATGCTGCAGGCCTGTTTTCTGCAAGATCTGCCGCACCCACTCCGCCTTGGCCTGACAGAGCGCATGGTCGTCTTTCATGAAACAGGCATAGCTGGTATAGGCAACGCTACTGTCGTTGAGTTCGAGAAGGTGGCCCTTGAATTCGGTGGCACCAATTTGAATATGATACGCAGATCTGACCGGCTTCTCATCCCTGAGCAAAGCCACCAATACATCGCGGCTAAATGGCCCGTTCCAGCGATAATGATCATCAACGATCAGAAGATTGGGTCCATAAATTTGGTATGTCCGGCATAGCTGTGGATTTTCCGCGATGTCGAAAATCTGAAGAGTGAAATCTGTTGTGGGACAGACCTCATTAAGTAATTCAATGAGGCGTTGATTATAGGGACATTGCATACCGAAGTGGAAAAATTTCAGGCTGTTCAAGCGGTACCTCCCTTTAGGGGCGATGAGTGATGTGTAATTATTTTTCGTCGGTCGTTTCCAAAACCCTCTTGAAAGCCAAATAATGCGCATAAAAAATAAGTCTGTCCCAAAACGGATCAAAATGAGCCGATTGGGGACAGCCCCCAATTGGCTCATTTTGATCCAAATAAATCTGCCCCCAATGGATCGTCCCTAATGGATCGCCCGGCGGATCGATCATCCGGCTCAGAAGTTGTCGCGCAGTGCCCATAACCCCAGGGCGGGGTTGCTCACATAGAAGATCTGTTCGCCATCCGGCATGGTGTTGAATCCGTCCCGCAGTTGCTGCGGATCGTAACGCCGCAGCATGTCGTCCAGCGGCGCATAGTTGAAATGAACCTGTTCGATCTCAGCAGCACTAACATGCCCTGGCGCGTAGGTAATCTTAAACCGTCCTTCCGACGAGCCATGAATCAAATGCGCCGCCGCTGACAGGCAGTTACGCAGATCATCTTCAGTTTCAACCCATTCCAGAACCTTGTCCGTCCCGGCGTAGCCATATTTCCGAATCAGGGCGTCGATCAAATCATCTTCGCCGAAATGTTTCAATCCCGGTGCGATAATCAGCAGTTCGCCACCGTCAGCAATGGCCATCCTGGTGCGATAGATCGCCTTATTACCGAGCCAGGTACTTTTAAACTCTTCCGGATCGAGGTAAACTACAACTTTCTTGAGGGGCGCATCCAGCAAACAGAGGTTCCTGGCCTGACTCAACCGCACCGCCGCTTCAAACAACTGCCGCTCTCTCCCGGCATACAGACCGCAGATACGCGGCGCAGTCGCAACTGCCGCCGCATCCACATCCGCATCCACACCCGCATCCACACCCGCACCCGCTGCCGCAGGCGTGCTTGCCGGCGCACCCTGCCCGGTGGCCACGACTGTCAAGATATACTGCAGCGGGATATCGCTCGAAAATTGCTCCTCGCCATAATCAAACACCTTCCTGACCGGAGAATGATCCCGGCCCATCAGACGCTCCAGACCATAAACCGCCCCTAAAAAGTGGCTCTTATCAATAATCTCCTTGCCACCGCAGCCGACAAAGATGTTTTTGGAATAGTTGGCCATGCCGACCACCTCGTGGGGCACAACCTGACCAATAGAGACGATTAGATCATATTGCCCGCTTATCAATCTTTTATTAACTTCAATCGGGATCGGAAAATCCACTCGTCCGCCAGAGACCCCGCTGACAAATGCGCTCGGTATTTCGCCGATCCGGCAGGTATCATTTCTCCAATCATGCGCCAAAAAGGCACTCTCAGGGATCTCGGCACCATACATCCGCACCTGTTCGGCACGCGTCATAGGCACATGTGTACCCAGCGCCGGCATAATCTGAATCTCACTGCCCTTCGAGGTAAGCATTTGCCACAGCAACTGCACAATCAAGCCCGCTCCGGAATGGCTGCGCGTAATGTCCGGCGGCAGCAGCAAGACTTTGCGTGGCCGGTACCCCAGCCCCGTAAGCCATTCTGCCAGTCCGGCCTTAATCTGCGCCACCTCAATTGTTTCAGCCTCGATCCTCAGCGTCTTTCCCGTTCCAGTGGCCGTTGCTGCGGTCGCCGATGGTGCCGACGCCTTTGCCTTTGCCATCTTCATTGCCACTACCATTGGTCACACACCCCAGAAAGCCGAGAACCCACCGTCCACCGGGACAACAATTCCATTCACAAAAGCGGCGGCGTCGGAAATCAGCCATATTATAGTGCCGATCAAATCCTGCGGTACACCGAAACGCCTCATCGGAGTATGCTCAATAACCGAAACGCCCCGTGGTGTCAGATTGCCTGTTTCCTGCTCTGTCAACAAAAAGCGGTTCTGCTCTGTGATAAAGAAGCCCGGGGCAATCGCATTCACGCGGATATTGGGCGAGTAATTCTGCCCCAAGTACACCGCCAGCCACTGCGTAAAATTGCTGATGGCCGCTTTGGCCGCGGAGTAGGCCACCGTCTTGGTGAGCGGCCGCATCGCCGCCATCGACGAAATGTTGATGATGTTTCCCGTTCCCTGCTTGGCCTGCACTTCTCCAAACACCTGCGACGGCAGAATCGTCCCGAGCAGATTCAGGTCAAAGACAAACTTCAGCGCCTCCGGCGGGATATCAAAAAACAGGAAGTCTTTTTCAGCCGTAGCTTCTTTCTTATTGCCACCGGCCCCATTGATCAAGATATCAACGCGGCCAAACATGCCCATCACAGCCTCGCGAGCCGCTTCCACAGACCGGCGCTCCAACACGTTCACTGGAACGGCTTCCGCCTGTCCGCCTTCCTGACGAATCCCGTCCGCCACTTTGCGGGCGGCCGCCTCATTCAAATCCAGAATGGCCACCCGCACGCCTTCACGCGCCAGCGCCCTGGCCATTTCACTGCATAATATCCCGCCACCGCCCGTAATTACGGCTGTTTTTCCGCTGATATCAAACATGCTCTGCTTGCCCATTTCAATTCCCCCTATTTTTCATCCACCCGGCTACTCTGCACCGTTTTTCCAGTTACATGCCAATCCGTGTGGAACACGCCCGGCCGATCAACGCGTTCGTAAGTATGCGCACCAAAATAATCGCGCTGAGCCTGCAATAAATTCGCCGGCCCATGTGCGCACCGATATGAATCAAAATACGCTAAAGCCGAACTGAAGGCCGGCACTGGAATACCAGCTAGCTCCGCGCCAGCAATTACTTTGCGCCAACTCTGCTGTGCCTCATCTATGGCGGCCGCAAAATAAGGATCTAGAATAAGATTTTCCAAATCCGGACGCCGATCATAAGCTTCTTTGATCAAGTTCAGGAAATGCGCCCGTATGATGCATCCACCCTGCCACACCATGGCCACCTCGCCCAAAGGCGTGTCCCACCGATATTCCGCAGCGGCTTTCCTGATCATAGCCAAACCTTGCGCATAGGCGCATATTTTGGAGGCAAACAGCGCTTCACGAATTTCGTTAACCGCAATCGCGGCGGATCCTGTTCCTGCCTCCGCCCCAATCTCCGCCCCAACCCCTGCCCCTGCCCCAACCCTGGCACCAGCTTCAGCTCCAAACCGCGCCGCCGTCGCTATTCGGGCAGCCCGGTCAGACGAAATATTGCGGGCAAAAACGGCTGCCGCGATTGTCGGCACTGCCACTCCCAATGCAAGTGCCTCCTGCACAGTCCACAGGCCGGTACCCTTTTGACCAGCCTGATCCAGAACCACATCTACCATCGGCCGACCAGTATCATGATCCTGCTTGTCCAGGATTTCCGCAGTAATCCCGATCAAATAAGAATTCAGGTCGCCCTGGTTCCATTCGTAAAAGACCCGGCTCAACTCCTCGGGCCCCATCCCCGGAGCCACCCGCATCACTGCATAAGCCTCGGCGATTAACTCCATATCAGCATATTCGATTCCGTTATGAACCATCTTAACAAAATGACCAGCCCCATCTGGCCCAAGCAAGCCACAGCAAGGTTTCCCGCCATCTGCTTCCTCAGCTCTGGCCGCGATCGCGTTCAGTATCGGCTCCACAGCCCGCCAAGCGTCAGAATGCCCGCCTGCCATCAAGCTGGGTCCATAACGCGCGCCTGCCTCTCCTCCGGAAACGCCGACGCCCAAATAATGCAGCCCCTTGGCCGTCAACATTTCGGCGCGTCGCTGCGTATCACGAAAATGTGAGTTACCGCCATCAATAATAATATCCCCGGATTCAAGAACCCGGGTCAACTGTTCCAAAAGCGCATCCACCGGTGCCCCGGCCTTGACCATCAGCATAATCCGGCGCGGACGCTGTAATGAGCTAACCAACTCATTGATACTGTTAGCGCGCAGGATGGCTGCGCAGCCCCGAGCTTCTTTCTGCCCTTGCCCTTGCTCTTGCGTCTGCTCATGCGCCTGCCCTTCCCTTTGCGCCCGCATCTGCTCACGCGCCACAACCCCGCCAAAAAACCGCTCGCGCGCCTCCGGCCAAGGGTCAAAAGCCACCACTGTAATGCCGTGATCCACCAAATTCAGCACTAGATTTTGCCCCATCACGCCTAGTCCAATCATTCCAAAATCGGCTTTCGCCGCGGAATTGGCCTTCACCGCCCCGGAATCGGCATTTCCCATAGAATCGGCCTTCATCGTAGATCACGCCCTCCCATTCGCCTCGCCCTACCCCCGGCGAGCTTCCCGCACTGCCGCAATAAACTGCGCCGCACGCGCACTCAACTCGGGCCAGTTTTTAGCGGCGATTAGTTTCTTATCGACCAGGGCGCCCCCGACTCCGACAAAGCATGCCCCAGCCTTGATGAACTCGCCAGCTGTGGCCAAATCAACCCCGCCGGTAGGTGTGAGCTTAATATGTGGCAATGGCCCATGAATGTCCTTAAAGTAGGACGGCCCCAGCTTCGTCGCAGGAAAGACTTTGACAACATCGCCGCCCGCTTCCCAAGCCGCCAAAATCTCGGTTGGAGTATACGCCCCGGGAATGCAGGCGATATTGTATCTCTTACACATGCGCACGATCTCATCTTTCAGCACCGGACTGACCACGAACTTCGCCCCGGCAATAATCGCCATGCGCGCAGTTTCAGCATCGAGCACGCTCCCGACTCCAATGATGGCACTTTCCCCAAACCTGGCACTGGCCTGCGCAATGGTATCCAATGCCCCCGGAGAAGTCATCGTAATTTCCAGCGCCTTGACTCCGCCCTCACTAAGCGCCACCGTGGTATCCATTAACTCATCGGCATTATTGACTCTGATAACTGCCACGACGCCGGTTTCCTCAATCGTCCGCAAACACTTTTCTTTATCCATCACGGACCCCTCTTTCTATCATTCCGCTGCACTTACACCGTACTTGCCGCCGTACTCGCATAATAACCCAGATAATGCCCAAACCTTGCTTGATAACGCCGGTGATATTCGGCGCGCGGCTGATAGGTATGTCTGATTTCCGGCAGACAATCCTCGATCCTTTCGATTATTCCCGCCGCCTTCAGCGCCACAATCGCGGCACCAACCGTAGAGTCATTGGCAAACCCGGAAGTCAGCATGGGCTTCCCGAAGATGTCGGCGGCCATTTGCAGCCAAAACGGCGAATTCAGGATGCCCCCGGAAACCCGGATCTCCGCAGGCACGCCCCCCACTTCTGCCAGCTTGAGATAACACTGATACATATTAAACAAAATGCCTTCCAGGACTGCATAATACAAATGCGCTTGATCATGAGTAGCGTCTACCCCGACAAATCCGCCCCGCCTGGATTCATTCCATCCCGGACAGCGTTCGCCATAGATAAAGGGCAGGAAATATGGCGCTTCTTCCCACTTAATCGCAGCCGCCGCTTTCTCAAAAGCAGCGTAGTTGGGTTTGCCATCGGCAGCCGCAGCGCCATTTTCGCCCCTGCGTCCGGTGCCCGCGCTGTCCCCGCCACCAATCGTCTTGAAAAACCAGGACAGGCAATTGGCCGCCCCCTGCGTGGCCGCCCCGGCCAACCGCTTCTGATCAAAAAGATAATAGCACCATGTAGAAGGCTCTTCCGGAATGAGCGACGCGTTCTGCACCAACCGGATTGCTCCACTGGTGCCAACCGAAAATGACATTACACCCTGAGCCACTCCGCTGACCGCCACCTGGTTCAGCGCCCCATCGGCGCATCCCACCGTCACCGGTATTCCGGACGGCAGTCCAACTTTTTGTGCAATGGCCGGTAACAACGGTGCCGTATGAAATGCTTCCACCAATTCTTCCAGTTGCTCCGGTTTCATCCCGAGGAGCGCCAGGATTTCTGGATCCCAATCCAGCGTATGAATATTAAGCAAGCCGCTGCCGGACGCCATACATTTCGAGATCGCCCGCGTACCGGTCAGACCCGCAAACAATTGCCCCACCTGCGTCGAAACCAAAGCGATCTTCCGAAACACTTCCGGCGTCTGCTCACCGATCCACTTTAGTTTCCAGGCCGGATACATGCCATGCACGACACATCCGGTCTGGTGATAATAGCGTTGTGCCACCTGCTGATCCTGTTTTATCGCCTCGGCGGCGCTGGACGCACTCAAATCTGCCCAGGTGCTGATTGGAAACAGCGCCTCCCTGTTGCTGTCGAGCAACAACAGGCTATGCCAAGTTCCGCCCAACCCGATAATAGCAACCTTGCCCGTCTCCCCACTGCACACCAGCTGCCGCAAAGCTTCTATGGCAGTTTCCATCATGCGGCTAGGGTGCTGCGAAACAGTGTTGGAAGTTTTTGTGTCAAAAGGAATGGACACGGATCTGATCACCGCGCCAGTTGGAGAACAGAGAATACATTTAGCTGAGGAAGTGCTTACTTCCAGCCCGATCGCGTTTCCGCTCCCGCTCGCATTCATTCCCACACCTCGCTTCCGCAATGCCCCAGACAGAGGGACTGTTCATCTGTCAGACCTCTGTCAGACCGCGCACACCTTCCCGCCCAAATTCAATAGATCTCCTTGTTCG
>ENA-UOOM01003392-UOOM01003392.1-fermentation-metagenome-genome-assembly--contig:-NODE-3392-length-11621-cov-5.635224_pt1 | contig 11621 bp, 11 predicted proteins | sample MGYA00245781_ERZ724031 | MGnify/ENA primary metagenome ERZ724031 (study PRJEB28704, sample SAMN03018317) | fermentation metagenome | biome: anthropogenic terrestrial biome; feature: soil; material... | reverse complement strand
ACACGACGCTCTTCCGATCTGCTTACTTGGAGTGCAATACGGAGGATGTGATAAGAGCATGTTCCCATTATCCTGACAGGCTCATACCCTTTTGCTTAATAGATCCACGTTTTGGTAATGAGACAAATATGGATTTTACATATCTTCTTAGCGAGTACCGTACACGAGGCTGTAAAGGTATAGGTGAGTTTCTTCCCAAACTCGACTTTGATGATCCTCTTTGTTTGAATTTGTATTGTCAAGCCGGTGCGTTTGGTATGCCTGTATTGTTTGACATGCAGGATCGCCCCGAAGGCTATGGTGTGCGTGATGATTACGGACTGCCCAAATTGGAGCATGCACTCAGGACATGCCCTGACACTGTATTTATTGGTCATGGTCCAACATTTTGGGCAGAAATATCTGCAGATGTGCCGTTTGACAATCGTTCAGGTTATCCAGAAGGACCAGTAAAACCCGGTGGTGCAGTTCCTCGGCTTATGCGTGAATATTCAAACCTATGGGCAGATATATCGGCAGGAAGCGGGTACAATGCCTTAACAAGAGATCCTGCTTTTGGGTTGGAATTTCTTGACGAGTTCCAAAATAAGCTTATGTTTGGCACGGATTCATGCCTGCGCAGCGATGTTGATATCGTATACCCAAACGTCGCTTTTATAAGGGATTTGAGAGAAAACAAAAAACTAAGTGATACGGCACTGGAAAAGCTTGAATGGAAGAACTGTGTTGAGTTACTGAACATATAAAATGCACAAAGGTTATTATGCAGCAGCTTTTTGCCTGCCATACTATATGCATTTATCTACACAATATTTGTGTAGTACTGTTTTACACGCGAAGTTCTTTATCAGCTTCCTTCAATTTGTCGATTATATCAAGCCGCTGAGGGCAAGCGCTTTCACAATTTCCACATTCTACGCATTGTTGAGCATCCTTCTCTTCATCAATCAGCTTGCTGTACTGCTTGTAATGATCCTTGGTTATGCCGAAGATTGATGCATCATTCCAAATACCGAAAATTTCTGGTATTGAAACACCACTGGGACAGGGTAGGCAATACTCACATGAAGTGCAGTCAATTATGATTTTACTGTCATATAGGGATTTGGCCTGCTTTACCAGATCAAGTTCCTCTTGTCTCATACAATTTGGCGTGGCGTCCTGGAAGATCCGAATATTATCTTTTAGCTGCTCCATGGTAGAAACGCCGCTGAGTATTACATTCACTTCAGGAAAATTGTAAATCCAGCGGAATGCCCATTCTACTGGAGAACGTTTCACTTCTGCCTGATTCCATAGGTCCTGAATATCCGGTGATACTGCAGCTAACTTACCACCCCTTAGCGGCTCCATAATGAACACAGGAATTCCTTTAGCCCCTGCATATTTTAGCCCTTCTGCACCAGCCTGTTCGAACTCATCCAGGAAGTTAAACTGGATCTGACACATTTTCCAATCGTATGAATCTATTATATCCTTGAAGGCAGGCAGGTCATCATGGAATGAAAACCCTGGATAGCAAATACGTCCGGAAGCCACAGCTTTATCAAGCCATTCCAATATGCCCAGATCTCTTAGTCTCTCCCAGGAACCCTTGCTTAGGGAGTGAAGCAGATAAAAATCAATATATTCCACCTGGAGCTTTGATAATTGTTCATTTAGCAGCCGATCAAAGTCCCCATAGACTTTAGCGTGCCATGGCGGCAGTTTGGTAGCTATTTTGACATTTTCACGATATCCATCTTTTAATGCTTTACCGACTACCCGCTCACTGTTACCGCCATGATAATCATAAGCTGTATCGATATAGTTCACCCCGTTGTCAATGGCATAGCGAATCATCCGGATTGCCTCTTCTTCATCGATGTTCTGGTAATTGGTGGTACCGTCTGGATTTTTCAGAAGTGGAAGCCGCATGGTTCCCATCCCGAAGGTCGAGCATTCAAATCCTAGTTTATCAAATTTTCGATATTGCATATGATTCCCCCCATATGTATTTGCCTTGCCTATAGTATACCATCCTTTCCTCAAAAAACAATAAATTCATCCACATTTACCCCGTCTATATCTTCACCTGCATTTTTCATCTACTTTTGAACATATTAGCAAACACCTGTTTCCTGTGGAAAAGATGAATTTTTTCCACAGGAGAAGAAAGCTGTTGTTGATGTGGTTTTGGGGATAACCCTGTGGATAATGTGGATAACCTTATTAACATTCTGTGGATATCATCCATTGGCAGCTATGCCGGTAATTACACACCCGACTCTTGTTATGCATACTATGAAGAGAGGGAGGTGACGGTTTTGATAACATTCGGTGAAAACGGATGGTTTGGAGTAATAAGTGATGAGGTAGGCTTTGAAAACATCAACATCATAGCTCAAGCTGCAGCAGACTACCTTAATGATACGACTCATCCGGGGCTGGTGGTATTGGGCTATGATACTCGTTTCTTGTCAAGAGAATATGCCTGGTCCATTCAACGTGTATTGACCGCTAACCGAATTCAGGTATTCATGCACAAAAAGCCAATCCCTACTGCTTTTTTAAGTATGTCTGTTAAGAAGTATCAAGCTGATTTGGGAATCATGGTAACAGGCGAAAGCCGTCCGGCCAGATATTCAGGATTAAGCTTCCATCTGCCATCTGGCAGGCCGGTGAATCATTGCTGGATGGATATCCTCTTTCAATATCTCTACAGGAGATATCCCAGAAGCTCGGAAGATGGTAAGCATTTGCTTGAATATATGGATTTTTTTCCGGATTATGTGGAAAAAATGGAGAAATTTATTGATATTAAGTCCTTTTGCAGTAAAAATCCTTATCTTACCAGCGACAGTTTTTTTGGCAGTGTAGGTACTTATTTTCAGGATATGATGAAAAAGTGGGAAATCAATGGAACTCATATTCGTACCAAGCCTAATCCAGGATTCATGGACTGTGTACCATCGCCCAACAATCGAAATATGCATCCGGTGTCAAGATTGACATCACAAAAAAAGGGAGATATCGGCTTCTTTTTTAATGGTGATGGCAGCGCTCTCGGTGCTGTGTCTCCTGACGGCAGGATAATATCAAGTATCGAAGCGTCAGCGCTTCTATTGGATGAATGGTTTCAAACCAGGGGATGTGACTTTGATGTCTACACCGAAATCTTCACAGCAAACTGTGCACATGAACTGCTGAATGATTTTGGCATAAAAGCTTATCCTTTGCATAAACTTCAGGAGGATAGTAAAAGTTGGGATCGGGCGATTATATGGGATCGCAATGGTTTGACTTTCGGTCCTTTTCATCCAGACAAAGATGGCATCCTGCAGAGCCTCCTGCTGACACAAGCATTGTTAAGGAACAATTTGGATTGGAATAAATGTACTGAGAGAATGGAAACCTTGACCAGAGGTAGTGTAGTAGAACTACGAACAATACATTTGGATTCGAACGCCTGGGACAGGAAAGAAAGAACCCTGCTCACAAAAGCGGAAAGTCTGGAATCGGGGAAGCTTGTACAATGGTTGGAAGAAGGCGAAAGCAGGAAATTGTGTTTCCAAGGCGGCTTCTGGGCAGGACTATCCTACAATGCAGCAGAATCCAGTTTAAGTCTGTTTTGCGAAACTACAGGACAGCAAAAGGCGGAAGAAATAATACCTGAATTTCTCAATTGGTTAATGGAATAGATATTTTTTTATGTATCTAGAAGGAATTTGCATATTTACGTAGAATACAATGCCATACTTTTAAAGATTCAGAGGCTGACCAGCATGAATGGTTATTTCTGATGATTTTGGGTATATAATATTTACCAATATCAGAAACACAATCAAGCTTTCCTGGAGGGATAACATGGCTTACAAAAAATGTCCGCGCTGCAGTTTAAATTATGTTAAGGATACAGAGCTGCTGTGTGCGATTTGTTTGGATGAGGTCGGAAAAGCAATTCGAAGAAGTGATGAAGAAGAAGAATATGATATTTGCCCCGAATGTGGAGAGCAAATCATAAAGGCCGGTGAAGAAATGTGCTATTCGTGTATGATGGAGCAAAATAAAGATGAAGAGGAGCTTCCCAAAGACAAGGAAAGCGATTGGGACAAGGAAGCCGATGACAAAGATGAAGAACTTTTTGAGGAGGAAGAAAATCAAGGTTTTATAGAGATAGATTTGGACGAAGAAGTGGAAGATGAAGACGAATAATATAAGACAGACACGGAAACACTATTCTCAAATTGGAATATGAGATGGGATGTGATGCCGTGATTGATGCAGAAGCTTTGACCAGGGTTAGAAGGGTTTTGGAATCCAATGTAGGGCAAAAGGTTAGGTTGAAAGCAAACCGGGGAAGAAGGAAATCCTATATCAAGGAAGGAGTTATTTGCGATACTTATCTAAACCTTTTTACAGTACAAGTGGACATCGATACAAGAACCGTGCAAACCCTCGCATACACTTATTCGGATGTCCTCACATCCAATGTAGAGCTGGTAAAATGCAGCGATAATAAGAGATTATGCACAGGTTAGGAAATAGTTATTAAAAAACCTGCAAAAAAAGAAGGCATGCCTTCTTTTTTTATTCATATTTTGCCTGATCTCCATATAAGATATATTATGAAAGTTTATGGACAAATAATGTCAGGGGAGGGGAGCAACATTGACAATAGAATGTAGAAGGGATCTACTGAGACTGGATCAGGCGGTAGGCGAAGAGACATCCCAGGCCTTGGTGGAAGGTGAAATCAATGTACCGGAGACGAAAGAAGCTGCAGCCAAAATATTGGATATCAATGGAGAAGTGATCATTTCCAGCCGTGAAGTCATACAGGACAGGGTAATGGTAGAAGGCATTTTACGCTATGATGTCTTGTATATACCTGAAGATAATACTGAAATTGACTCACTGGATGCAGAGATTGGATTTACGCAGTATCTTGAATTACCAGGCGCAAAGCCAAAGATGGCTGCTCAGTTAAAATTAAATGTGGAGCATATTGATTATGAGCTGGTATCGGGCAGGAAAATAAATGTGAAATCAGTATTGAATCTATATGGCCGGGTCAGCGAGGTTATGGAGCTGGAAGCGGTAACTGACTTTTTCCAATTGGATGACATTGAGGCTTTACGAGATAGCATCAGGGTGTCATCTACTGCCGGTACAGGGCATTCTCAGACTATGGTCCGGGAGGATCTGGAACTTACAGATTCCATGCCTTCTGTTTTGAAAATTCTCAGGAAGGATGCTCAAGTCAGAATAAGTGAAAAAAAGGCTGCCGACAACAAGGTAGTTGCACATGGAGATGTGGATCTGCGGATATTGTATCTTTGTGAAGATGAAGATGAGCCCATACAGTACCTGTCTCACAGCATTCCTTTCAGCCATGCAGCAGAGATACCCGGCGCATACCAGGGTATGGAATGCCAGGCAGAAATCAATGTGACAGAATTTTATGCGGATCTCAGGGAAAATATCAATAATGAGCTGCGGATCATCGATACTGAGCTGGTTCTTGGGATGGATGCCCAGGTCTTCGAAGCTCAGGAGGGTGAGATCCTGGTTGATGCATACAGCCCGACAATTGCCGTATCTTTAAAGAAGAGAAAAGTACATCTAACTCAATTTATGGGAGAAAGTCAAGGGCAAACGGTTTTGAAGGAAAGTATCACCTTTCCTGAAGGAGTACCCAAGGCCAGAAAGATCCTTTATGTGGATGCCAGACCTTCCATTACGGATGAAAGGATTGAGGAAGGAACGGTGAACCTTGAGGGGATTCTTACTGTTCAGGTAGTTTACCAAACAAATGATGCTGCTGTGCCTCTGGGAAGTTTCCGTGAGGATTTCCCTTTACGTCACAGCCTTGAGATGTCAGGGTTAAAGCCGGGTATGGACAGTAAGAGTGAGATATTGGTTGAGCATATCAATCATACTCTGCTGGCACAAGATGAGGCAGAATTGAAAATCACCCTCCTTTGCCGAGCCGGTATTTACCAATCAGTTGTGAAGGATGTCATCATCGGAGCAGAGGAGATTGAAAAATCAGCTGCAAAAGAAGAGGGTATTTACATATATTATGTACAACCGGGCGATATCTTGTGGTCTATTGCTAAAAAATACAACACGACAATTTCCGGAATATTGAAATATAATCTACTGGAAGAGGAAACGCCGGCAGTAGGTACTCGCTTGCTGATCTATAAGAAGTTGGAATCTTCTATTTCATGATTGTCACCGGTCTATTTCCTAACTGTCATCCAGAACACTTCCTAACTGTCATCCAGAACACTTCCTAATTGTCATCCAGAACGAAGTGAAGGATCTTGGGGAGTCAGGGAAAGCTGCAGTTGCAGCTTCCCTTTTTTTGCACTTGTGTTGTATAATGTTACTATAACTTAAATAGACATACATGCAAGCTGTATGGGAGGACCTATGGCAAAGATTAGCCTGAGAGCACCTGCAAAAATCAATTGGACCCTGGATGTAATAGGAAAACAGTTGGATGGATATCACCAGGTGGAAATGCTAATGCAATCCATTGCTCTATGGGATGAAGTTGTCTTAACCGAATACCCCGGAAGCAAGCTTGAAAGCCCTGAAATCCATATAAGAGGGAATTCTTCCAAAATGCCTTTGGATGAAAGCAACCTGGCAGTTAAGGCGGCAAGTTTGATTATGCAGCGTTTTGAAATCTTTTCCGGGCTCGAAATTGAAATCATAAAAAATATACCCATGGAAGCAGGGCTTGCCGGGGGCAGTACCGATGCCGCTGCTGTATTGACAGGCTTGAATTCTCTATGGAAACTTGGTCTTTCCCTGTCAGATTTAAATGAGCTGGGTACACAATTGGGAGCGGATGTTCCTTTCTGCATAACAGGCGGTACGGCAATAGCCAGGGGTATAGGTAATGAGCTTTACAGTCTTCCCCCTCTTAAAGGAATCTGGCTTGTTCTTTTAAAACCACCTTTTGGTATGTCTACAGCCGATGTTTATCAGGGTTTGAGTTTGAAATCAATTAAAACTCATCCAAATTGGAACAAGGCTTACGAGTTATTACAAGCTGGACAGTTAAGTGAGCTTCAGCAGAATCTGGTGAATGTATTGGAATCGGTTGCGGCAGTTCATCATCCAGAGATTGGAGAGCTCAAGGAAGCTTTGATTCGGGCAGGAGCAGCAGCCAGTGCCATGACGGGAAGCGGTCCTGCTGTTTTTGGTGTATTTTCAAGTTCTGCAGATGCTCATAAGGCAGCCTTGAAATTCAAGCTGTTGTACGAACAAGTTTACATAATTCCTATCCATGATAAGGGTGTGGAGATAATAGAAGGGGGAGACGATACTTTTGACAAAAATCAATGCAGTTGTTTTAGCCGGTGACAATAAGAGAGATTTTGTTCAATTGGGTGTGGAGAACAAATCATTGCTTCCCATCAATGGAAAGCCCATGGTGGAATATGTAGTGGATGCTCTTCGCTGTTCCTCTCTTATTGGGAAAATTTCAATTTCCGGGCCGGAAAAACTCTTGAAATCGGTTTTAGGCAGCAAGGTGGACTTTTATGCAGGTGAGCGGGAATCCATGTTTGATAATATAACAGCAGGTATTCGTCCCTTTGCAGGTGAACCTGCAGTACTGGTGGTTACATCCGACATACCTATGATTACAGGAGAGATGATTACTGATTTCATTCAATGTTCACTGGCACAAGAAGGCGATTTCTGTTATCCGATTGTGGAAAAACAGTTGAATGACATGGAGTTTCCAGGCGTGGAAAGAACCTATGTCAGGTTGAAGGAGGGCACATTTACCGGTGGTAATATTACACTTTTCAATCCCGCTAAATGGGAACAATGTGAAGAGCTTGTCAAAAGCTTAATTCGCTTTCGAAAAAAGCCCTTGAAAACAGCAAAACTGCTTGGATTCAAGTTTTTACTCGGCCTGTTGCTGGGTACTCTTCCTATCAACAAGGTAGAGGAGCGCTTTGGCAGTCTGCTGCAAATTGATGCAGCTGCCATATCAGTGAATTACCCGGAAATTGGCAATGATGTGGATAAACCCAGTGATTTGGAAATGGTAAAGCGATATTTTGAATCCAAGGCCAAGGTCTTCTGATAAAGGGAGACGATTTTTTACAAAAACACTTGTATACTCGTATATATGAATGTATAGACTTCTGTATTTTGTCAATACTTAGATATGAAACAGGATATGGGGGTTTTAATCATGAAAAAAAACAAACAGATGCTGACAGTCATTATATTTCTGATACTGATCACAGCCATAAGCACAAGCATGAACTCAGCTTTGGAAAGCAATAATCTAATACGTTTGCATGTTATTGCTAACAGTGATTCACCAAAGGATCAGGCACTTAAGTACAAGGTTCGTGATCAATTGTTATTAAGTTTTGGTGATGAATTAAACAATGCAAAAACCATAAACGATGCCCGAAACTTGATAAATGCAAACCTGGACAAATTTAAAGAGATTGCATCAAAGGAAGTTAAGAAACAAGGTTATGAATATCCAGTGGAAGCTTCTCTTGGTGTATCCAGATTTCCTACCAGAGTATACGGCGATTTGGTATATCCGGCAGGTGACTATGAAGCTCTGCGATTGGTAATAGGAGAGGGCAGCGGTGCAAATTGGTGGTGTGTTATGTTTCCTCCTCTTTGTTTTGTGGATGTTTCTTCTGGAGTTGTCAGTGAAGGTGAAATGGATGAAGACATTCCGGGGGAATCTGAAAAAAACGTAACTACAGACCAGGATGATAAAACGATAGTGTATACTTTCAAATTGGCTCAATGGTGGAATAGTTTTCGAGATTGGATAAGCGGTCTCTTTGCATAGATTCTTTTCGTTTTTAAATACTCCCATCAAGGCGCTCACTTTATATTAGTGGGCGTTTATTTATTGCTCCATATTTTCGTATTTGTTTGGAACTCTCTTAACATTGTAAAAACTTGGATTATCTTTCAATGCATATCCTTTCAATCGGTGGCAAAAAATAGATAAAGCTATACAACAGAAAGGAAGAAAAATATGGGCTATAAACGAAAGTTTACACTGATTTCCATATTGATGACTTTGGTACTTTGTTTGGGAATGTTTGCTCAATTTTTTATAGGCAGCAATAATACAGCAGAAGCTGCCAGCCTTTATTGGGGTTCAACAGGAAACAAGGTATCAGAGGTGCAGCGAAAACTCAAACAATGGGATTATTATGACGGCCCTATCGATGGTGTTTTTGGACAGTCAACCTATGATGCAGTAATTTTTTTCCAAAGAAAAAATGGTCTCAAGCAAGATGGTGTTATTGGGACACAAACCGCTAATGCTCTTGGCATTCAATTAACCGGCAGTTCCTCAAGTCAGGGTTCTTCCTCTGCAGGCGGCAATACCGGCGGGAATTCCAATGATGTTTATCTTTTAGCCAGGGTAGTCCATGGTGAAGCGCGAGGAGAACCCTATCTAGGTAAGGTGGCAGTTGCGGCTGTTGTACTTAACCGGGTTAGTCATCCTAATTTCCCCAACACCATTGCTGGAGTAATTTATCAGCCATTGGCCTTTACAGCTGTAGCTGACGGCCAGATGAATATAACTCCAGATGAGGAATCCATTCGAGCTGCACGTGATGCTCTAAATGGATGGGATCCTACTTATGGAGCAATATATTATTACAACCCTGCAACGGCTACCAGTAAATGGATTTGGAGCAGACCTGTTCATATTGTTATTGGTAAGCACAGTTTTGCAACATGAAAGAGGGGATACATATGAAAAATTGGATATTACCTGCCATTTTGGCTGTTGCTCTGGTTTTTACCGGTGCATGGGGATATAACCAGTATAAATTGAATCAGCAATACAATACACATATGGAAAACTTCTACCAAAAATCCTTTTATGAATTGGTAGGAAACGTGAGCAGTGTAGAGAGCGGATTGGCGAAACTCATGGTAAGCGGAGATCGTTCTCAGCATATGATACTGTTGTCGGAAATCAGTCGACAGGCCAATGGGGCACAAATGGATCTGGGACAGCTGCCCATTTCTCATATTGCCTTGGATAAAACATCAAAGTTTCTCAACCAATTGGCAGATTATTCTTATTTTCTTAACAAAAAGGTATCCCAGGGTAAGACCATAAGTGTGGAGGAAATGGGAAACCTGAGCAAACTTCATGAAAACGCTGTTAAAACGAATGCGGAATTGAGTCAATTAAGCGAAGAACTGCTGACTGGCTCTGGAAACCGGGGAAGCTTTGTTAGCAATGCCCGCAGAGAAATCTATGAAACTTCTGATGATTTATATACAAACCAATTTATTAACATTCAAAAAATAGGAATCGATTATCCATCTCTTATCTATGATGGCCCTTTTTCTGAAGCTTTGAACCAAAATCGCGGTACCGAGCTGAAAGGTCCTGCTGTAACTGAGCAGCAGGCAAGGGATATTGCTATAAAATTCCTGGGCAGCAGTCGAGTGGCGAGGACTGAAAAGTCTGCCGAAGCTAATAATGGTATTCTTGATACCTGGGGATTCCAGATATGGACAAAGGCTGATGCTGATAACCCAGTTTTTATATCGGTCAGTAAAAAAGGGGGCAAGGTGGTTAATGTTATTGGTCAACATAATGTGGCAAAAGAAAATCTCTCCATCGAACAAGCTATGGAAAAAGCCAGAGAATTTTTAACGAAAAATGGGTATGAAAATATGGTTCCAAGCTACCAGCAAAACTACGAAGGGCTTTCCACCATCAATTTTGCTTATAATCAAGATGATATAATTGTATATCCAGATTTAATCAAAGTAAAAATAGCTTTGGATGACGGTAATATTTACGGCTTGGATGCAAGAAATTATTTGCTGGCTCACAAGGAAAGGAAGCTGGAAGAACCTGAATTAACGATGGAAGAAGCACAACAGCTGGTGAGCCCAAGTCTGCGCATCACTTCTTCCCGTATGGCAGTAATCCCTACAGATGGGAAAGAAGAACGACTTTGTTATGAGTTCAAAGGTGAAATGAATCAAAAACGATTCATTGTCTATATTGATGCCAAAACTGGTCAAGAAGCGGACATTCTTCAAATTATTGATACTGAAAATGGTTCTCTGACAATTTAGGGCAGTCTGTGTAATAAAACCTGCAAGGATAATTGCATATAAGGCAGGGCATAATAATTCCAGCATCGAATAACAGTTCTACGATGCGAAACTGGAGGAGGTATCGATATGGCTAAGAGGAATTCGAGAATGTCTGAAAACCTGAAGACCGAAATTGCAAAGGAATTAGGTGTATATGAATCAGTTCGAGACAAAGGCTGGGGAGACGTGTCTTCCCGAGATTGCGGACGAGTTGTGCAAAAGGCCATTGAATTTGCAGAACGGTCGATAGCAAATCAAGAGAAATAGCCGAAATATCGATATGAACCAAGGAAAGCGGAGGTGCACCTCCGCTTTTTTGTTTACGAGTAGAACAAAAAAACGATTGTTACGAGTTACGGGTTACGAGTAGAATAAAAAAACGATTGTTACGAGTTGCGGGTTACGAGTAGAATAAAAAAACGATTGTTACGAGTTGCGGGTTACGAGTAGAATAAAAAAACGATTGTTACGAGTTGCGGGTTACGAGTAGA
>ENA-UOOM01003390-UOOM01003390.1-fermentation-metagenome-genome-assembly--contig:-NODE-3390-length-11625-cov-4.413310_pt1 | contig 11625 bp, 9 predicted proteins | sample MGYA00245781_ERZ724031 | MGnify/ENA primary metagenome ERZ724031 (study PRJEB28704, sample SAMN03018317) | fermentation metagenome | biome: anthropogenic terrestrial biome; feature: soil; material... | reverse complement strand
TGGTGAGGATGAAGGCGCCGGCTGCATCCGGGCTGCTGAAGGTGCCTGCCTGGACTCCGAACTGGCGCAAGCCTATTTGGCCGATCACCGCTCCGATGAGCCAGTAGAGCGCGGCTGGAAAGCCAATGATGTAGCCAATGCCGATGGCCATTGGCGAGGCGTAAAGCTCCAGCGGAAGCTGGCCTAATTTTCCGGCAATAGTTTGAGGGATGAGCGCCCACTTATCCCGCAGGACGGTAAAAAGCGCGCTGCCGCCCAAGGCTGCAAAAAGGATGGCGGCTTTGCGGCCGCCGGAATCGCCGGCGCGCAGGGTCTCCGCCGCAGCGGTACCGATGGGGTAGGGCAGGGCCTGTTCCTCAATACTGCGTTTGCGCAGGTACCAACACAGCATCGTGCCCAGCACCACGCCGGCAAGAGCCACCAAAAGCAAAGGCCAGAGCTTGGGCATGAACCACTCGCGCAGGGTCTGCTGGCTGGGGTCGAAAGGGGTGTAGATTCCGCTGATCCAAAGCCCGGGAATGGTGAAGGCTATCCCTCCGGCCACCATCGCGCCGCTGGACATGCCGGTTTGGGTGATATTGATTTCGTGCAGGTCGGATTTGCCCAATAGTTTGAGTAGGGCCATGGAAAGCACGGCCACAAATACGTTAGGCCAGGGCAAGGCGCTCATGCGCATGGCTACGTAGGTGGAGCTGAACGCGATGAGAATCGCGCCGAGTGCGGTAAGCACGATGGAGCGCAGACTGAGCTGGGGAATACCCAGGAAATGGCGTTCGGTGATGGTTTGCTGATCGGGTTGGGGAGGGATGGTTTGCATGCGCCCCATTCTACCGAGGCAGTCCCCGGTTTGCCAATGGAACAGCCTATTAAGCCTGTATTTGATGTTGGATGGGCAAGTACAGGTGAATAAAAAAAGCGGACCAGTATTGGTCCGCTTGCCAAGCACTTGCTGTTTAGCGTTTGATCTGTTCCAGAACGTAATCCCAATTCACCAATTGGTCGATCACAGCCTCCAGATAAGCCTGGCGCTTGTTCTGATAGTCCAGATAGTAGGCATGTTCCCAGACATCCAGGGTGAGCACGGCGCGTTTGGTATCGCTCCAGGGCTCGTTGGCGTTGGGGGTCTTATCCAGCGAGAGTTTGCCATCTTCCAGGATCAGCCAGGCCCAGCCGGAGCCGAATTGAGTCATGCCGGCCTGGACCAATTGCTTGCGGAATTCCTCCCAGGAGCCAAAGTCTTTTTCGATCATGCCCTTGAGCTCGGCGGAGGGCTTTACGGTGTTCGCCGGGGCCAGGCATTTCCAGTAGAAGTTGTGGTTCCAAACCTGAGCGCTGTTGTTATACAGGCCCTGGTCCTTCTTTTCCTTGGCGGCAATGATGATCTCTTCGAGGGTCTTGCCTTCGAGGTCGGTACCTTTGGTGAGCTCGAGGGTTTTATCCACATAAGCTTTGTGGTGTTTGCCATAGTGGAAATCCAGGGTGTTGGCGGAAATAACGGGTTCCAGGGCATCCTTCGCCCAGGGAAGTTCGGGCAGCTCAACGGGGGTCTTCATCCATTTCTCTTTGGTCATTCTAAATTGCTCCTTTTCTCTTTGTTGAATGGCGCCCCTAAAAACGGGGCCAGTGTTCAGGGTCCTTGAAATGATTATACAACCTGGCATGCGCAAAACCGTGAGAGGCTTCTACGCCTTCCTCCCGATGGTGGCTGAGTGCTGTTGATACGATCCCGGTGCGGATCATGTAAGCGAAGCAGCGCTTTTCTACTCCCCGATCACTTTGATGAGCACGCGTTTGCGGCGGCGGCCGTCGAACTCGGCGTAGAAGATCTGCTCCCAGGTGCCAAAGTCCAGGCGGCCATCTGTGATGGCACAGACCACCTCGCGGCCCATGAGCGTGCGCTTAAGGTGCGCGTCGGCGTTATCTTCCCCGGTATCATTGTGCCGGTACTGGCTGATGGGTGCATGGGGTGCCAGGCCTTCGAGCCAGCGTTCAAAATCGTGGTGCAGGCCGCTTTCATTATCGTTGATGAAAACTGAGGCGGTGATATGCATTGGGTTGACCAATACCAGGCCTTCTCTCACCTCACTTTCGTTGATGGCTTGCTGCACTTCCCGGGTGATGTTTACAAAGCCCTGCACCGTAGGCAGGTTCATCCACAATTCCTTGCGGTAGGTTTTCATTTGCAACTCCTTGATTTGTCTTGGCGCCGCTGGGCGCGCGGCTTAAGATTCGAAGCCGATTTCGTCCTCAGCCGTCAGCGGGTCATTGGCCTGAAAGCGGGCTTGTTTTTCTGCGTGCAAGGCCAGAATGCGCTGCTTTTGATCTTCCAGCAGTTTACCCTTCAGAGGGAACCAGGTTAGCGCGAGCGCCCCAAGCGCGAGGGAAATCCCGGGGATCAGCCCAACCAGAGCCCGGATACCCATCCTTGCGCTTTCCGGCTGATTAAGGAAGGGTACTCCGCCGTTTGCCTGGGTGGTCACGAAGGCGGTTTGGGTGAGGATAAACGCGGTGATCCAAATTGCCAGGGATTGGGCTGGCTTGGTTACCAGCGCGTTAGCCCCCAGGTAGCTGCCCTCGCGGCGCATGCCGGTACGCAGTTCGTCATCATCCACCACCTGGCTCAGAACGATGTAATTCACCACCTGGTTTCCGCTGTAACCAAAGCCGGCAATGGCGATAGCCAGCGGCAGGAGCGGCGTTGGCAGAAAGTAGACCAGGCTGAAACCAATGGCGCAGAGGATGAGGTAGCCGCGCCAAACTTTAGCCGCCTCCCAGCGCTGCAGCGGGTATTTCACCAGCGGCACGCCGATGGTGAGCGGGATGAACAGCGCTCCCAGCAGGGGGAAGACCCCAAAGGGGCTCTGGTAGACGTAATCCGAAAGGTAATAGATGGCGCCCATGGCCACGGCGAACATAAAAGTGCACATGAAGCTGGTGATCACGTAAATGATGAAACTCTTATTAGTCAACGTGCTTTTAATCGCTTGCCACCAATGCAGTTGGTTAGCCTCCGCGCTGAATTCCCGGCGCTCCTTGATCACGAAGGAGGCATAAAAGATCATCGCTGAGCAAACGATGCCTACGGCCAGCATCGCCATCCTGAACGGCGTCAGCGAGGCGTGTTCGCCGGTACCGCCCGGGCGCACAAATTCCGGGATGATAAAGGCCAGCAGGGTGCCCAGGAGGCCGAATAGGGCGGCCACGATCGAGAGTTTGCCGCGCTCGATATCGGATTCAGAGAGCTCGGGCATGAAGGTGCCGTGTACCAGGCCGATGATGGTAAAGCAGGTGTCGTAGAGCAGCATGGTCACCAGCATCCACCAAAATTTGAGAATCTGGCTGGCGTTTTCCGGGCAGAACCAGATGGCGGCGAAGGTCAGCGCGTAAAACGGCGCGGTGTAGCGCAGGTAGGGGATGCGCCGGCCTAGTTTGCTCTTGGTGCGGTCTGTAATTTCACCAAAAATGGGGTCATTGATGGCATTCCAGACCGCGTAAATGATCATGGCCACGCCGATCCATTTTTGGTCCAGGCCCATGTTGTCCTGAAAGAATTTGGTGAGCATGGCGGTATACACCCCGCCGATGACGGCCATCCCCAATTGGGCCAGCCCGAAGGCCATCTTGGTGCGGCTGCTGAGCTGGGGCGCTGTGAATTCGGTGGTCTCTGGGTTAAGGCTGCTTTGCATGGACTCTCCTGTTAGACGACGGCAATAAATTGTACCTTGAAGCGTCCGGTCAATGGGTGGACAAGCCGGGGGCTTTGATAGAATCAGCGCATGCCTTTCACCCCTTATCATCTCGGACCTAGCCTCGCTTTAAAGGGGCTGGGCGGAGGCCGATTCAGCTTTTGGGCTTATACCCTGGCCCAAGTTGCCATCGATGTCCAGCCTGGGATAGCCATCCTGGTGCCCCGCGCCGGCTTGGAGCCCCACGCGCCTTATACCCATTCCATCTTGACCGCCACTGCCATCGGCGCGCTTGCAGGTTTGGCGGCTCAGTGGAGCGCCAAACATTGGCTGCAAGGCCTGCCGCTGCCGCTGCGCCCCAATAAAACGCTGCAAGGGCGTTTTTGGCTGCTGAGCGGCATGCTGGGCGCCTGGCTGCACATCCTGCTGGATAGCCTGGTCTACCCGGACATGCATCCGTTTTGGCCCCTGCTGCGCGGCAACCCGATGCCCATCAGCTTCCAGTTTGCAGGCATGCAGGTTTTTTGTATTGCCGCGGGGCTTATTGGTGCAGTCCTGATCTTGCTCAATTTACGCCGCCGCAAGCGAAAATACGTGCAGCACTGACAGGTTCATCCCCCTGCAAGGCAGATCACTGATATAATAGAACATTAGGTCTATCAACTGATCGTGAAGCATCAAAACTGTGTTAGAAGCGCGCTTGAACCCTTCTGCGGTCAGGGGCGAATGGATAAGCTTTGATAAAATTAAGGGTTGGAGATTTACCCTATGAGCAATGAGAACCTGCGCGTGGTTGGCGCGCGCGAACACAACCTGAAAAACATCACGGTCGAGATACCCCGGGACAAACTGGTGGTCCTTACCGGGCTTTCCGGAAGCGGCAAAAGCAGCCTAGCCTTCGACACCATCTTTGCCGAGGGGCAGCGCCGCTATGTGGAATCGCTTTCCTCGTATGCCCGGCAGTTTTTAGGCCAGATGGATAAACCCGATGTGGATTCGATTGAGGGGCTGAGCCCGGCGGTCTCGATCGACCAGAAAGCTACCAGCCATAACCCGCGCTCCACCGTTGGCACCGTAACCGAGATCTACGATTACCTGCGCCTGCTTTTTGCCCGCATCGGCATCCCGCATTGCGCGGTTTGCGGCCGCCCGCTTACCAAACAATCGGCCCAGGAGATCGTTGAAAACCTGATGGCGCTGCCGGAGGGGACGCGCATGATGATCCTGGCCCCCTTGGTCCGCGAACGGAAAGGCACCTACCAGGCCGTTTTGGAGGATATCGGCAAAAGCGGTTTTACCCGTGTGCGCGTGGATGGGCAGGTTTACCAACTCGAAGAAGAGATCAACCTGGACCGTTATAAAAAGCACACAATCGAAGCCGTGGTGGACCGCATCGTGCTGGAAAAGCCCGAGGATGAAGATGAGCGCCAGAACCAGCGGACCCGCCTGACCGACTCGGTGGAAACCGCGCTCAAGATCGGCGAGGGTTATGTAACCGTTGCCAACCTCAGCAGCGAACCGGCGCAGGACCTGCAATTCTCCGAACACCTGGCCTGCCCCGAACATGGCAGCATGCTCGTGGAGATCGAGCCGCGCACTTTTTCCTTTAATACCCCGCATGGCGCCTGCCCGCATTGCCAGGGCTTGGGGTCCACCTTGGAAATCGACCCCAATTTGCTCATGCCGGACCTTTCGAAGCCCATCAGCAAGGGCGGCATTGCCGTCCTGGAATGGTCCATGGGTCAAAAAGACCTGGGCTGGTATCAGCAGATGCTGCAAGCTGTAGGCGAGGATGCCGGCTTTACCCTGGATACACCGCTCAAGGATATGAGCAAGGCCCAGATGGATGAATTGCTCTACGGTACGGGAACACGAGAGATTCCCGTACGCTATACCAGCCGGCATGGCCGCCGGAGCACCTTTAATACCGCTTTCGAAGGGGTGATCCCCAACCTGGAGCGCCGCTGGCGGGAGACCCAAAGCGAATGGATTCGTGCCCGCATCGGTGAATTTATGGCCGAAAAACCTTGTGAGGTCTGCGGCGGGATGCGCCTGCGCCGTGAGGCCCTGGGCGTGACCATCGATGACAAAAACATCATCGATGTAACCACCTGGCCCGTAGCACGCAGCCTGGTTTGGGCCCAACGCCTGGCCTCCGATAACGCCACTCCGCTCAACAGCCGCGACCAGATCATCGCGGAGCGCATCCTTAAGGAGATCCAGTCGCGCCTGGGATTTTTGGTGGATGTTGGCCTGGACTACCTTACCCTGCAACGGGCCGCGGCAACACTTTCCGGCGGTGAGGCCCAGCGCATCCGGCTGGCCACTCAGGTAGGTTCCAAACTGATGGGCGTGCTCTATGTGCTGGATGAACCTTCCATTGGCCTGCACCCCAGGGATAACGGCCGTCTGCTGGAAACCCTGAAAGACCTGCGGGACATGGGGAACACCGTTTTGGTGGTGGAACACGACGACGAAACCATCCGCTCGGCGGATTGGGTGATCGACCTGGGGCCTGGCGCCGGTGAGCATGGCGGCAAGATCGTAGCCACCGGTACGCCAGCCCAAATTGAGGCGGACTTAAACTCGATCACCGGTGCCTATCTCTCTGGACGGCAGTTTGTGCCCGTTCCCGAAGCCCGGCGCGAAGGCAGCGGCAATAAGCTGCGCATCGTTGGCGCCAGCGAGAATAACCTCAAGGGCATCAGCGTGAACATCCCTTTGGGCAAGCTGATCTGCATCACTGGTGTGAGCGGCAGCGGGAAATCCAGCCTGATGGTGGACGTGCTCTACAACACCCTGGCCCGCCGTTTGCATGGTGCGCATACCCAGCCCGGCGCGCACAAGCGCATCGAGGGCGTGGAGAACATCGATAAGATCATCAACATCGATCAAAGCCCTATTGGCCGTACACCGCGCTCCAACCCCGCCACCTATGTAGGGGTCTTCGATAACATCCGCGATCTCTTCAGTGAATTGCCTGAGAGCAAGATCCGCGGTTACCAGAAAGGGCGTTTTAGTTTCAACGTTAAAGGCGGCCGCTGTGAGGCCTGCCAGGGCCAGGGCGAGCTGAAAATCGAGATGCAGTTCATGCCGGATGTGTATGTGCCCTGCGAGGTCTGCCACGGCACCCGCTTCAACCATGAGACCCTGCAAGTGCGCTTTAAGGAGAAGAACATCGCTGAGGTGCTGGACATGACCGTGGAGCAGGCTGTTGAGTTTTTCAGCGCTTTCCCCAAAATCCAGCGCAAGCTCAAAACCCTGGAAGATGTGGGCCTGGGCTACATCCATTTAGGCCAGCCCGCCCCATACCTGAGCGGCGGCGAAGCCCAGCGGGTAAAGCTCTCCAAGGAGCTCAGCCGGGTGTCCACGGGGAATACGCTCTACGTCTTGGACGAGCCTTCGGTGGGTTTGCATGCCGCCGATGTGCACCGCCTGATTGATGTGCTGCAATCGCTGGTGGATGCCGGCAATACAGTGCTGATCATCGAACACAACCTGGACATCGTCAAGGTTTCGGACTGGGTGATCGACCTTGGTCCCGAAGGCGGCGATGGCGGGGGAGAACTGGTGGCCGAAGGGACGCCGGAGGAGATATGCGCGAACCCAAAGAGTTTCACCGGCCAGTACCTGCATGCCTACGTGCAGGAGCATCACCAGATGGCTTGCGGCGCATTGCCCAAGCGGCGGAAGGCTGCCTCCACATCGGCTAAGACCAAGAGAGATAACGGTGCCCGCGCAGGTTCGAGGAAAAAACGGGTGGAAAAGACCGGCTGATGAACGCTGAAGCGCTCTTCCGGAACCCCTTGCAAATGGCCGTCTATCAGGAATTGCGCCTGCGCGTGCTGGCGCTTGAGCCTGGGCTGAAGGAGGAATTCCTGAAGACCCAGGTAAGTTATGGCGCCAAACGCAAATGCATCTGGCTGGCCCCTCAGACCGGCAGGCGCCTCTTCTTGGTTTTGGGTGCCTACCAGCCGGCTGCGCATCCGCGCATTGACGCGGTGCAAAAAGGCGGTGAAGCCCGCTATGTGCTGCAGTTTTTCATTACTGCCCCTGAAGAATTAGCCGAGATCGAAGCCAATGGCTGGCTGGAAGACGCGATCGATTGGGGCTTCAAAGTGCATGAGCAGGAGCAGGCCTGATGGCCGCCGAAAACAAAACGCTTGCCACGCGAATGCTGGATAAGGCCGGGCTTGCCTACGACCTGCACGCCTACCCGGCTGAACCCAGCTGGACCGGTGAAGAAGTGGCCGCGGCCCTGGGCCTAGACCCGGAGCGGGTGTTCAAGACCCTGGTGACCCAAGGCAAGACCGGGCGGCATTTCGTGTTCATGGTCCCGGTGGGCCAGAACCTGAACCTGAAAAAGGCCGCACTGGTTTGCGGGGAAAAAGCCCTGGAGATGCTCCCTCAGAAAGAATTACTGCCGCTTACCGGCTATGTGCATGGAGGCTGTTCGCCTTTGGCGATGAAGAAGTCCTTACCCAGTTTCATTGATGAAACTGCCCTGCTTTCAGAGCGCATCGTGTTCAATGCAGGCCGGGTTGGCTTGCAGTTGGAAATGAAACTTGCAGACCTGCAAAAATTGCTGCAAGTTCAAACCGCGGATTTAGTTTAGCCCCGTATGTGAGTGAGAAGCACGTTCGCGGCGATGATCACCAGGATCAGTCCGCCGATGATCTCCATCCGTTTTCCGAATTGACAGCTTAGCCTGTGCCCGGCAAAAATGCCTACTGCGGAAAGTACTGCAGCCACCAGGCCGATGGCCAGTACCGATGCCGCCACGGGAATACCCATTAGCGCGATCGAAAGGCCTACCGCAAAGGCATCCAAGCTGGTGGCTACGGAGAGCATGACCAAGGTTCGGCCTTTGCTGGGGTCCTGATTGAAAGCCTCGCAATCGGTGAGCAGCCCGCTCCGGATCAGCCGGAAAGCCACATAGGCTAATAAGGCAGCCGCCAGCCAGTGGTCCCACTTGCTTACATACTGCATCACTGTTCCGCCGATCACGTAGCCCAAGGCGGTCATACCGGCCTGGAAGATGCCAAAGTGGGCGGCCAGGCGCACTTTGCCCCGCCGATCATGGATCTGGCCGGAGGTTCCGATGGCTAGGCTCACGGCAAAGGCATCCATTGCCAGACCCAGGGAAATGAAGAGTATGGTCAGCGTTTGCATCAGCGCAATAGTATAAACCCGCCTGCCCCAATGCGGACCGGTGAGCGGTAACTAAATATGCAAAATTAGTCCACAAGAGCCCTAATCAAGCGCTGGGCAGCTGAACAGCCGCGGCTTACTGGTCCTTCTTGGGTTCAGCCTTTGGTTCGCCGCGAATGAAGGCTTCAGTATCGGCATGCGCCTGGCTGTCAATCACTTGTACGGGCGGTGTTTTCATGAAGTAGGAGCTCGGTTCCAAAATCGGCCCGCTTAGGCCGCGGTCCTGCGCCAGCTTGACGCAGCGCACCGCATCGATCACAACGCCGGCGCTGTTGGGGCTATCCCAAACCTCCAGTTTCATTTCCAGTTTGAGCGGCACATCGCCAAAGGTGGTGCCCTCCATTTGGATGTAACAGAACTTGCGGTCTTTCAACCAGGGGACATAATCGCTGGGGCCCACATGCACATCATCTGCAGGCAGACCGTAAGGCAGCATGCTGGTCACGGCGCCGGTCTTGCTGATCTTCTTGCTTTCCAGGCGGTCCCGCTCGAGCATGTTCATAAAATCTGTGTTGCCGCCAAAATTGAGCTGGTAAGTGTGGTCCAGCTTGACGCCGCGGTCAACAAAGAGGCTGGTGAGCACGCGGTGGGTGATGGTGGCGCCAACCTGGCTTTTGATGTCATCTCCGATGATGGGAATACCGGCCTCCTTGAAGCGCGGCCCCCAATACTGCGAGCTGGCAATGAAAACCGGAATGCAGTTCACCACGCCAACGCCGGCCTTGAGGGCTTGCTCCATGTACCACTTGGTGGCCATTTCCGCGCCAACCGGCAGGTAGTTGATCAGAACATCCGCCTTGGTATCACGCAAAATACCCGCAACGTCGTCGGTGGGGCCAGGGGCTTTTTTCAGGATCTGGGAGAGATAAGTGCCCAGGCCGTCGTGCGTCATCCCCCGATGCACTTTGACCCCGGTTTTGGGCACCTCGCAGAATTTATAGGTGTTGTTGGGGAAGGCGAAAACCGCTTCGCTGAGATCCAGGCCCACCTTGGTGTCCACCACATCGAAGGCCGCAACCACTTCGATGTCGCGCACGTGATAGCCGCCCAGGTCTACATGCATCACCCCGGGAATGCGGTCTTCAGGTTTCGCGTCCTTGTAGTAGTAGAGGCCCTGCACAAAGGAGGAGGCGCAATTGCCTACTCCCACGATTGCCACACGCACCTTTTTATTTGCCACAACTCACCTCTTTCTGTCGATATTGGGATGATAATCCCAAAGGGCGGGTTTGGGTACCATTCCTCCCGAAATCTGGACTCAAGGATAGCACGTTCGTTCTACAATTCTGCGAATTCTGCCGTAAAAGGCTATAATCAAGTAATGTCCCAATTTGAACTTATTGCCCCCTACCAGCCCACCGGAGACCAGCCCGAAGCGATCGCGAAACTGATCGACGGGATCCATAAGGGCTACCAACATCAGGTTTTGCTGGGCGCTACCGGCACCGGAAAGACCTTCACGGTGGCCAATGTGATCCAGGAACTGCAGATACCCACCCTGGTGATGACCCACAACAAAACCCTGGCCGCCCAGCTTTATGCTGAGTTCCGTGAGTTCTTCCCCAACAACGCGGTTGAATACTTTGTGAGCTATTACGACTACTACCAGCCCGAGGCCTACGTTCCCCGGCGTGATCTTTACATTGAAAAGGATGCCGATATCAACGAAGAGATCGACCGCCTGCGCCTGGCGGCCACCGCGGCGCTGATGAGCCGGCAGGACGTGATCATCGTGGCTTCGGTCTCAGCCATCTATGGCCTGGGCGACCCCAGCGTGTACGGCCAGAGCGTGCTGCACATTCGCAAAGGCGAGATCTACCGCCGTAATGCCCTCCTGCGCCAGCTGGTGGACATCATGTACCAGCGCAACGACCTGGAAGCCAAGCCCGGCATCTTTCGGGTGCGGGGGGATACTCTGGAGATTTTACCCGCCTACAGCGATAAGGACAGCTACCGCATCTCCTACTTTGGCGATGAGGTGGAGGACATCACCCGCCTCAACCGCGTGACGGGCGAGGTGCTGGGCAAGTTGGACAGCCTGGATATCTCCCCCGCCAAGCACTACGTTACCGATGATAAGCGCATGGATAAGGTGGTGCAGGACATCGAACTGGAACTGGCTGAGCGCCTGGCTTACTTCAAGAATAAGGAGATGCTCCTGGAAGCCCAGCGCCTGGAGCAGCGCACCCTTTATGACCTGGAAATGATGCGCGAAGTGGGCTATTGCAGCGGCATCGAGAACTATAGCCGCCACATCGACCAGCGCGCGCCGGGCACCCCGCCCTGGACCCTGCTGGACTTTCTGCCCAGCCGCTACCTACTCGTGCTCGATGAAAGCCACCAGATGGTGCCGCAGATCCGCGGTATGTACAACGGGGACCGCTCGCGCAAGGAGGTGCTGGTGGAATATGGCTTCCGCCTGCCCAGCGCCCTGGATAACCGGCCGCTCAAGTTCCCGGAGTTTGAGAAACTGATGGGCCCCACCCTGTATACCAGCGCGACGCCCGGCCCCTTTGAACTGGAGCACGCCAATCAGGTTGTGGAGCAGATCATCCGCCCCACGGGCCTATTGGACCCGCAGGTGACCGTGCGGCCCATCCGCGGGCAGATCGATGACCTGGTGGCAGAGCTGCGCCGGAGGATCGAGAAGGGCGAGCGCGCCTTGGTGACCACGCTGACCAAGCGCATGGCGGAAGACCTGGCGGCATACCTGACCGAGAACGACTTC
>ENA-UOOM01003389-UOOM01003389.1-fermentation-metagenome-genome-assembly--contig:-NODE-3389-length-11628-cov-4.835220_pt1 | contig 11628 bp, 13 predicted proteins | sample MGYA00245781_ERZ724031 | MGnify/ENA primary metagenome ERZ724031 (study PRJEB28704, sample SAMN03018317) | fermentation metagenome | biome: anthropogenic terrestrial biome; feature: soil; material... | reverse complement strand
GACTTGCAACTAATTTGCTTGGGTTTGTGTGCACTATTCTATTTTCAAATACCTTAGAGCAGTTATTTCGCTTACCTCTTTCGAGTCAGCTTTTATATCTTACTTTATCTAACTTCTTTTGTCAACTACTTTTTTCTTTTTTAGTTGAACTTTTATGTTACTTCAATTTCTTGTGACTTTATTTATTATAAAGACAATTTTACATTTTGTCAACCACTTTTTATCTTTTTCCGTCTTTATTCTACAACATTAGATACTGTGGCTTGTTTCGACTTTTTCTATTATAGAGACTATCATTATTTTTGTCAATAGTTTTTAAAAAAAAGATAAAAGCTTAATCAAGCAGATTATACCCTTATCTTCTCTACTTGCACATAAAGCAGACGGTTACTCCAAATCTTACTTTATATCAGATGTTGATTCACGTTCAATTAGTTCATGTGGTACGTATAAGCTTTTTACCTCATCTTTGTGACCGTTAAGCATTTTTATTAACATTCTTGCGCACAACGCTCCTATATCGTACATTGGTTGGGCAATCGTAGTAATAGATGGGGTTAACCATTCAGAGATTGTAAAATTATTAAAACCTGCAACACTCATGTCTTGAGGCACTTTCAATCCTTTTTCTTCTAATTTTCGAATAGCTCCTAGAGCCATCTCATCATTAAGGGCAAAAACTGCTGTCGGTAAATCCTCTAATTTCAGTAATTCTTCCATTAAATCGAATCCACCCTTAATAGAGTATTTACCATCAAAAACATACTCTTTTCTATAAGGGATACCATGTGATTCTAATGCTCTTTTATACCCCTTTTTCCTCTCTATTCCAACAAAAGATGTTTGATCTTCGTCGTCAAAAAAGGCAACCTTTTTATGTCCATTTTCAATAAGGTGCATTGTCAAGTCATAACTTGCTTGCTCATTATCTATGGAAACACTAGGAATTCGATCCTGGCTATCTGTTAATGCTCCAAACACAACAGGGATTTTACTGATAGCTATTTGTTCGATTAATTCATCCTTCAATGACTTGCCAATAAATAAAATCCCATCACATTGCTTTTCAATAAATACATTAAAATACTTTAATTCCTTTTGGGCATCCGAATCTGTATTACATAAAATAATATTATAATCATATATATTACATACATCTTCAACACCTCTTACAACATTAGTGTAAAAGGCCTGAGATATATCAGGTATCATAATTCCTAAAGTATTTGTCTTTTGCATTTTAAGACTTCTTGCAATGGCATTAGGTTTATACCCTGTTTTTTCAATAGCATCTAGTACTCTTTTTTTTGTTTCTTCATTAACCAATGGTATATTATTTAGTACTCTTGATACAGTAGCTACAGATACATTTGCCTCTCTTGCTACATCTTTAATTTTTACACTCATTAAAATCCTCCTCTTAATTAAGTATATATCGTACAAATTACTGATTTGCTATATACTGTCGATACAATCTTATTTACTACTTTATCAATAAAGAAAACGATATTATCAAATATGATATTTATTAAATCGTCTGCATTATCCCTAACTGTAATTTGATCTGCTTCATCTAGAGTAATATCTTCATCAGATAAAATTGATGTTGATTCTATGTCTAAGTTTGTTACTTTAGGACTATTGAAATCTACCTCTAATGGATGAGATGATATAATTCCACCAGCTAAATTAATGCCGTAGACTTTAAATACTTTAGGGCTATTCGCAAAGCGATCCGTGTAAAACATTGTAGTATTACCCTCATTTATTCGAATACTTCCGATTACAGCTTCTAAAGGTTCTCCCTTTTTTACTGTTTTTATAGGGATAATCTCATTACCCTCTAAATCCGCGGCTATTAATGTATAACAATCCACTTCCCTGCCATGTTCATCTGCGCTTTTACTCCATTGTAATGTATGGCGAATTTTATCATATCCCAAATTTTCAGCATCTACTAAGGCTAGATTTGGTCTTGAAACAATCTTATGAGCCATTTCAATACCAGATGCTCTTTCCCAATATTGGATTAATTCAGGCAATTCAAGAGCAAGAGGAATTTGTCTATTTTCTTGAGGGTTAATATTATATATAGAATAATCATAACTACTACTTTTATTTATAGTACCAGAGTAATATCTACCAACAATATCTTCAAAATAGTATATACGCTTTGCGGTTGGTGAACCGTAAAGTTGGACATAATCCTCTGCTGCAATTTCAGTGATACTCCACTCATGGCCATTGACATAGCTTTCCGTCACCTTTTGAAACTCTTCTAGATTTCTAGCTCTGTATAGTTCTGTGTCTTTCCATTGTTCAAAGGTTTTATTCTCATACTTTATCAGATAGTATAAAGTGAAATGATGTCCGTATTCATGGGATAGTGTCTTTGCAAAATCCTCTACTTCATCCTTGCCATTAAGATTGTACAAATCTATGGAGTTGTTTTTACTAAGAACTAATTTTTTTTTACCTAATAGCTGCACCTTCTTGTAAGATGCATTATATAAACCTTCTTCCTTTCCACCGCTCGGATTATCACAGTATAGATTAATGGTTTTTAAGTAAGCTAATTCTTCCCCATGAGTATTTTTTAATAATTCTTCGTAAACTTCTACTAATCTATTTCCAGTCCAATTTTCTGTATAACTTTTTATTGTAATTCCTGTATCTGATGTATATTCACACTGTAATACTTCTTCTCCTTGAATAATACTAGGGGAAAAAAACAATATAAAAAGAGCCATTAGTATTGATTTATATTTCATTTATTTTCCTATTTATCTTATCGTTTGACATAATCTTATAACATAGTAGTCTACTTATTTTCACAGCACGGCTTTCATATTTCATAGTACCTTTCATATTTTTATCCTCCTGCTGCTATTTTATATTATGGATATATTTACAAGCAATACAACTACCCTTATTATACTATATTAATGCTATTTTTATTGAAGATTTTATGATTTAATATTCGAATCAGCAGATTGGCTCGCAGAAATTAGAATATTTCCGTACTTTCGCTAAAAAAAGAAAACACAGGTTCTAAAAAGAACCTGTGCATCTACTTTACTACGGTATACTGATCCCCATAATTTACTTCATCAAACACAAAGGAATCTCTTATACCTGATGTGAGATATATTTTATGATCTTTTGTAACAAAAATCCCTTCTACATCATCAATTCTTTCGATTAACTTCATACCGTCTTTTAGGCCTAAAAGAAAGGTGCTCGTAGAAAGACCATCTCCGTCTATAGAAAATTTTGATATTATGGTTACTTGCCTTATTTCATTATCCGCAGGGTATCCTGTCGCTGGATTAAGAATATGATGGTATTTCTTTCCTTTATCTCTTAAGAAAATAAAGATTTAGGGAGCGCCCCAAAGCCTTATCATTTTATACCATTACATTTTTAATGTCTATTTTTATTTTCTATAGACCTAGTGCATGTTTAAATTCTACATATGCAATTTATCCACGAGTTCATCTTAACATTACTATGAAAGTAACGTCAATATATTTGCACTTGTTTTCCACGGTAATCGCATGAAGAATTACTCTTGTTAACATTTTGAATTTTACTTTTTTAAAATATAGTTTTTCCTTCTTCTTTTGGACGATATGGACATTGAGAGCTTGCAGTTCTTAGGTCAGATAGCCCTTTATAGCACTTGTCTGGCTGTCAATGGAATCTACCGACCAGTGTTATAAAGCTATCTTAGAATTTTTGCTACATGCATTCGTTTTTATATTTCATTTGCATATTACGTTTAACTTGGTTTAAACGTTTTAATCCCAATAAACTTAAATAGATTGATAACAATAAAATGGCACCAAAAATTAATAACATAGCTACTTGACTTAGTTTCAAAACAAAGAAAATTATAATTAAACTGATTGATATTAAAATCAAAATACTGATTCCTAAAAATGCCGAAAAAGGATTCTCGTTCTTTGCTGGAAATATAATTCCAACCATAGTAAAAAGTATAATGCTAACAAGTATAATCGGAAAAAGCATTAAACAGGATCCTATATTTTTAAATATAAATATATTAATAAGTAAAACAGGAATTGATAAAATTGAAATATAAATGAATTGTCCGAAAACCAAATATATATAATCTTCTAAAACTTTATATTTTTTTATATTTAACATATATCGGATATTCTCTGATTGAATATAGGCATACATTCCATTTATTGTTAAAATAGTAATTGAAAAATATGCTCTTTCACTTTTTCCAATAATTAAAAGCAAGAACAAAAATAAGGCTGTACAATAATATGTAAATACATCAACTCTTCTAATAAAGCTGAATAAATAACATTTAAAGATTGAAGGTTTTCGTCTCTGTCTGAAAAGTAATAAGCAATCATTTGGTGCAACCGTATCATTATTCGGAATTATTAAAATCAAACTCAAAAGAACTCCAGTAATCAAAACGAACACAAATGTAGCACTTAAAATTCCGTATTTTTCATAAATCACTGTGTAAAATAGATAATTATTAGTTGGCATTGAGTCTATATATCCATATATTATATCCGAAAATATATCAGGAATTACGACTATATAAAAAACAGCTGTTAAGATGCAAAATAAACAAATTATAAGCACATTTTTAATTTTTGCAAGGTTGAAAAAATTAAAAACAAAATTTAATACCGAATATCCAAATTCTAACATAAGATAAATTGTTATATTTATAAACAAGATATTACATAACAATCTTGGAAAGAAAATAAATCCATCCCTTATAAGAATGGCAAGAATTATAGATGAAGATATCACAATTATAATTAAAAAAGAAAATAATAACTCAAAAACTAAAACTGCTATATCCATCTCTCGTTTAATAACAGGCAATTGCTGTGTAAATAATTTAAATTTATTTTTTTTTAAAAACAATACTTTAATAAATATAAATGCAATAAAGGTCCACATAAAGATTGTGCATGTATATGCATCTAAAACAATTCGGGTTTGTTCAATTGTGCTTTCATTCATATTAAAAAACTGTAACATTAAGAAACTAACCCCTGCAATAACAGCTAATAAAACAAATATTAAAAAACATTTAAAAATTCTACTCTTAAGTATTCCAATATTAAAAACATTTCTTTCAAAGAATAAAAACAACAATTTGACAACTTCTTTAATTTTTCTAAATCTCATAATTCGACTCCTCAAAACCAATCATATCTTTAAATAATTCGGTTAAAGAAATTTTTCCTTTGTTATCGATTAAATCAACTTCGGAACAAATATACCCATTATATATCAAAATTGCACGATCTCCCACTAGTTCGGCTAATTCCAAATCATGTGTGCACATAATTACTAACTTATTTTTTCTGGATAGTTTTTTTAATAAAACTTTACTTACTTCCTTAGCTTTAATATCAATCCCATTTAATGTTTCATCAATAATTGTTATATCGGCCTTTATTAAAAATGCTGTAATTAATTGAATCTTCTTAACCATTCCATGTGAATAGTTTTCAATCATTTCGTCTATATGGTCTTCTATAACATAATAAATAGTAAGCTGCTTATATAGCTCTTCATCTAGCTTAACCTCATAAAGTTTACATATAAACCGAACATATTCATCTCCAGTAAGAAATTCTGGCAAAATGTTATCACTAGGTAAATATAATATTCTATTTTTCACCTGCATTTTTCTGTTATCTTCTCCGTTAACTAATATTTCACCTTTTTGTCGTTCCAACAAATCAAAGATTAACTTTATTAACGTTGTTTTACCACTTCCATTTGGCCCTGCTAAAACTATCAACTCACCCTTTTTTCCACTAAACGTAATATCTTTTAAAACGGTTGCATTACTATAACTAAAAAAAATATTTTTAATCTGTAAAACTATATTTTCATCCACAATCTAACCCTTCCTTTACTCTGTCAATTATTTTTTTAACTACTTTTACGTCATCCCCCCCTAATATACTTCTCTTAAATTCGATACTAATTTAGGAATTATTTCTAAGGCTTTATCAAGTTCTTGCTTCGTTGTATATTTTGATAACGTTATGCGAACTGACGTTTTGGCGTTTGAAGCAGATACCCCCATAGACATCAATACGTATGACGGATGTATAGAATCAGAATTGCAAGAAGCCCCGGTTGATACACATATTCCTTCTTTACCTAAACTGTCAACCAATAAAATACCATCAACTCCGTCAATTGTAATATTAATATTATTAAACAAGCTCTTTTTAACATTCGTATTTATTTTTATTCCATCAACTTGTCTTAATAACTCGTTAATGAAATAATCTCTAAGCAGACATATCCTCTTATTATCAATTTCTAAATTTTTATAACATTCCTGTGCAGCCTCTTCCATACCTACTATGCTGACAACGTTTTCTGTCCCAGACCTAAGCCCATTTTCTTGTTTACCCCCTCTAATAAATGGACCGATTTCGACTTCACTTCGAACATATAAAAATCCAATCCCTTTAGGTCCATAAAATTTATGCCCGCTCGCGCTCAACATAGAAATCGGAACATGTTTAGTATCTATTTTCATGTGCCCGAATGCCTGAACAGCATCAGTATGAAACAAGACTTTTCTATCTTTACATATTTTCGCTATTTTTTCTATTGGCATAATCGTTCCAACTTCGTTATTAGCATACATAATACTCACTAAAATGGTATCATTTCGAATCGATTTCCATAATTCATCCAAATCAATCAGGCCTTCACTATTCACATCTAAATATGTTACTTCATACCCTTTTTCCTCCAGGTATTTACAGGTGTTAAGTATAGCCTTATGTTCAATTCTACTTGTAATAATGTGTTTTCCTTTAAACTGATACCTTTCTGCAATTCCAATTAATGCCCAATTATCCGACTCAGTACCACCAGAAGTAAAATAGATTTCATGTTTTTGAGCACCTAATAATTTGGCTATCGTTTTCCTTGCTTCTTCTACTTTCAAATTATTTTCTAATCCGAACTCATAAATTGCAGATGGATTACCATAACTATCTTCCATTATTTCCGTCATCTTTTTTACTACTCTTGGTGACATTTTCGTAGTCGATGCATTATCTAAATATATCATTTCCTCTCCTTCTTTCCTATAAACTTTTTTTTAATACAGTAGGAAACACCCATGAAATGCATACGCAAGGTATGATGAAAATAAATGGTTTGTTTTCGTGGGAAAGTTCTACTTTGGGCACATCGAAAAAATACGTAGATTATTACTACGCAAATAATACCTCTGGTAGCTAAATGACCCAAAACGAATGCCGTATGCTAATGGCTGGTTGCTGATCACTGCTGGCTAAAGCGCCGCAGGCGCTATTTTTATATTTAATCCTAGATATACAATTAAATTTTTTCGATAAAATATTAAATGTATTTTTATGAATACGTCAAATCTTGCAATCCTCTATTTCACATATACTACTACCCACATTTTTGATAGCTTTATTTTATTATTAATATTTCAATATTTTGATCAAACTCAATACTATTAAGCAGATTATCAGGCAAATCTTTTACGTGAATCATTTTCTTATTTTCATTTATACAGTTGTTAATAAAATCATTAAAATCCATATATACTGTATTACATATTTTTGTTCGTATAATAATACAAGGTTCGCTATTTTGATATTTTGTTTTACTCTGGTTATTTATGTATTCTTCCTTTATTTTTAATTCTGATATCATCTTTTGAGACATTACTTCATTCTGATTATCCAAAAGGTATATTACTTTTTTCTTATTTAACTTCATCTAAACACCTTCTTAAATAAATGATTAAAACATTTGAACTAGTAAAACTGCTGCCATAGTAGTAAATAATACTATATACGACAATTTTATATACATTATTTTATTTACAAATATTTTTGAAATTTCAAAGGTTTTTTTACCAAAATCAATTAAAAGAACAATTAATATCATTGGTAAGATACAGACTGCACTATAAATCCCTAAATAAATAATCGCTTTTGAAAACATGATTGATTCACTTTGAATAATAGTAACAATAGATGATAAATATATTTGACCAGAGCATAAAAATTCTGTCGATCCGATTATCATACCAACCATTAAACTCGATAAATACAACCATGTACTATCAACATATTTTTCAATATTTTTTCTTATAAAATCATGATTAAATTTACGTATTTTTTCTGGAAGCTGAGCTTTTATCTTATTTAATTTATCATTTTTAATTGCTATATAGTCGTTAATATTTAAGATAATTAAAATAATTAAAATCAGAAGCATGAATATATTAATTAATTTAATAATTAAATGAGAATTAATTAATGATAAAAATTTATAAAACATAGTACCTAAAATGAAAAATGTTATGAATTTACCAATGCAAAAGGTTAATCCCATTCTAAGCACAAGCTTTTCTTTACATTCTATTAACATAATTAAAAAGATTAGCATTGAAATAGCACAAGGGTTTAGTCCATTTAAAAAGGCTAACGTTATTAATTTTAATAAGGTTATGGTAGCAAAACGATTTTCATCAATCTTGTAATTTTCTTTAACATCGTCAATTATTAAGGTCTCACCTAACGCATTATTCAATAAAACATCTTCTAACTCTTTCATAATTTGATCTTTATCATATAAATATGTATCACGAACAAAAATAATTGGTACAGCTCCACTCATATCGTCTGGAACTGTGTATTCTTGACAATAACTATTTAGTAAACTCTTATTATCTAAATCCATAACATTATATTTTACAATCTGAACATTTAATTTTTTTTTCTCTATTTTTTCTAAATAGCTACTTACCTTATCACAACTATTACAAGTTGGAGAATAAGAATATATTATACTTAAACATTCTGTTTTCTGTTGTAATTCTTGTGCTTTCACAGCAGAAGACGATAAAACATTCAAAAATACTATGGCGAATAAAATAATAATCTTTTTAAAGCGTATTTTCATATTTATATCAACTCCTTTCGTTCAAGACATAAATCATTATAAAAACATTTACCTACTGCGTAACTGGAAGAAGGAGTTCCCCAATAATGCTTCTCTCGTTTTTGACAAGAAGTGTGAAGAAAATCTTTGAGAAAAAATCCCCGAATAACGCAGAAAAAAAACGGAATGCGCTAAAAAGGTTGACCATGCAGGTGGAGCTAGCTAATGTACCATAATGACACATATAACAAATCTGAAGAAATGATTGAACTTGACTAGGAGAGTGCTTCTAGTCCGAAACCTTTCCACAAATAAGGAACTTCCTATATCTACGGGAGCTAATCTGCTGAATATCAACCACACCAGCATCTATTACAAGGGAAATCCTGTATCAAAGAAAGTGCTGGACTGCAAAGCCATCATCGATAGACTTCATACTGACAATCCAACCTGGAGTGTCAGACAAATGTCAACATAGTTAAAACCCAGCGGATATCACATATTAGACGTTAGAAATCTGGTCGCGCTATATGTGAGAAATGGTTAACACTCTAATCTATCTGAAGATGAACCTTCGCAAACGTATGCAACAAGCAAAAACATGTCGTTATCTGAATAGCATCATTGACTATCCAAATCAGGCATGGACAATTGACATTACATTTTCAACCAAACATAGATTTCTGTTTCAGAATGGCAATCAGTGACTTGAGAGGCTCGAATAGCAGTCAAGCAGTACATTCACACGTAACAGCTCTGGAAAGTGTTTCGTTACATCTTCTGAGGTAACTTGGCAATCCAAGCAGTTCATTAAGAGAATTTCACATTTTTGTCTTGACAACTAACCCATTATAATCTTTACTATCATTATTCATTCTTACCTCTCTGTTTATCGTCAAAAATTCATTTAATAAAAGCTTTAATATCCTCTTTCTTAATATTTTCATAGAGCATATCAATATTTTTGCCCTTTTTAAAGTGAATTACAAACGGAACACCTTGTACATTATATTTCTTTAATACTTCATCATTAAAACCTTCATCTTCTTCAAGATTGATTCCATATATTTTTAAGTTTTCAAAAATATTGTTTTCTTTTTTCATTTCATTAAAATCTTTTTTAAATTTATTACATGTTGCACATGTTGAAGTATAAAACACAACATAATAATCCTCTTGCTCAGTTAAGCTATCTAATTCCTTTAATGTAATGTTTTGGAAAAGATTATCTTTATTATCTAAATGATTTTTAATTAAGAAACCACCACCCAGAACAAGCAGGATAAAAATCAAAAGTCCTATTGTAATTCTTACCTTATTGACCATATTTACCACCCATTCAAAATTCACCAAAAAAGTTACATCAGTAACCTAATGTAACTTTTTTGGTGACTACTTAATGTTTCATTACCTACACTCTGCTTCTACAGAAACTCCATTAAGTTTCCATCTCCAGTTACCAGTAAACTTTTTATTTTTGTACACAACACACCAAATTGTTAACCCAGCGAAAATTGTAAATGCAAGACTTAATAATACTGCTAATAATACTACCATCCATGCATTGCATTCTACAATTTCATTGTCAAATTTCTCTTTTAACATATACTTTAACATATATAAATATGTTAAAGCTTTAAATTGTACTGATTCTAGCATAATAATATTCTCCTTTCATAATTTTATATGTAAAATACCAACAAAATTAAATGTTGTTTAAATTTTGTTAATATTACCATCTAATTTGTATTGAGTGTAAAAATACCTTTCAAAATCATTTTTCCATCACCAAAGAAAGGAATAAGATTTAAAAGCTGAAACAAATAGATAATACTTAAAAATTTTAGACTGAAACTGTTAAGTATTATAGAAATCAAAAGTAACACACTTCCAATTATACCGCAAATCAACGGACCACTTATTGCTGTTATTATAAGATACCTACCCACCAGTCTTTCATTAGTACTTACAGAAAATTTCAACAAATCATTTGATATTTTTATTCTTTGTATTCCATATCTTTTGAAGAAAAACACATGAGAGTATTCATGGACAATAATTGAAAATACAAATCCAAACAAAACATTCAATATTTCCATATTTTGTATTACATTTTGAAAGTGGTTGAAAAAGTTTAAAATCAAAGTGATAATACATATATAGAACACAAAATATTTGTACATACCAAATATTAGTCGAGTAAAATTCAAAAATGTAATTTTTTTAACTTCGTATTCTTTCATATTCATTTTTTTCTTTGTTCAATTAAATTTTCACGATAATTCAATAAACTTTTTACCATACAGAACGAACTATATATAAAAGTTAACAAGCAAGCTGTAAAAATTAATCCAGGCAAATATTCACCTGTAAATCCAAATGACATTTTTACACTTCCGTCTAAATGTGTGACGGAGTCAAAATATAGTGTTTTAAAGAAACAATATCTCATTCCATCATCACCGCTACTAAAAAGCATAATCAAAAAGCTTCCTGTCATAATTATTAACATAATCACGATACTTATAATTAAAGAAAAAAGTAATCCAATATAATTTTCCATATTTCTCCATTTATACAAAATCATGTCTTCCTTTTTCATACAATACTGTTATTGATTTCTCCACGTGTCAACCAACTGCTTGCTAAATATGCCTTAATCAG
>ENA-UOOM01003388-UOOM01003388.1-fermentation-metagenome-genome-assembly--contig:-NODE-3388-length-11629-cov-13.504320_pt1 | contig 11629 bp, 9 predicted proteins | sample MGYA00245781_ERZ724031 | MGnify/ENA primary metagenome ERZ724031 (study PRJEB28704, sample SAMN03018317) | fermentation metagenome | biome: anthropogenic terrestrial biome; feature: soil; material... | reverse complement strand
CACTGCTGCCTCCCGTAGGAGTCTGGGCCGTGTCTCAGTCCCAATGTGGCCGATCAACCTCTCAATCCGGCTACCGATCGTCGCCTTTGTGAGCCATTACCTCACCAACTAGCTAATCGGACGCGAGTCCATCTTTCAGCGGATTGCTCCTTTGATTCCAAAACCATGCGGCTTCGAAATATCATGCGGTATTAGCGTTCTTTTCAGAACGTTATCCCCCTCTGAAAGGCAGGTTACTCACGCGTTACTCACCCGTCCGCCACTAAAAACAGTCTAAAGCAAGCTTCAAGCTGTTCTTCGTTCGACTTGCATGTGTTAGGCACGCCGCCAGCGTTCGTCCTGAGCCAGGATCAAACTCTCTAAAATATTGTATATAATCACTCTTTCGAGTGTTTACATCATATCTTCGAGTTCGTAGCTCTTAATACGATACACTAACGTGTATTTTGTTATCTTTTTTAAAAGTGACAACCAACTTCGTCCGAAAGTACTTTCATACTCTTTGGAAATTACGGGTTCCTTAATTCGTAATTCGTTGTTTAATTTTCAAGGTCCTAACTCTCCGTCATTGTAAACAAGAGAACGCTTTTTATGTTATCACATTCAAGTGAGTCTGTCAAGCATTTTGTCTCCGTTTTCGACGGCTTCACTATAATACCACGTTACATTTGCATTGTCAACATATTTTTAACATTTTTATTTATTTCCCACTTTTTTTCATTATATTGCAGTAATTATAGATGTTTGGTATAATTATTTTACGTTTTATAAATTTGGGGGACTGCATATGCCAATAAAAATTCAAGAAAATCTTCCTGCTGTTGAGGTACTGGAATCAGAAAATATATTTGTAATGACTCATCAGCGCGCCTTAAAGCAGGATATAAGGCCATTGAAAATAGTTATACTTAATTTAATGCCTACAAAAATTAATACAGAAACACAATTATTACGTCTTTTAGGAAATACACCTCTTCAGGTTGACATTGAGCTAATGCAAACAGCTACACATATTCCTAAGAATACCTCTTCTTCGCATCTAAATACATTTTATAAAACATTTGATGAATTAAAAAATGAAAAATTTGATGGTATGATTATTACCGGTGCCCCAATTGAAAACATGCCATTTGAAGAAGTGGACTATTGGGACGAGCTGTGCAAAATCATGGAATGGAGTAAACGCAACGTTTATTCTACGCTTCATATATGTTGGGGGGCACAAGCAGGGCTTTATTACCATTTTGGAATACCAAAATATCAGCTTACTCAAAAACTGTCCGGAGTATTTTTACACAGGGTTCTTGACTGCAGGCATCCTTTGGTAAGAGGATTCGATGATAATTTTTATTCTCCTCATTCGAGAAATACAGATGTGAAAATCGAAGATATAAAGAAACACGATAACTTAGTAATTCTTACGGTTTCAGATGAAGCCGGCGTTCATATTATTGCGAACAAGAACGGACGGCAATTTTTTGTAACAGGCCATTTGGAATATGACTGTAATACGCTTGCAGATGAATATTTCCGCGATTTAAAAAAAGGGCTTAATCCTTCAATTCCAAAAAACTATTTTCCTAATGACGATATTACTAAAGAACCTCCTTTTGTATGGCGCAGTCACGCTAACCTATTGTTCAGCAACTGGCTTAATTATTATGTATATCAGCAAACACCTTATGATTTGAAAGAACTTACTGACAACTATTTATAAAGATTCTATATAAAATGTTAGGATTCTCACCCACTGCCCTCTCGCGCATAATCAATTTAGCAAAAAACAAGCCGTTGTTTTATGCGGAAGTGGTAAATTAGGGTAGGTATTAAATATTAATTTACCCCAACTTGCTAACGTATCTTATAAAATTAACATTTATGTAAAAAAATCTCTCGGTTCAAATTGAACTGAGAGATTTTTTATGATAATTTTTCACGCAGCTGATTCAAAATTACTTTTTCACGCCTTGAAACCTGTACTTGTGTCATTCCGAGTTTTTCAGCTGTTTGTGTTTGAGTCTTACTCTGGAAATATCGAAATATAATTATACTTCTGTCCCTTGGTTCAAGTTCGGTAACTACTTGTTTTAAGGATACGATTTCTGCTATTTTATCGTCAATAGGTTCAATACTGACATCAATTTGTCCTCCGCCGTTTTCCGGAGAGGCAGTAAGCGAAAGTGGAATTTGTGCCGCACCCAAAGCTTGAGCAGCCTGTGACGGTTCAACCTGGAGAATATCTGCCAATTCGGATATTGTAGGATTCCGACCTTCTCTTTCGCAAAATGAAGCCGATTCGCGCAAAGCCCGCATTGCAAGTTCCTTTAAACTTCTACCAACTTTTACAGAGCCTCCATCGCGGAAAAGACGTCTAATCTCACCCAAGATAACAGGTACTGCATAAGTCGAAAACTTTACGCCTCTTTCGGTATCAAAATTGTCTACAGCTTTTACAAGTCCAAGACATCCGGCCTGAAATAGGTCATCATACTCAATACCGCGCCCTTTAAAATGCTTTACACACGCGTGAACCAAACCTATGTTATCTTGTATAGTTTGATTTCTGTCCATATTAACTTTTCTGTTCTTTTGGGCGGCGCTTTATATTTTTCTCCATTGTTACCCATGTCCCACGTCCCGGCTTTGATGTCACTCTAAGCTTGTCCATAAAACTTTCCATTACCGCAAATCCCAATCCCGCACGTTCGTCGCCTGCTGTACTGAATAACGGCTGCATTGCCTGTTCAATATTTTCTATTCCACAGCCTTTATCGTGAATTTTAATTGTAATTCTGCCGTTTTCATATAATTTACATGTTATGTAGATTAATCCGATTGTATCTTTGTAAGCGTGTACAATACAGTTTGTCACCGCTTCTGAAACTGCCGTCTTAATATCGCTTAACTCGTCGATAGTCGGATCCAACTGAGCTGCAAAAACGGCTACTGCTGCTCTGCCGAAGGATTCGTTCGCCGAACAGCTTAAAAAAGAAACAGACATTTCATTCATCGGCTTCATAGCACTTCACATCCTTTTCAATACTGCAAAGTTGGTTTAAACCCGCAAGAGATACTATTTTTTCGATTTTAGGCTGTAAATTAATAATTCTAACTCTTCCGTTCCAAAGATTAATCAGTTTACAACGCCCCATAATAAGACCTATGCCTGAACTGTCCATAAACTGTACTTTAGCAAAATCAAGAGTCAGAAGTTTCGGTTTTACCTTAGAGGCAGCTTCATCAATCTCACCGCGAATTTCACGAGCGGAATGGTGGTCGATTTCGCCGCTTAAAACTGCCGTCATTTCTCCATCCTTTAGAATCAGTCTGACGCCCATACCGATACCTCCAATTTATATAATCGCAGTAGTATTAGCAAAAACAATGCATATTATTCACAGTTACTAAGAAATTATAAAAATTATTCATTTTATACCTCCTTAACAGTTTTCATAAACGATAATATAACAAAATCCTCTATCTATAAAGATAAAGGATTTTCGGTAAATTTTTACTCGAATTTTGCGGACAAGCCATATTTATTTTATATTTAGCATTTTTATTAAGCGAATCCGTGCATCTCCGGCAACATATAACGAACCACAGACAATTAAAACAGCGTTTTCATCAATCATTGAAATACCTTTTTTAAGTGCTTCATCAATATCGTAAGCAGGTTCAGCCTCTGTTTTTAGTTTAACAAAGAAATCGCACAAATTCTGTGCACTCATTGCGCGTGGGTTATTGGGGGTTATTGTTATTACTTTAGAAAATACTCCCTTAAAATTTTCTGTTGCGGTGTATATATCTTTATCGGCAAGCATTCCTACTACACCTATTATTTTTTTATCCGGAAAGTATTTTTTTATAGAATTTGCAAGCATTAAAGTTCCGTCCGGATTATGCGCTCCATCTATTATAATGTAAGGATTAGTTGACAGGACTTCAAGTCTTGCAGGAAAAGCAGCACAGGCAAAACCCGCTTCTATGCTGTGGTCGGAAATTCTATAACCAATTTGTTTTAAAACTTCTAAAGCATATAGAGCTGTAACAGCATTTTTTATTTGATGCTCTCCGATAAACGGAACCTTTACAAGAAGCCCTCTATATTCAAGGCCCGTCCCAGTAATATTTGTTGAAAGGACTTTAACACTTTTTTCATCTGAAAGGATAAATTTATTATGCCGTTCTTCTGCAATACTTTTTATTACATTAAACGCACCTTTAGGCTGGTCGGGATAACAAACCGTTATTCCGTTTTCTTTTATAATACCACATTTTTCAAAAGCAATTTCTTCAACCGTATCCCCTAATATTTGGGTATGGTCAAGTGAAATTGATGTTATGACTGAAACAAGCGGAGTTTTTATTGTATTAGTTGCGTCGAATCTTCCGCCAAGTCCGACCTCCAATACAACAATATCGCAGTGTTTTTTGGCAAACCACTGCATCGCCATTGCCGTTATAAATTCAAACTCCGTTATAATCTCGTTATTTTCAGCCATTTCTTGAACATAAGGAAATGTAGTTTTGACAAGTTCAATCAGTTCTTCATGTGAAATCATTTCACCGTTAATCTGCATTCTTTCGCAAAAGTCCGATACATACGGTGAAGTAAACATTCCTGTTTTATATTTTGCTTTTTTTAACACCGAAGAAATCAGCGCACAAGTTGAACCTTTACCATTTGTCCCTGCTACATGAACAAACTTGAGTTTATCCTGTGGATTTCCTAAAAGTTTCAGAAGCTTATTGATTCTTTCCAAGCCGGGTTTACTTCCAAAACGCATAAGCGATGAAATTGTATTTAATGCATCTTCATAAGTCATCTTCTTATATTGCACCTACATTCTATATAAATAAAACATTGGACGGACATTTGTCCGCCCTCAGTTTATTATTTTAACGCTTCTATACTTGCTTTAATAAGAGTTATATGTTCGCTAAGTTTCTCAGCGTTCTGCTTTACACCTTCAACAACATTTGCAGGTGCTTTGGACATAAAGTTCTTATTATTGAGTTTTGTCTGCGCATTTGAATATTGTTTTTCTGCAGACTCAAGTTCTTTTGAAAGACGCGCAAGTTCAGCCTCTTTGTCAACAAGTTCGTCCGTTGGAATATAAATCTGTGCATTTGAAGTAACAATAGTAGTTGCGCCTTTGATATCGTACTCTTTGCCTATTTCCACTTCATTTGCATAAGCAAGCTTTTTAATTATAGCCTTTCCTTCTTCAAAAACATCTTTATCGTTTGACGCGATATATAAATGAGTTTTTCTTGAAGGCAGAACATTCATTTCTGAACGGCGGTTTCTTATTCCTCGAATTGCTTCCATAATAGAATTCATATTTTCCGCATCTTTTTGGAAACTGTGAGTTTCTTCATATATAGGCCAGCTTGAAACCATAATGGAATCGCCTTCGTGCGGAAGCGTCTGCCAAATTTCTTCAGTTATATACGGCATAAACGGATGGAGAAGTTTTAAAGTTCCCGACATAACCCATACAAGAACCTGTCGAACAGCCTGAGCGGCTTTTTCATCATCCGAGTTTAAGCGTATTTTAGCGATTTCAATATACCAGTCGCAGAATTCGTCCCATAAAAAGTCATAAAGTTTTTGAACTGCTATACCGAGTTCAAAATTTTCTAAATTATCAGTAATTTCCTTTGTAACATTGTTGAAAGAATCGATAATCCATTTGTCCTCAAGAGCAAGCTCACATGGAAGTTCATTTTTTACATCATGTCCTTCTATATTCATAAGGATAAAACGTGAAGCATTCCATATTTTATTTGCAAAGTTGCGGCTCGCCTCAACTTTATCGTCAGAAAAACGCATATCGTTTCCGGGGCTGTTTCCTGTTGCAAGCATAAACCTCAACGCATCTGCGCCGTATTTATCTATTATCTCAAGTGGGTCAATACCGTTACCCAAAGATTTACTCATTTTTCTTCCTTGTGAATCGCGTACAAGTCCATGTATAAGAACCGTATTAAATGGTACTTCTCCGGTTTGCTCAATCGCTGAGAAAATCATTCGTGCAACCCAGAAGAAAATAATATCGTAACCTGTAACAAGTGTATCTGTGGGATAAAAATATTTAAGTTCAGGAGTAACATCTGGCCAGCCGAGGGTTGAAAACGGCCAAAGTGCCGAACTGAACCAAGTATCCAAAGTATCTTCGTCCTGCTTCAAATTTTTTGAGCCGCATTTTGGGCATACATGAGGTTCTTCACGAGCAATTACAGTTTCACCGCAGTCTTGACAGTACCAAGCCGGTATTCTGTGTCCCCACCAAAGTTGACGGGAAATACACCAATCTTTAATATTTTCCATCCAATGATAATAAATTTTTTCAAAGCGTTCGGGAACAAATTTAACTTTGCCTTTTTTAACTTCTTCAATTGCAGGTTCCGCTAAAGGTTTCATTTTGACAAACCACTGCTTTGAAACCTTAGGTTCAACAATAGTTCCGCAACGGTAGCATGAACCCACATTATGTTTAATCGGCTCAACTTTAATTAAAAATCCCTGTTTTTCCAACTCTTCAACTATTTTTTTACGTGCTTCAAGAGCCGGCATTCCCGCATATTTTCCGGCATTTTCGTTCATGTTTCCGCTGTCATCCATAACATTGATTACCTCAAGATTATGGCGTAGACCAACTTCAAAGTCGTTCGGGTCATGCGCAGGTGTAATTTTAACAACACCTGTTCCAAACTCACGTTCAACATATTCATCCGCTATCAGCGGAATTTCACGGTTAACAATAGGTAATATTAAAGTTTTACCTACCAAATCTTTATAGCGCTCATCTTCAGGATGTACTGCTACTGCTGTATCACCGAGCATTGTTTCCGGTCTTGTCGTTGCAAGTTCTATATATCCGCTGCCGTCTTTAAAAGGATAACGAAGGTGCCAGAAAAATCCGTCGCGTTCCGCAAATTCAACTTCCGCATCGGAAATTGAAGTTTTACAGTGCGGACACCAGTTTATGATTCGTTCGCCGTGGTAAATTAATCCTTTATCATAAAGACGTACAAATACTTCGCGTACCGCCTTTGAACAGCCATCGTCCAAAGTAAAACGTTCACGTTCCCAATCACAAGAAGAACCTAATTTTTTAAGCTGCTGGATTATTCTTCCACCGAACTTCTCTTTCCATTTCCATGCTCTGTCCAAAAAAGCTTCACGGCCGATATCTTCTTTGGTAATTCCTTCTTTTCTCATTGCCTCAACAATTTTAGCCTCTGTAGCAATGGATGCATGGTCAGTTCCCGGGAGCCAAAGTGCAGAATAGCCCTGCATTCTTCTCCAGCGTATAAGTATATCCTGCAATGTTTCATCAAGGGCGTGTCCCATGTGTAGCTGCCCCGTAATATTCGGTGGCGGAATGACAATAGTATATGGCTTTTTCTTTGCGTCCGGCTCAGCGTGAAAATATCCGCCGGAAAGCCAGAAGTCATAAATTCTGTCTTCCACTTCCTGTGGGTTATAGGTTTTTGCAAGTTCCTTGCTCATAGATTTTCCTCCTGCATTTTATCCCTGAATTTCACTTTTAAATTAAAATAACTGTATAATTATTACATTCTAATTCAGATTTGTCAATTTTAGCTTACCGGTAAAGGTTTTGCCGAGCCTCCTATTAATGTGCTGTCCAAAATAACAGCAATACACAGACATAAAATAACGTTGCTTTCATCCAAAATATCGACTGCAAAGCAATCGCCGTTTTCGTTCCAGCATCTGCCGTGTGTCATGATTACTGACGAATCAGTATCTATTAAATCATACGAACGAGTAAGCAAATCACCGCGAAAGCGCCATTTTTTTCCCTTTATTTTTATCATATTATGCGATGATGCAAGGTTTTGGGTAACATGTGCCTTATCATTATCATCTATTGTTATAGTATATTTTGAAATAGTCGGAAATCCAACTTTAGAAATGCGGGCTACCTGACTTTTACCTTTGTCCAATAAATAATACTTACTGCCAATAGAAGTTGTATCGCCGGTAACACAGTAAACAGACTGACCGACTGAATCTATTATTGTAAATAGAGCATCTGTACCGGTACTCTGGTTAATGTAAAACTTCATGTGTCAGCCTCCAAATAGTAAATGTGTTTAATAATTATTGTACCATTTTTTAGGCATGTAGGCAACTAAAATTACATGAGCACATAATCAATAAAATTCGTAATATTTTGCTTTTCTAATATTATTTCCTATTTCTTAATCATTGACGTTACATTTTACTTATAATACAATAAATATGAAATGGATGTGATTTTTTGAAGAATATTTTTAAACTAAAAAGAATATGGCTGATGATTTTATTTCCGATTGGCCTAATAGTATCATATATTGCTCGAGAAATTCCTTCTTTTGCGGAATGGTATTCGAACACAATATACTATTACATATCGCGGGGCATAAATTTTATAACTTCTCTTGTACCTTTTTCAATTGCAGAAATCATCGTATTGTGTTTTATTTTGTTCGTATTGGTTTATATTATTATTTACATATTTAAATTAATTAAATATAAAGAAAACAGAAAAGTTACTGCAATTAAATTTATTTTAAATCCTATTTGTTTTGGGTGTACATTGTATTTTATTTTTGTTATGTTCTGTTCTATTAACTATTCAAGATTTACATTTGCGCAAACCTGTGGCCTTGAAGTTAAGCCTTCGTCAGAATCCGAACTTATTGAACTATGCAGCGCAATTGCAGACGAAGTCAATATTTCACGGAAGTCTGTTACTACAGACAACAAAAATGTAATGAAACTTAGTAACTCTGATATTTATGCTGCCGCAAAAGAGGCACAAAAATCATTTGATAAAATAAATAGTGATTATCCTTTGCTCCGCTCGGGATACGGTCAGCCTAAACCTGTATTATCTTCACGTCTTATGTCATACTGTAATATTACGGGTATATTTTTTCCCTTTACTTTTGAAGCTAATGTAAACACTGATGTGCCTGACTATTCAATTTCTTCTACTATGTGCCATGAACTTGCTCATCTTCGAGGTTATATGCGAGAAGACGAAGCCAATTTTATTGGATATCTTGCCTGCAAAAAAAGTGAAAGAGCCGACTTTCAGTATTCAGGCAAAATGCTTGCTTTTATTAATGCATCAAATGCTCTGTTTTCAGCAGACCCTAAAGAAGCTGAAAAAGTTTATTCAAAACTTAGTAGTGGTGTTCTCACAGATTTAATAAATAACTCGGAATATTGGAAACAATTTGAAGGGCCTGCAGCAGAAACTGCGAACAAAGTAAATGACAGCTATTTAAAAGCAAATAATCAGCATGATGGAGTTAAAAGCTACGGAAGAATGGTAGACCTTTTACTCGCAGAATACAGGAAGAATAAACCTCAATAAATCGGTATATGTTTTATTGAGTAACCCTTTTGACATAAAAAATCACCCCCAAAGTTATTTCAGTATTATATACTGTCTAACTTTAGAGGTGTAATTCAGAGCCTATTTTTAGGAATCTGAGATAATGTTGCATTTTTAAACATAGTATTATGAAATAACACCACAGAAGAATCATTAGAACAAACTCCTCTTATTGTAGCGCTATATATAGTAAAACTTAAGCTTATTATGAGCTGCCTTTTTTAGGTCCTTTGCTTATAACAATTACAACTTGTGAGCCAAAGTTCAACTTGCTTCCAGGGTGTGCATCTTTATATCCGATTGCATATCCCTGCGGTACAGTTTGGCTGAAATCGTCAATTTTAGTAGGTATAAGCCCTGCGGACGTTACAGCTTGTGAGGCTTCAGCAAGAGTTTTCCCTTTTATTTCCGGTAATGTTCTCACTGACGTTCCTTGACTTACCACCACAACAATTGCCGTTCCTTTGGCGATTTTTGTATTTGGCTCCGGAGACTGTGAAATAATTCTGCCTTCCGGAACAGTATCACTGAATTGTTTGGATGAAAGAAGAACCTGATAATTACTGCTTTGTGATGAAACACTCGATTGTGTTAATTCTTCATAATTTTCTCCAACTAAATTTGGAGCTGAAAATGAATTCGGGGTGTCTGATTCCTCAGAAGCAAGCTGACTTTCAACTTCTCCCGCGTCAGAATTCACTTGTGAATTTTCAGGTTCAGCTGCAGTACCACTACTTGGAGATGAATTAGAAATCCAAATTATACCCACAACAGTAAAAATAATTAAAGCCGCAACACAGGTCAATATAGCCCACACATAATTTGGAACACCTTTCTTGGATTCATAATCTTCTTGTGTTCTATTAATTATCTGAGTATCGTCCAAAGTCGCTGTAACAGTAGGTGCTGCTGAAAGTTCCGCTCTAAGTCTTTCAAATGTAGGTGTTCGCCTATCCGGTGAAACCTGTAACGCATTTGCAAGTGCAGTAACTACATGTGGCGGTATGCTGCGTAGAAGACTTGTTGGAATAAGAAGGCGCGTATCGGTTCGTCTTTTTAAAGCATCTTGAGGTAAATTACCTGTTAAAGCATAAAACAAAGATGCCGTAAAGCCATATACATCTGTTGCTTCGTTCGGAACATAATTCATAACATACTGCTCAATAGCAGCACATCCCGGGACTAAATCAGGTGGTAAATCAGTATCTAAGCGACGGACAGTATCAATACAAAAACTTCCGAGCTTCATTTTACCGTCCTTCATAATAATCAATGTATCGGGTGAAATTCCAAGATGACATATCCCTGCCGCATGCATAGAACTCAGCATCGAAAGAACCGGCATAAAAAGTTGGCGCGCCGCATTCCAGCTGAGGCTGCCCCCGCTTCTTTCAACAAAATAACGTAAAGTTATGCTTTCATCCCATTCCGAAACAGTATAAGCCGTATGGTTTTCTTCAAATATATCGTATATCTGCACAATAGCGGAAAGTTCGCGCATATGGGCAATATTTCTTGAATAGCTTAGAAAAGAAGCAAGACATTCATCAAAAACAATTTCACTTCCGCCTATCACGCGTATATCTACGTTGTTGTCAGACCTTTCGCACAAAGTTTGTGGAAAAAATTCATGTAACTCAATTTTCACATTAAGGGCAGTGTCATACCCTATATAAGTTATACCCTCACCGTTGCTTTTTATCGCACGGCCTACGATATATCTTTCTTGAAGCAAAGTTTTGTAAGGAAGAGCATGGCGCATTTGCGGCTCGGCTGAACTGAAACCACAATTTGGGCATTCTATTTTACCGTTTGTGTCACACATGCAGTTCATACATAGATTGTCAAAGCCTGTCATGTTGTTTCCTCCATTATTTGCATATGGAAAAACTTAGTACTATTCTTGGTCATTTATGTTTGAATTATCCCAGTTGTTCCAAACATTTTGAACATCATTGGGCTTAAAACGGACAATCCCCATGAATACTATTTTCCATTGTAAATATACGCCTATAAAATTAGTATGTATATCATTATTTATTAAGGTACTTATTCCTTAACTCATTAAGTATATCATATTTTAACATGATTTTGCAAGGCTTGAATAATGACATACATACTCTGATTTTATCCCCAACCAAAGGGGCACTAAATTTCGTTCCCCTTTATTCAATGGTCTTGGGTAAACCTTTGAAAGGAGAACTAAA
>ENA-UOOM01003387-UOOM01003387.1-fermentation-metagenome-genome-assembly--contig:-NODE-3387-length-11630-cov-4.848898_pt1 | contig 11630 bp, 13 predicted proteins | sample MGYA00245781_ERZ724031 | MGnify/ENA primary metagenome ERZ724031 (study PRJEB28704, sample SAMN03018317) | fermentation metagenome | biome: anthropogenic terrestrial biome; feature: soil; material... | reverse complement strand
ACAATATTACAAAACCATATTTTTCAAATACACCTTTTGCGTAATCTGTTTGTAAAAATTCATAGAAATCAGCTGCAGCTTCTAATTGCTCGCCGTCTTTAATTAATGCTGCTGGGTATACAATAGGGTCATGGCTGTCTTCTGGTATGTCTGCAACGATTTTACCAGTTTCAAGTAATATTGCATCTGATTTGTATACTAGTCCACAATCTACATTGCCAGTTTCTACATATTCTAAAACTTGTTTTACGTCTTTAGCTAAGATGATTTTGTCTTTTATTTCATCTGCAAATCCAAGGCTTTCAAAACTTTGTTGTGCATACTTTCCAGCTGGTACTGTCTCTGGTTCTCCTATAGAAATACTTTCTACATCAGCACTTGTCAAAGAATTTGTTCCTTTGATTACATCGGCATTTTCTTTAGATGCAATAAGGGTAAGTGTATTTCCAAGTATATCTTTACGAGACTCTGGATCGATGAAACCTGCTCCTTCTAATGTATCCATATGTGCCTTAGAAGCAGAAACAAATAGGTCACAAGGTGCACCTTCTTGAATTTGTTTTTGAAGGGATCCTGAACCTGCAAAGTTAAATTGTAAAGTGTCCTTGGTTTCCTTCTCGTATTCCGTTTGAATTTCAGTCAATGCTTCAGATAAACTAGCTGCTGCTGAAATGTTTATGGTAACACCTTTCTCAGTTGATTCTTCTGCTGCTGTTTTTTTATTTGTTTCGTTATTAGCATCGTTACCTGTATCTGTGCTATTGCAACCAGCAAAGAATAAAGTAAGTACTAATAAAAGTGTTAAAATAATACTGCGTTTTTTCATTGATTTTCTCCTCTTTCTTTATGATATAACTTAATTAAATTTAATTAAATCTAACTAAAACCAATATGAAGTATTTTAAATAAATTATAGTGCACTCCTTTGTAAATGTCAATTGATAATTAATCAGAATGTAGTATAATAAAGGAGTAGACCCAATTACTATCTATGATAAAAGAAACGAGGAGGTTTCATATGCAAGAAGAAGTATTATATACTCCAGAGGAGTTAGCCAATAAATTAAAGCTATCAAAATATACAATTTACGAAATGATTAAAAGAGGCGATATTAGCGCTCATCACATAGGTAGGAGCATTCGCGTATCTCAAACCCAATTAGATCTATACCTTATGAATACTGGAAAAGCAGAAAATGTTTTTGATGGGGAGATTATAACAGAAGGAAATTTGAAATTTGGTGTTACTAATGGAGTGAAAATCTCTGTTTCAACTGAGTTAGAAGGTCAGGTTAAAATAGCGATACGTTCAGAGGATATTATCATAGGCAAAGAAGCGTTTAAAAGTAGCGCAAGAAATGTGCACAAAGGTGTTGTAGAAGACATAGAGGTTGATGGCGAAAGCGTCAAAGTTCTATTAGATGTTGGAATACCTCTTCGTATACTTATTACAAAAGCATCTATGATCGAAATGGATATTAAAAAGAGAGACGAGCTTTATGCTATATTTAAGGCTATGTCCGTTGTAGTGCTTAAATAAATCACATTCAAATCCAAAATAGGGGAGAACTTTGTTCTTCCCTATTTCTACTTTTTGCAATCAAATATAGAATTTCTTTAAATAAATTCTATGCAAAATAATCACCATTTTTAGTTTTAATAAAGAAGTATATGTGTATCACTGCATAAAAATATCTATTATTTATGAAGAGTATGAGGAAATGATATTGTAAAATTTAAGTATAGACAAAATTGAAGAAGGAGTATATAATTATAAATATATAAAATTCATCTTTGTGATTTAAAACAATATATTTAGAAAGAACTGTTCTAATACTTTATGTAAGTTGTGTAATTAATGTAGGTCTGGTCATATCAAGGATGAATTCATGTTAAATGTTAAAATAATAAGTATCAGGAGGTAAATATGTTAACGAAAAGACAAAACCTTATGGAAACGATCACAGGAGGAAATCCTGATCGAATTGTAAATCAATATGAAGCTTTTATGTGTACAGATGCAATTTACGGTATGATTATGGGTGACCCTATTACTAGTCAAGGAAAATCACCTATGCCAGGAGGAGAACCTGCAAAAAATGCTTGGGGAATTACTTTTGCATGGCCAGAAGGTCATCCAGGTGGTTTTCCTGTACACGATGAAGCGCACAAAGTAGTCAAAGATATTACAAAGTGGAGAGATGTCGTCAGGGCTCCGAAGACAGACCTTCCTCCAGAAGCATGGGAGCCATATCTACCAGCAATTGAAGCTATTGACCGCAACGAGGTTTTTGCTACAGCTTTTGTTGCACCCGGTGTATTTGAAATGTGCCATCATTTAATGGGTATGGATGATTGTCTTTTAAACTTCTATGAAGAACCTGAAGAAATGCATGCATTAATCGACTACATTACAGAGTATGAATTAAAATACGCAGCAGAACTCGTTAAATATTATAAACCTGATTGTATTTTCCATCACGATGATTGGGGTAGCTCTAAAAATTCATTCTTATCACCTGATATGTTTGAAGAATTTATTGTTCCTGCTTACAAAAAGATCTATGGCTTCTACAAAGCAAATGGAGTACAACTGATTGTACATCACAGCGATTCCTACGCAGCGAATTTAGTACCTCACATGATTGAAATGGGAATTGATATTTGGCAAGGGTGTATTTCAAATAATAATGTCGCTGAACTGATTAAAAAGTATGGCGGAAAAATCTCTTTTATGGGGAATATAGACAACTCTTTGATTGACAAAGAAGATTGGACAAAAGAAAGCGTTGCAGCCGAAACTCGAAAAGCTATAGAGGAATGTGGAAAGCATTATTTTATTCCTTGTATCACACAAGGTGGACCGGGTAGTGTATACCCAGGAGTATATGAGGCAATAACGGAAGAAATCAGTAGATTGAATAAATAAACACCTTAGGACTAAGCTTTGAGGTCAAAATTGGACGTTTCTTTAAGGATGTCATGAACAAAAGCTAAGTCAAAAGTAAAAAATACCTATTATACAAAAATAGATGAACTTCATTATAATGAAGTATCATCTATTTTTATTGTCTGTACTATTTATTTGTTTGATTCTTTCAATTTCATTGTTGAGAATTTCCATCCTTTTTTCTAATTGAGCTGTAATAATGGCGGCTTCTCTAAGTTCATCTATTAACTTTTGCGGAATATCTTTATTGTACTTATAAAAGATTTTATGCTCTAAGCTTGCCCAAAAATCCATTCCAATGGTGCGAATCTGAATTTCAACATAAACTTCTTCTACTCCATCAGACATAAAAACGGGAATCTGCAAGATTAAGTGAAGGCTCTGATATCCGTTAGGTTTAGGGTTTTTAATATAGTCTTTGCACTCGACAATCTTTAAATCTTTCTGGCTTTGAATCATTTCACTTATCGTATAAATATCTGATATAAAGGAACAAACAATACGAATTCCTGCTATATCCCGAATACTCTCTTTTATAGAAGCTATAGAAATGTCTAAATCTTTTCTGTTTATTTTTTTTAAAATACTCTCAGGGCTTTTTACTCTAGATTTAACATGTTCAATAGGATTGTAATCATGAATATATTGAAAATCTTGTCTTAAAATATTGATTTTTGTCATTACCTCTTCAAGCCCAAATCGATAAGACAATAAAAATCGCTTTAAATCTTTTTCAATGATGTTTAGTTGCTCCATAGCTACTATTGGTTTTATTTCCATTATAAAGGTACCCCTTTGATTTATTTATTAGAAAATGTATTGGAATCCATTCTATATAAGGAATTATATTGTATTTTGTTATAATAAACAAGGTGCTACTTTATAATGGAAACTTGATTGTACAATCCGCAACTACCTTAGAGGAAGTGGTAAGAGAATCTTAGTGAATAAAAGACATATTTATTTAATAGAAAATTCTACTTTTGACCCTAAAGAAATATCCAAATGCTAGTGACTAATGACTAGCGACTAAAGCGCTGCAGGCGCTCTTTTATTGGGTTCCCTAAAGCAATAGCAATGCCTAATTTAATGCCATCGCCTAAAATGTAAGGGATCACGCCGGCAAATAATGCGGCTTTAAAGGTCAAATTTGCCTGATATGCTAACCATAAAGTGCCTAATGCATATGTAGCCATAGTGCCTAGAATTAGTCCGAAAATTTGCATAGAGATGTTACCATTAAATTTGTCTACAAAGTATCCTGCAATAAGAGCCATGAAAAAAAAGCCAATGAGATACCCCCCAGTTGGACCTAATAGTTTTCCTGGTCCAGCTGTAAAGCCAGAAAAAACAGGTATACCGACGAGCCCCATTAATAGATAAACTAAGGTACTAATGGTACTATTTTTACATCCTAATAAGATTACAGCAAGGTATATGCCTAGAGTTGTAAAGCTAATGGGTACAGGGGACAAGGGGATGGCTATAGAAAGTGGCCCTAATATGCACATTATTGCAGTCATAAGACCGATAAAAGTAAGAGTAGTGTTTTTTTGATTTTTCATATTGATCCTTTCAAATATGTATTATTTATAGAATGATATCATTATAGTAAACTCTAGAATAATTGTCAACTAAAAAAATAATATTAGTTTACAATAGGTAAACCAAGAAGTACATATAGAGGGTTCAATCAAATAAAAAATAAGGCGAATTTGTTACATTTTAATTCTTATTAAAAAAGGTAGGTGACGAATCACCTACCTAAAATAAAAAAATTATATTTCATTTACAGAAGATATTGTTTTGGATAACTTTGCTTTGCTTTTTTCTTTTAATTGCTGGAAGTAAATCTTTGTTTCATTATTTACAACATGTCTTAAACCGATGAGAGCAATTAGATTTGGTAAGGCCATTAGTCCATTGACGATATCTGCTAAAATCCAGATCAAATCTAATTTAAGAAACGCCCCTACAGACACTAACAGAATAAAGATATATCGGTAGGGTTTAATCCCTTTTACACCAAATAAATACTCTGTACACCTTTCCCCATAGTAGTTCCAACCTAATATCGTCGTAAAAGCAAAGAAGATTAGGCCGATGGTGACGATATAAGATCCCCAACCACCTAAACCTTGTTTAAAGGCCATATTTGTCATACTGGCTCCTGCATAATTGCCTTGCCATTGCCCTGTCATAATGAGGATTAAACCTGTCATGGTACATACGATAATGGTATCAAAAAAAGTTCCTGTCATAGAAATGAGCCCTTGTTTTACGCAAGAATTTGTTTTTGCAGCAGCAGTTGCAATGGGGGCGCTTCCGAGTCCAGATTCATTGGAAAAAACACCTCGTGCTACTCCACTTCGAATAGCAAGCATTACACTTGCACCGAGAAATCCACCTGTTGCAGCTGTGGGAGTAAAAGCACTTTTTACAACTAGGATAATTGTTGAAGGAAGAGCTTCTATATTTAAACCAAGAATCATTATTGAACTAGCAACGTAAAATACAGTCATGAAAGGTACGATAATCTCTGCTGCTTTAGAGATACTTTTGATTCCTCCTAGAGTAATCAGTGCAACGAGGACGGTGATGATTATTGCAGTGGCTAATATAGGAACATTAAAGGTAAGATTAACCGCTTCAGTGATGGAATTAATCTGCGCAAAAGTTCCGATACCAAATAGTGCAACTCCTATGCCAAAAAAAGCAAATGCTTTTGCAAGCCACTTATTGCCTAAGCCTCTCTCTATGTAATACATCGGTCCACCGGACATTTCTCCGTTTTCATCTACGACTCTATATTTTACAGATAATAAGCACTCTGCATACTTAGTAGCCATGCCAAAGAAACCAGCTAACCACATCCAAAATAGTGCTCCAGGGCCACCTACTTTAATAGCAGTAGCTACTCCAACGATATTACCTGTACCTATTGTGGCAGCGAGAGCAGTACATAAAGCTGCAAAGCTAGACACATCCCCTTGTCCATCTTTGTCATCAGGATCCTTGGAAAACAGATAGCGCAAAGCTAAAGGCAGTTTAAATACCTGAATTAGTCCCAAGCGTAAGGTCAGATAGATTCCAGTACCTACTAATAAAATTAGTAGAGGGGGTCCCCATACAAAAGAGTTGATTTGTTGCAATACATTTGTTGCATTTTCCATTTTTATCCTCCTTTTTAATATTGAATTGTAAAAGAAGGCCTCTAAAAGACAAAGGAACCAAATCTACGTGATTTGGCCCCAAAATTCAATAACTTAAAAGATTAAGCTCTGTCCTTTTACCTGAGAGTTTCACTGATTAAATTTTTAATCAACTTGCTCCTTCGGTGCTCACATTGAGGCTCTCCAGAGGTTCGTCCAATTATGGTTCTTTTGCCTGAAAGCGTAACTTCTTCGGCGGATGATATATCTCTCTCCCATAATCTTCATCCGAAATTCAATTGTCAGTAATACAAAATATGATGATAATTATACCACCTCTTAGAAGAAACCTCAATACGTTAATGTTGTGTACTTAAAATGAATAATTTGAGAGTCTTTATCAGATACGTAGATAGAACTTGACTATCTGATAATAGATATAAGTATTATAAAAATGTATTTATTCAAAATGGGAAAAGCATTGAGGGTAATCTATATATATTATGATATAATAGAGTCATAAAATGAAACGAAGGAGGAAAGAATATGGTTCAAAATCACGATCATTCACACGAGCACGATCATACTCATTCACATGAACATGACCACAGCCATGGTCACTCACATGATCACACTCATTCTCACGAATCAGGAGATGCTGATTTTAAAAAATTAAATATACTTCTAAGTCATTGGGTAGATCACAATGAAGATCATGCAAAAGATTTTAGCGAGTGGTCTCAAAAGGCAATAGCTATGGGCAAAGAAGAAACAGGTAAAGCTATTGGAGAAGCCGTAGAATGCATAAAAAAGGCCAATGAATTTTTAGCAATAGCAAAAGAAAAAATAAAATAACTAATTTTTGAAGATGAGTAGGTATGGTACTACTCATTTTTTAACTATAAAAGTGCGCTTTTTCATATATCTGTCTCCTTTACCACATTATGAATATAACGATCTAAGTACGTATCTTTAGTTTTCACCATATAATACTGAATATTCTCAAAAGTTGATTTTTGTATTATATGTCATATCTACACCTCATTATTCTAATCCAAAAATGCTAATTCAATAATTGTTTTATTTTCCTATACTTACATCGTTTACTTTGATTAAATAGGCAAAGAATAATACTTGTAAGAACAAATTTGTTTTAAAATTCATATTTGGCAAAAAAGATTGTCTATTTTAAATTCATTTAAGAGAAGAACAGAACCCGAAAAAATATTTTTATAGGGAGGTCAAGTATTATGAAAAGCAATTACTCAGATTCAAAAAAACGTAGACTATTAGATCTAAAAGAAAACCTTAAGGACGTTGAGCTTGAGAAAAAAATCACATTTAATCAAGATGGATTGCATCTTTGGAGCAATGAAGTATCAGAACAATTTTCAGAGTTTGATAAGGAAATTGAAAACTATAAAAAACAAATTGCAAAAGTTGAAAATAAGCATAAGTAATTAATGTTTTTGAAAATACTGTGATTTTTTATGATGGTTATGTAAAGGAGTTAAGCTTTAAAGACTAGAAAAGCCACCTGCAACAGGTGGCTTTCTTATGTTCTCTCTAGTGTTAATTATTTTGTGAATAAAATTACTAATAACAAGAAGAAGAACAATAATGTTTCATTATCATCTCCACAAATACCACAGCTGTCAAATAATACAATTAACAATAAGAAGAACATTAATAGTGTAGAACAATCAAGTTGATCAAAAAAACAAGACATTTTACAACCTCCTAATTATATTAAATTTCTATATATAGTACGTAAAACCATTAAAATTGGTGATAGCTTTTAATTATTTTTAATGCTAGGTCATTAACCCATATAAAAAGCGCTATAATATGGTATTATGATAGAATAACAGTAATTTTCATAAGCCAAGAAAGAGGACAAAATGGATAAAAGAAATATATACGATTTGACCTATAGTGAACTAACTTATTGGATCATAGAAAAAGGTCATACAAAATATAGAGCATCTCAAATTTGGGACTATCTTTATCGCAAGAGAGTTTTTGAATTTAGGGATATGATAGATTTAAAAGAAGAATGTTTGCGATTACTCGAAGAACATTTTTATATACGATGTTTGAATTTATATGAAAAGCAGGAATCAAGTGATGGTACTATTAAATTTTTATTTCAATTAAAAGATGGTCATTTAATTGAAACGGTTATGATGAAATATGAGTACGGTATATCTGTTTGTGTCACTTCCCAAGTAGGTTGTAACATGGGTTGTAGTTTTTGTGCAAGCGGTTTACTGAGTAAAGAACGAGATCTTTCTAGTGGTGAAATAGTAGGACAAATTATGCAGGTTCAGCTTTATCTAGACAATAAGGAACAAGGTGAAAGGATAAGTAATGTGGTAATTATGGGTATAGGTGAGCCCTTTGATAATTTTTCTAATATCATATATTTTATAGAGATTATATTAGATCACAAAGGTCTTGCTATTCCAGGTCGCTGTATTACAGTTTCTACAAGTGGCATTCCAAGTAAAATCTGTAAATTTGCCGAGATCAATTTTCCAGTAAACTTGGCGATATCTCTTCACTCCCCTAATGATAAAATGAGAACAAAAATTATGAAAATTAACTCTACCTATTCTATAGAAAAGCTCATGGATTCCATAAAGTACTATATTAGTAAGACAAAACGCAGAGTGACTATTGAATATATCTTACTAAAGGAAGTAAATGATAAAAAAGAGGATGCTTTAGAACTAGCCTCATTACTCAAAGAAATAAAAGGTAATATTTACGTAAATCTAATACCTTATAATCCTGTAGACGAACATAGCCAATACAAGAGAAGTGAGCATTCTTCTCTATTGTATTTTTATGATATCTTAAAAAAGAGCAATATTAATTGTAAAATACGTCATGAACATGGCACAGATATAGATGCAGCCTGTGGACAATTGAGAACAAAAACAATATTAGGTGGTATACATGAACAGTCATAATTTAATAGAATTTATAAAAGAATTGGGAATAAGCCATGTGGGATTTAGTGATGTAGAGGAAGTAGTACCCTCAAATTGGTCAAAATATCATTACGCCATTACTTTAGTGGTTCAATTATCTAATGGGATTATAGATGATATTATAGGTGAACCAACCGATACCTATTTTTCTCATTATCGCAGTGTAAATTATCATCTCAATGAAATTATGTTAAGGACGACGATCGCTCTTCAAAATTGCGGATTTGGTGCGATACCTATCCCGGCATCTCAATCATTACACAACAAATCTTATTATGGCGCATTTCCTCATAAGACTGCAGCAACGCTTGCAGGTCTAGGCTGGATTGGCAAGAGTGCCTTATTCATTCATCATCAATATGGTCCAAGAGTTCGATTAGGAACCATATTAACAGATATGGAATTGCCAGTAGGCACTCCTGTTACAGAATCTTCTTGTGGTAATTGTAAAATCTGTGTGGATTCTTGCCCTGCTATGGCCATTCAAGGACAAAATTGGACCCAAGGTATGGAGAGAAAAGAATTATATGATGCTCATGGTTGTAGCACTCATATGAAGGAATACTATCAACACATAGGCCGGGGCTCTGTTTGTGGTATTTGCATTAAAACGTGTCCTGTAGGAAGATGAAATGCAATTATTGAATGAGACTTCTTTTAGTGAGTTGATTAGTCCTCTACTGAAGTGTAGTCGAGTTTATACTGGACTTAACTGTCTGCCTATAGAGGTAATGGTCTTAATGTGGATTCGTTCAGCGGTAAAATCACGAAAGAAAAAGGTGTTTGTATGGTAGACAAAATAAAAAACCATCTATTATGGAATCTATTTAAAGAGATTTTTTTAATTAGTGCTCTAACCTTTGGAGGGGGCTATGTTATTGTTCCATTGATGCATACAAAATTTGTAGACGAATTAAAATGGATTAAAGAAGAAGAAATGATTGATATCTTGGCAATGTCTCAGACGAGCCCAGGAGTTTTCACAGTAAATGCTTCTATTATGGTAGGTTATAACTTATTTGGCCTAAAGGGTTCTATTGTGGCAGTGACAGCAGCAATCCTTCCGCCCTTGGTTACAGTGGCCATAATCTCAACCTTTTATACCCTATTTAGTGACAATATTATTGTGCGTAATGGATTAAAAGGTGCTCAGGCTGTAGTAGGGGCCATTATGATTAATGTACTTATAAATTACTCGGGAAAAATTCTAAGGGATAAGTATTGGCTTCCTATTTCCATTATGATTTTAGCCTTTGTTTTAGATTTTGTTTTAAACATTAACACAGTTCTCATTATTTTATTCTGTGGAGTACTAGGGACGGTAATACAGATGGTTTTATTATCGAAGAAGATGGGGGGCTCAACCAAAAAATGATTTACCTATTACTATATTTTGAGTTTTTTAAAGTGGCCATTTTCACCTTTGGAGGAGGATACGCTTCTTTACCTTTGATCTATGATGCAGTAGTTCAAAACAACGCTTGGATTACAGCACAGCAATATGCGGACATCATTGCCCTAGAAGGAATAGCACCAGGGCCTATGGCAATTAATGTTGCCACCTTTGTAGGTACTTTAATTGCAGGAGTACCAGGTTCTATTATTGCTACACTAGGTCTGTGTACTCCTGCTATGTTTATATGTATTGTAGTAGCGCGATTTTATTTAAAATATAAAAATCAAAATTTAGTACAAAGCTTCTTATCTTCCTTAAGACCTACAGCAATAGGCTTAATCGCGGCTGCAGCAATTACTCTTTTTTTGACGGGAATCTTCAATAATGGAGATGGAAGCATTGTCATAGAAAATTTTAATATATGGTCTGTCTTCATTTGTGCTGGTGGATTGTACTTACTTCGAAAAGGTAGGATTAACGAACTCTGGCTCATCGTCATGGGATTTGGATTAGGTGTTATTTTGTATCCATTTGTGTCGTAAAAGGAAAGTGTAAGGGATAAAATTTTGCTTTGCGGTTTACATTATCGTCAAAAAAGTAGAATATTCGAACCCTATGTCGAATATATATTAGATATATTTAAAAACATTAGCAATAGTAAAAGGAGAAAAAGTGCTATGAAAACTATAGGGGTAAAAAACAATGAAAGTATTGTAGATTACGATGAATTATCAAAAGTTGTGGCAAATTTAGATAAAGATCAAATTATTCATATATACCAAAGTTTTGTAAATGGTGATTTAGATGAAAATATGAAAGAAGTTTTTATAAAAGCTATGAAAGATGGGGTAGACCGTGTAACGAAAAGATTTGAATGCGGAGACTATAATATTAAGCATATTATAGTTATAAGGGATATTTTAGACAAAATGATGATTGATATGGCTATGTATCTGTAGTTCGTTCTAACCTTAGAATCTCCCGCATCGATTTTAAGGTCGTGCCACTCGCCAAATAAAAACGAGTTTTGCTTGGCTCATTCGTTTGCGAAAACAAAAAACCGTATGCTATAAGCATACGGTTTTATTTGTAGGCTTTAGCCTGTTGAGCCCTTAAGGGCGAAACATAAAACCACC
>ENA-UOOM01003385-UOOM01003385.1-fermentation-metagenome-genome-assembly--contig:-NODE-3385-length-11637-cov-182.499827_pt1 | contig 11637 bp, 11 predicted proteins | sample MGYA00245781_ERZ724031 | MGnify/ENA primary metagenome ERZ724031 (study PRJEB28704, sample SAMN03018317) | fermentation metagenome | biome: anthropogenic terrestrial biome; feature: soil... | reverse complement strand
GTGCCTGTACATTTAGGTGCCTGTACATTTAGGTGCCTGTACATTTAGGTGCCTGTACATTTAGGTGCCTGCCTCTTGACATTGACATTTAAAAATTTTAAATGTCAAATGTCAAGAGGCAGGCACTTAAGGCAAGGCAACTCTATTATTTAATATATATTGTGAATTTTGAAGCAGGTAAACCCATCCTATCCTTTAATTCATCATCAAATATTATATTAATTGCATCCCCACTTTTTAAATTTTTAAACTTATAATAAATATGTGTTTCAAATTCACTGTCCTTATTAGTGATTTCTGGTTTAACACTTGATTCAATTTGAATATGTCTTTCAAAACTTGAAAGCTTTTCTCTTAATCTTATATCCTCTGGTATCATACTATATTTTTCCCTTATCTCACATATATCAATTAATAAATCTTTCCCATCTATTTTTATTGACTGGCCTTTAAATTCTTGACCATTAATAAACATTTTATACTGCCACTCAAGTCTTGCAAGCTCTGATATTTCATTTGCATCCATAATACTCAATGCTCTGCCTGCCAACTTCTTATAATAATCTGAATTTGAATTAGAAACATCTCTTTCCACTTTCAGCACCGTATCCTGCTGATATTTTAATGCTTTTATCCTATCCTTTAAAGATATAACAGTAAAGAAATGATAAACTGAAAATACCATAAGCGTTATTGAAAGTATTATTATTGCAATATTTTTTTTCATGAAAGCACCACCAACATTTTACTTCCCTTATTACATCGCCACTATATAAAAAAACTTGATAAAATAAAAAATAAAATCCAGCTAAAGCTGGATTTTAACTTTCTTCTTCCATCATACTTTTTATTTTCATAAGCCTTGTTAAATTTCCTCTTTCATTTTCATCAAGCTTCATGGTTATAAACTTGATAGTTTCTTCAAGCTGAGGAATCATAACATATTCAAGAGCATTTACCCTTCTTCTTGTCTTTTCAATTTCATCTGCCATAAGCTGGCATGCCTTTTCAACCTCTGATAGTTCCAATAAATCCGGCATTATGTCATTTAGCTTTTTTATAGCTCCATCAAGCTCTGCAGAAGTAGATGCAAATCCATAAGGGTATATAGTTGCTCCTTCTTTTTTGTCGTTTATAAATTCCATAACAGGGACATTAACACTCATTATATTTTTCTTTGACATATTAAGGCTTACACTATTAGATGGCATAATAAGCGCTTCTTCAAATGCTTCTGATCCCATTACTGCTTTTGCAATCATAAACTCCTTCAATGATTCTGAAAGCTCATCTTCAACTTTTTCTCTAAGATCATTATTCTTCCTAATTAAATCAATAAACCTTTTCATAAGCTCATCTTGTTTATCTTTAAGAAGTTTATGACCTCTTGTGGCAGTTGCAAGCCTTTTTTTAAGATTGGAGAGCTCCATTCTGGTCGGATTTACATTTAATTTCATACCCTTTCATCCTCTCTTTTGGGCAGATATTTAGCAATGTTTTCATCACTGATTCTCTTAAGCTCTGACTTTGGAAGTATTGAGAGAAGCTCCCATCCTAAGTTTAATGTCTCTTCTATGCTCCTATTTTCATATTCACCCTGTGAAACATATCTTTTTTCAAATTCATCAGCAAATTTTGCATAAAGTTTATCTGTATCTGAAAGGGCAGATTCACCAAGTATTACAGCTAGTTCCTTAGCCTGTTTACCTTGTGCATAAGCTGAGAAAAGCTGATTCATTGTATCTGCATGGTCTTCTCTTGTTTTGCCTTTTCCAATTCCCTTATCCTTAAGCCTTGATAGAGATGGAAGTACGTCAATTGGCGGAAATACTCCACTTCTATAAAGCTGCCTGCTTAATATTATCTGACCTTCAGTAATATATCCTGTAAGGTCTGGGATTGGGTGAGTCTTATCATCTTCAGGCATTGTAAGTATTGGTATCTGAGTAATTGAACCTTCTCTGCCCTTTATTCTTCCTGCTCTTTCATAAATTGTTGAAAGGTCAGTATAAAGGTATCCAGGATATCCACGCCTTCCTGGAACTTCCTTTCTTGCTGCTGATATTTCTCTTAATGCTTCGCAGTAGTTAGTCATATCAGTTAAAATAACAAGAACGTGCATTCCCTTCTCAAAGGCCAAATATTCAGCACAGGTAAGTGCCATTCTTGGTGTTGCTATTCTTTCAATAGAAGGATCATTTGCAAGGTTTATAAACAAAACTGATCTATCTATAGCTCCTGTCTTTTTAAGATCGCTTGTAAAAAAGTCAGCTTCTTCAAAAGTAATACCCATAGCTGCAAATACAACAGCAAATTTGCTCTCTGTATTTAAAACCTTTGCCTGCCTTGCAATTTGAGCTGCAAGATGAGCATGTGGAAGTCCTGAGCCTGAGAATATAGGAAGTTTTTGTCCTCTAACCAAAGTATTTAATCCATCAATAGCTGATATTCCAGTTTGAATAAACTCTGATGGATAGTCTCTGGACACAGGATTTATTGGGCTTCCGTTAATATCAAGCTTCTTTTCCGGAATGATATTTGGTCCCCCATCCTTTGGTCTTCCAAGTCCATCAAATACACGCCCAAGCATATCCATTGAAACTCCAAGCTCTAAGGTTTTTCCTAAAAACCTAACTTTGCTACTCCCTAGGTTAATTCCTGCAGAGCTTTCAAAAAGCTGAACAAGAGCTTTATCCCCACTAACTTCAAGAACTTTACCACGTCTTATTTCGCCAGTTTGTGTTTCAATTTCAACAAGTTCATCATACTTAGCACCCTCTACCTGATCTACAAGCATGATAGGCCCTGTTACTTCTCTTATAGTTCTATATTCCTTAAGCATCTAATGTACCTCCCTCCATTAAAGTATCCATTTCTGATCTTAGGGTGGAGATAATGTCATCTATCTTAGACATCTCATTTTCAGGGATATATTTAGCTCTTGCAATCTTTTCTTTAACATCCAAGTTAGTTAACTTGCTAAGATATACTCCTTTATCTAAGGCTTTTTGTCCTAAATTATACATTTCAATTATAAGCTTTAGCATCTTGTACTGCTTTTCAATTGAAGTATAAGTATCCACTTCATGGAATGCATTTTGATGCAAATAGTCTTCTCTTAAAGATTTAGCAACTTCAAGAGTCCACCTATCCTTTTCAGATAATGCATCAATTCCTACAAGCCTTACAATTTCCTGAAGCTCATCTTCCTTCTGAAGTATCTTCATAGCTTCACTTGTAAGTTCAGTCCATCCTTCCAATTTGTAATTTTTCTCAATGTATGGACCTATTTTATCATTATATAATGAATAACTTAATAACCAGTTTATTGCTGGGAAATGTCTTCTATAGGCAAGGTTTGCATCAAGTCCCCAGAAAACTTTAACAACTTTAAGTGTTGCCTGAGTAACAGGCTCAGATAAGTCTCCTCCTGGAGGTGAAACTGCACCTATAACTGTTAATGCACCAACTCTTTCATCGCTGCATAAGCATTGAACTTTTCCAGCTCTTTCATAAAACTCCGCTACACGTGAAGTTAAATATGCTGGATAACCTTCTTCACCAGGCATTTCCTCAAGACGTCCTGACATTTCACGAAGAGCCTCAGCCCATCTTGATGTTGAATCTGCCATAAGTGCTACAGAGTATCCCATATCTCTAAAATATTCTGCTATAGTTATTCCTGTATAAATAGATGCTTCTCTTGCAGCAACTGGCATATTTGATGTATTTGCAATAAGCACAGTTCTTTTCATAAGCGGCTCCCCTGACTTAGGATCTTTAAGCTGCGGGAACTCATTTAAAACCTCTGTCATCTCATTACCACGTTCACCACAGCCAATATATACAACTATTTCAGCATCTGCCCATTTAGCAAGCTGATGCTGTACTACAGTTTTTCCGCTTCCAAATGGTCCTGGAACACAAGCAGTTCCACCCTTTGCTACAGGGAAAAATGTATCTATTACCCTTTGACCTGTAATAAGCGGTTCCTCAGGTTTTAGTTTATTTTTATAAGGTCTTCCTTTTCTAATAGGCCATTTTTGCATCATAGTAATATCTTTTATACTGCCATCTTTTTGTTTTATACTTGCAATAACCTCAGTTACTGTAAATTCACCAGATTTTATATCTGTAATTTCACCTTCAACGTTAATAGGAACAAGAATTCTATGTTCAACAATAGCAGTTTCCGGAACTGTCCCGAGAATGTCTCCAGGGAAAACTTTATCCCCTACTTTTTTCTTTGGAGTAAAATCCCACTTCCTTTTTCTGTCAAGTGAAGGTACTTCTACTCCTCTTGTGATAAAATCACCAGAAATTTCCTTTATATCGTTAAGTGGTCTTTGAATCCCATCAAACATACCTTCAATAAGACCAGGCCCAAGTTCAACACTAAGAGGTTCACCAGTTGAGACAACTGGTTCTCCTGGACCTATTCCTGATGTCTCTTCATATACCTGTATGGAAGCTCTATCGTCTCTCATTTCAATTATTTCACCAATAAGCTTTTTGCTGCCGACTTTGACCATGTCAAACATTTTAGCCTGCTCCATACCCTCTGCAACAACAAGAGGTCCTGAAACCTTTATAACTCTTCCGTTACTCAAGCTATCAACCTTCCTTCTTTGATAAAATATCAACTCCGACGGCTTTTTCTACATTATCTTTAATCTTTTGAAGCCCTATTCCAAGGCTTCCATTACTTCCTGGAATTAAGATAATAGCAGGAACAACCTGTGTTTCATATCTTTTAATTGTCTCTTCAATATCCTTTGCCATAGTTTCTGTAATGTATATTACTCCATATCCTTCCCTTGCCATATCATCTACAGCTTTAGCTGCATCCTCTGGTGTTTCTACAGATTTAACTGTCATTCCAAGGGAAAGAAAAGGTAAACTTGCATCTCTTTCTCCTACAACTCCAATCTTATACATAAACATCACGCAGCCTTCCCCTTATTATATTGGGATTCACTTTATTTTTCTTTCCAGTAAGTATTATTCTTAATACCTTAATTTCATTTTCCCTTGCAATTATATATGCAACAATAGGCTGTGGCCCAAAGCTTACATATTTTGCTTTCTTAATATAATCGATAATATAGTTATCACCAAATTTTTCTATACTTCCTATATCATCATTTTTTAGGTATTCATCTATACCTTCTTTAACCCACTTCATATGATCTGTTAGCAATAATTTATTTGAAAAATTTTCAATTGGCTCGTTCATACTTGAAATAAACAAGTCCTTATCAAGAGTACCATCCTCTATATAAACCTTTGCCATTAAGTCTATTCCTCTATCCTGACGTTTAATTCTTAAAAAGGACTTTATATTTATAACATCAATCATAAGTTTTACAGTATCAACTAAATACTGCATATCGCTTTTTTGAGCTATACTAAGCATATATTTATAAGTGCCCTCATCAATTGTAATATCAATACTTTGTGGATCAGGCAAATTTTTATAATCTTCTAAAGCCTTTTGCACAGAAACTTTTAATTCATCTGGTAAGCTTTCAAAGTTACCATCCTTAATCATTATCTTTAAACTATCAAGGGGAATGGTACCTGCATCAATTAGCATTGCATCTGTATCTAAATTGCTCAGTTTTCCTTTAATAAGGCTTTTAATATTATGTCCATCATATCTTGCCCCAAGAAAATCAACTACTTCCTTTACTGGAATCATTTCTTTCATTTCTTTATAAAGGTCCTCTAAAGCATGTTTAAATCCTTCCTCATAGGATATGTTTGAATTAGAAACGTAATCTCCATAAACTGTATCCTGCAAAAGTCTTAAACATTCATTGAAATCCTTAGTTTCAACCAAATTTTCAATTTTAGTCCTATCAATTAATGAGAGCTCTTTATACCTTATTCTTGCAATGCTTTGAGCAAAAATCATATCATCCATAAACTCACCTCCCTATGAGGTTTATATGCCTTCAAACAGAAGATTAGCTATCTCCCCTTCGAGGCTATCTCTGAGTATTCTTATTTGTGAATCAATTGAGCAGTTTAATTCAAGGCCACCACGCTTTAATATAAATCCTGATGAAATATCCCTTGTTTCACTGCTAATTTTTAGTTCCCCTTTAAGTCCCCTGCTTTTAAGCTCAGTATTAACCTCAGCAATTGAACTATCCTCTATTCTGTTTTTATCCTTTGCAGAAAATATTATTTCTTCATCACCAGTTTCAACACTGTTTAAAAGAAGCTTTTTTATAAACTCAGTATATTCCTCATCATTCATATTTGAAATATTTTCTAAAGTTTTATTTAAAACCAAATCAATTGAGTTCTGTTTTGCTCTTAAAATATTATTTCTAGCTTCAAGTTTTGCTCTTGATATCATTCTTTCTTTTTGGTCTCTGCCATCTTTTTCTGTCTTTTCTTTCATATCAGACATTATTCCATCTGATTTTCTCTTTGCCTCATCTATTATACTTTTGGCTTTTTGTTTTCCTTCATCTAATATTTTTTCTGATGCAATTTTATCATCATTAATGATTTTATTTTTTAAATTATCAATACTGGCCATATTCGCCACTCCCTTATTACTTAATGTTGACAACCATAAGTATTGAGGTAATAAGAGCTATAACTGCATAGGTTTCAACCATAACTGCGTATATAACACCATCAAAGAACTTCTCAGGTCTTTTTGCAAGAATTTGAATACCTGAAGCAGCAACTCTACCTTGATATATTGCAGATCTATATCCAACAATAGCTATAGGAAGAGCTGCAATAAAGTATAACATTCCTTGACTTAATGTAAGCGGTTTTAATTGTCCAGATAGCAAGCCTATTCTTGAAAGAATAATTAAAGCAGTAATAAATCCATAGAATCCCTGAGTACCTGGTATAACCTGAAGTATCAATGTTTTACCAAACTTTTCAGGGTCTTCAATTACTACCCCAGTAGCTGCTTCACCAACTATTCCAACACCTCTTGATGATCCAAGTCCAGCAAAAAATGCTGCAAATGCCGCTCCTAAAATTGCCAATATAGGTCCTCCAAATTGTTTTATAAATTCCATATAATTTTCCTCCTTATCCTTCTGTATTTACCTTAACAAATTTTGTATTTATCTTTAAAGGCGTAAATACTTTTCCTCCGCCTTCATAGAACTTACCAAAAAACTCCAAATATATAAGTCTGCATGAATGAACAAATGTACCAAGACCACCAATTAAGAAGTTAAATGTATGCCCTATTACAAATATAAAAGGACCTGCAATATATTTCCCTGGTGCAGGAATTAAATCAATAAGAAGATTAAATGCCCATCCAATAAGGCCTGATGAAAGTCCAAGAGCTAATAATCTGGAGTAAGATAAAGTATCGCCTAGATATCCTGTAACACCATATAATGAATATAGCCCTCCAACTAATTTACCACCTATGCTTTTGCTTGATCTCCCTGCTGTTAAAACAATTGCAATAGCCCCAACAATTGCAAAAATCGATGCTCCATGAAAACCAGGTAGATTATTTTGCTTTGCAATAAACATCCAAACAAGCCCACCTAGCAGTGCATACCAAGAGCCTACATCCATAAGAGCATCAAGATATTTTCTTGACTTTATAAGCTCATAAGCTTTCACACCTAGTCCTGTATCAAGATGTATAACTCCTATAGCAAGTGAAGCCATCAGTACAGCCATAGGATCGTCAACAGGATTAACCCAAAGTGGTTTAACTGGAATTATTCCCCCAAAGAATCCTCCATAAAGCCATCCGAAAATCATCGTAGGTATACTGCAATAAACAAGTATTTTAATAATTTTTCTTATATCATCTTTAAGATCCATCTTTTTAAGCATGAATATTCCTATTACTGCCAAAAGAATCCCATAGCCTATATCAGCCATCATCATGCCAAAGAACAGTATATAAAACGGTGCAACAACTGGAGTTGGGTCAATTTCTGTTTGCAGCGGCAGTGCATACATTGAAGTAATTGCCTCAAAAGGTTCTACAAATGCATTATTTTTAAGCACTACCGGCGGATTATCATCTTCTGTTGGCCCCTCAAAAATCAAATATGCATCTTTAAAATTTCCTTCGATGATATTTTTAATTTTCTCTTCGTTATCAACAGTAACCCAGCCATTTAATATAAAAGTTTTTTGAGTTTTTATAAGACTTGAAATTGAATTTTCAACTTCAAGTTTGTTTGACAAATAATCATATGTCTTTTCAACATCTTTAATACTTTTGCAAAGTTCTAAAGCATTTGAATTAAGTTCTTCAATTTCTTTATCGATTTTAATAATCTCAGAATTAAGTTCCTCAACTATATCCCTTGGTTTATCATGGATTTCTAAATTTAATTTCATATATCCATATTTTTTTAAGATTTCTGATACATCATTTTTTCTATCATTATGACACAATATAAAAATGCTGACATCCTGCTGCTTTTCAGCAATCTTTTCCATGTAAATTTTATCATCAAGCTCTGAAAGTTCATCAATAAGCTTTGTTTCATATTTTTTTTGAATAGTGCCAATAAAATATGAAACTTTTTTAAGAGCACTAAGCTCCTTTTCACTAACATCTAAGTTAGTCCACTGGCTATACTGTTCAATTTGCGTAGCCAATTTTGATTTTTCATTTTTTTTGTTGTTTAGTAAATCCTCTATATCCTTAGCTTTTAAATATACCTCATTCCAATTATTTTTCCCTTCTAAGGAATCAAAATCTTTCTTGGAGATTATCTCCCTTTTAGAAAACAAACTTTCTTTTTCAGCAGCTTTTGATTTTAAAAAATCATAAGTAAATTTTACATGGTTATAGTCAATTTGAGTTTGACTAACAGCTTTCCCTTCTTCATAGAAGCTTGCCCCTTCAATATTTACATCTTCATCCTTTAAGTCAACTATTTCTACGCATCCAGAAGTTTGAATTGCATCTAAAATTTTATCCCTTTCTCCCTGAGGAGCAGCCAGGGTCAACTTTTTCATTTTAACTATTGCCATGGCTTACCACTATCCTCTCGATTACCATATTTACAGCTTTATTTATAATTTTATCAGGCAAATTGTTTATTTTTTTAATAGTTTCCTCACTTTCCCCCATTATAGGCTTTATAAGGTCATTTGCTTGTTTTTCATAAGCTGTTATTTTGTCATTGTAATATTTTTCTGCTTCATTTTTTGTTTCTTCTATTATTTTTTTTGCTTCATTATTTGCTTTTTTTTCTTCTTCTCTGGCGCTTATTTTGGCATCGCTTATTAATTTGTCACCTTGACTTTCAATATTTGTTATTTCTTTTACAACTTCCAAGGCCAATATATCACCACCCTTGCTTTATTTTTTATATTATAAATTAATTATGGACTATTTTGGCGAAATTTGTTTATTTTTATAACTATGATTATACAATAAATTTTAAATGAATTCTACTAGTTAATTAAAATTTTATCAATTGTTAACTATATTTATATATTTATATAAATATGATTCCCAGTTTTCATATTAAAAATAGAAATAGCATCTTTCATGTCAATTTTTATATTTCCCTCTTCAATATGTACCCTTAATTTCACAGGTATATATATAATATCTTTAATATCTATATCGCTCCATATACATTTTATTTCGTCCATTTTACCCTTTACTATAGTTTTAATATTTGGAGGATAATCCCTTCTTAAGAAGTTTGGAATATTAGATCTTCTGGTAGTTTTAATATAATCATGTAAAAGCAGCTCCTTTATTATTATCTCATTAAAACTGCTTTTTAAAAACTCATATAAAAATTCTGTTTTCTTTGAGAAGCTAAAGCTTCTATCAAAATATCCCTTTTGTTTTAAAAAATAACTAAAATCCTTAAAAAAAACAAAATCAGATTTAACCATGGGTAAAACATAGGAAAATGTATATTCAAAAAGATGGCTGTTATAATATTCCTCAAAAACTTTTTCAACCATTATTAGTATTTTTAACTCATCATAGCTCATTGTATTTGTTGATAAAACTTGATATGGAGGGTAATCAAGATATTTTATTCCATACTTATCCGTCTCATTATATATAGGAGAGCCTTTTAATATTTTCAAAAAACCCAGTTGCAGCACATCCGGTTTCATTTCCATGCACATATCAAAGGATTTTATAAATGAATCCATGTTTTCACCAGGAAGACCTGCAATCACGTCCAAATGACAGTGAATGTTCCCAAACCTTTCTATTCTTATAATATTTTGTTTTAATTTTTCAAAGTCCATTTTGCGATTTATATTTTTAAGTATGCTTGGATTAGTAGTTTGAACTCCTATTTCAAATTGGAAAAGTCCAGCTGGCGCCTTGCTTAAAAGCTCAAGCTCCTCATCATCCAATATATCTCCTGCAAGTTCAAAATGAAATTTAGTATTCTTATGGTTTTCTATTAAAAAGCTCCATATCTCCATTGCAAATTTTTTATTCCCATTAAAAGTTCTATCTACAAATTTAACTAATTTAACATCATTATCTATGAAAAATTTAAGTTCCTTTTTAACTCTTTCAATAGATAAGTGTCTTATACCCTTATCTATTGATGAAAGACAGTAGCTGCACCCAAAAGGACAGCCTCTTGCAGCCTCATAATATACGATTTTGTCAGGGATTTCATCTTTATCCTTATAGGGAAAAGGAATAATATTTAAATCCATTATAGATTTTCTTTCCTGGTTTTTAATTATATTATTCCCCTCTTTAAAAATAAGCCCATCAACTTCATAAAGGCTTTTATTTTCATTTAATGCTTTGATAAATTCAGAAAAGGTTAATTCTCCCTCTCCTGCTATTATATAATCAATAAAGTCATATTTTTTTAATATATCCTCCCCATTAAAAGAAACCTCTGGACCACCAAGAAAAATTTTTATTCTCCCATCCATTTTTTTAATTGTACTGCAAAGTTTTATTGTTTCTTCAATATTCCATATGTAGCATGAAAATCCAAGAAGCTCTGGGCTAAGTTCTAATATCTTATATGCCATATTTAATATATTATCATTTATTGTTCCCTCAAAAGTTTCTATTTTCTCATCATATTGTTTTAAATATCTTATTGCAAGATTAGAATGAATATATTTTGAATTTAAAGCAGCTAATACACATTTCATCTTTATCCCTCTTTTGCTGTGTTTGCTTCTATATAATAATAATCATTTTTAATATTATTTTTTGATATATTAAACCCATTGCGCTTTAATATATCAATTACCTTAGTATATTTTACCCTAAAAGGATTAAAACCTAACATATAGGGCATAGTTATAATTTTTTCATTGCTGATTCTTACTCTAATGTTGTATTTATTTATAGTAAGAGGCAAAGAAGGTATATCCCATATAATTAAAGTTCCATTTCCCTTTAAAATTTTTTTTGCATCTTTAATTAGTTTATCATATTTTCTCTCACCAAATACAATATTTAAAGAAAAAAAGAAAAGAGCATAATCATACTTTTCATTTATTTCCTCAGTAAAGTCTTTTTTGCAATCCCACTTTCTATAATCCTTTTCACATCCCATATCCTGATTTGCAGATTTTATATTATCAACAATCTCTGGAATAATTGTATTACCCTTTACTGAAAAATCTATAATATCCCCATCTAAATTTATT
>ENA-UOOM01003382-UOOM01003382.1-fermentation-metagenome-genome-assembly--contig:-NODE-3382-length-11653-cov-175.136920_pt1 | contig 11653 bp, 8 predicted proteins | sample MGYA00245781_ERZ724031 | MGnify/ENA primary metagenome ERZ724031 (study PRJEB28704, sample SAMN03018317) | fermentation metagenome | biome: anthropogenic terrestrial biome; feature: soil... | reverse complement strand
GCGGAAGAACAGTTGGAGCTGGAGTAGTTTCTAAGATATTTAAATAATTTTTAGGACTGGGCTTTGCCTAGTCCTTTTTAAAGAAAAATGCAGCGATAAACATCTTTGCAAAGGTCAAAGTGAATGGAATATATTTTCCTTATCGCAGCGGTGAATTAAATCTAAATTGCGAATTAAAAGATTTCACTTTTAACAATTTGATTTTCTTGACAGTAAAAATAAATTATGATAGATTGTAATAGATATATTGTAATTTTATTGCTTGATATGCCAACTGAAAGGAGGTTAACGTTGCGTTCTACTTTGTCATGTAGATTTAAGTCAGCGGTATATAGAAATGAGAGTAAAAGTAACGCTTGCATGTACAGAATGTAAACAGAGAAATTATAACACTATGAAAAATAAAAAAAATGATCCAGACAGAATTGAATTAAAGAAGTACTGTAGGTTCTGTCGAAAACACACAGTTCATAAGGAAACTAAATAAATTAGTGTAGTCCTTTAAAAATAGGTAAGGATGTGAAATTATGGGTGCTGGGGCTAAAGTCGATGGACAAAAATCAACCAATAAGCTTGCAAGGTTTTTTAAGGATACAAAGGCTGAGCTTAAAAAAGTAACCTGGCCAAGTAAGGGTGAAATAAAGAGTTCTACTGGGATAGCTATTGGATGGATGCTTCTTTTCACATTAGTTATCTGGGCTTATGACTCGATATTCCACGTTATCCTTAAAACGGTTGTAGGTTAACATTAACGTCAAAAAAGGAGGTAGGCCTGAAGGCCGTCTGTACTATGGCTGAGAAACCAAAATGGTATGTAGTTCATACTTATTCAGGATATGAAAACAAAGTAAAGGCTAATTTAGAAAAAACAGTTGAGAATAGAGGACTTCAGGAATATATCTATGATGTTCAAGTTCCAATGGAAGAAGTCATTGAGAACAAAAATGGAAAAGATAAGAAGACTTTAAGGAAGAAGTTCCCTGGATATGTTCTTATTAAAATGCTTATGAATGATGATTCTTGGTATATCGTAAGGAACACGAGGGGTGTAACAGGGTTCGTGGGACCAGGATCAAAGCCTGTCCCGCTTTCCGAAGAAGAAGTTGAATCTATGGGAATTGTTGAGCCAGTTGTAGATATTGGCATTGAAATTGGCGAGAATGTTAATATAACATCAGGGCCATTAGAAAATTTTATAGCATTAGTTCAAGAAATTAACTATGAAAAGAAAAAAGTTAAAGCCTTGGTTAATATGTTTGGCAGGGAAACACCTGTTGAGCTTGATTTTAATCAGGTTAAAAAGATATAAACTTCATGAGGAGGTGTAATAAACATGGCAAAGAAAGTTACTAGTATGGTAAAACTTCAAATTGCAGCAGGAAAGGCTACACCGGCACCACCAGTTGGTCCAGCACTTGGTCCTACTGGAATAAACATTATGCAATTTTGCAAAGAATTCAATGCTAAAACAGCAAATCAAGCAGGCCTTATAATACCTGTTGTTCTTACTGTTTATCAGGATAGGTCATTTAGCTTTATACTAAAAACACCACCTGCAGCAGTTCTTTTAAAGAAGGCAGCTGGTATTGAAAGTGGTTCAGCAGTGCCAAACAAAACAAAAGTTGCTACAGTTTCTCTTGATAAAGTTAAAGAAATTGCCCAAATGAAAATGCAGGACTTAAATGCATCAAACATTGAGACAGCTATAGAAATGGTAAAAGGAACAGCAAAAAGCATGGGAATAGTTGTAGAATAACATTTTAATTTTTCTTAAAAATGTGGGAGGCAATGCCGTTTGTACCACAAGGAGGTATATTATGAAAAAGGGAAAGAAATATTTAGAAAGCGAAAAACTAATTGACAAGACAAATTATTATGATTCAGATGAAGCACTTGACCTTGTAGTTAAGACTTCAAAAGCTAAGTTTGATGAAACAATTGAACTTGCAATAAGGCTTGGAGTTGATCCAAGACATGCTGACCAGCAGGTTAGGGGTGCTGTAGTTCTTCCTCATGGAACAGGGAAAACAGTTAAAGTTCTTGTTATTGCAAAGGGAGAAAAGGCTAAAGAGGCAGAGGCTGCAGGAGCTGACTATGTTGGAGCAGAAGAATATATAGAAAAAATCCAAAAGGAAAACTGGCTTGATTTTGATGTTGTAGTTGCTACTCCAGATATGATGGGCTTAGTTGGAAGACTTGGTAAAATTTTAGGGCCAAAGGGACTTATGCCAAATCCAAAATCTGGAACAGTTACGTTTGAAGTAGCTAAAGCTTTATCAGACATTAAAGCTGGTAAAGTTGAATATAGAGTTGATAAAACATCTATTATCCACGTCCCAATTGGAAAAGCATCTTTTGGAAAAGAAAAGCTTGCTGATAACTTCCGTGTTCTTATGGAAGCGGTAGTTAAGGCTAGACCAGCAACAGTTAAAGGTCAGTACATTAAGAGCATAGTTCTTTCAAGTACAATGGGGCCTGGAATTAAAATAAATCCAGCAAAAGTTCTTGAATAATATTGACAAGGCGTTCTTTTGCTGATAAAATTAAATAGTATGTTTTTAAATTAGTAAATTTACCGTAGACAGTAGGTGCAGATTTGCGTAACGGGAAACCAACCTACCGAGGTTTGATATATGATAGATATATATTAGGCCTTTCTGTCTGCGGAGAGGCCTTTAATTATGGCTTTAATAAAAGCAGGGAGGTGTACTTGGTGGCCAATATAGAATTAAAACAACAAAAGGTCAATGAAATAACTGAAAAAATTAAAAAGTCGCAAGCAGTTATACTTACAAGCTATAAAGGCATAACTGTTGAAGAGGATACACAACTTAGAAAACAGCTTAGAGAAGCAGGGGTTGAATATAAAGTTATTAAAAATACTCTTACGTCAAGAGCTGCAAAAGAAGCAGGATTTGAACAGATGGATGAATACTTAAAGGGTCCTGTATCAGTTGCTTTTGGATATGATGACCCAACTGCTCCGGCTAGAATCCTTGCAGACTTTGCGAAAAATCATGATTCAATAGAACTTAAAGCTGGAATTGTTCAGGGCAAATTCTTTGATAGTGCTAAGATTAATGAGCTTTCAAAGATACCACCAAAGGAAGTATTGATTGCAAAACTACTTGGAAGTTTGAAATCACCACTTTCAAAGTTTGTTTATGTTGTTAATGCAATTAAAGAAAAAAAAGAACAAGAAGCTAATGCTTAGTTAAATTTAATGGAGGTGTAAATTATGAATATTGATGAAATTATAAGCTCTATAGAAGGAATGAGCGTATTAGAATTAAATGAATTGGTCAAAGCATGTGAGGAAAAGTTTGGAGTAAGTGCAGCAGCTCCAGTTGCAGCAGCAGGTGCAGCAGCAGCTCCAGCAGAAGAAAAGACAGAATTTGATGTAGTTCTTAAAGAAATAGGAGATCAAAAGATTAAAGTTATAAAGGCTGTTAGAGAAATTACTGGACTTGGACTTAAAGAAGCTAAGGATTTAGTTGATGCTGCTCCAAAGACAGTTAAAGAGGGAGTTTCAAAAGAAGAAGCTGATCAGCTTAAAGCAAAAATCGAAGAATTCGGAGCAACTGTTGAAATCAAGTAATATATTTGTTTGTATTAAGATATTTTTGGGGAACGCAATATGCATTCCCTAAATTTTTTTGCACATGATATTTTATTCGATGGCTACATTCGTAATATTTAAACGGCTGCTACGCCTCTGGATTGGTTATTCTAAGACTCAGATGGAGAGATATTCCTCATAAGAAGGCTCCACCTGAGTCTTAGAATTATCTTATCCGACGGTGTAGATCCGTTATTCCTTATATGATTTTGGGATGGCATACTCTTTAGCGTAGATCAGTTATTCCCCGCCTAAGGTGGTGAATAACTGATGACAGTCATCCAATTAATTAAAAATATTACGTATAAATCGCTTGACACATCATTTGACTTGTGCTAACATAGTAAAATGCATTAAATAATAGGGGTATTGTGCATTTTATGTATCTTATCTTATTATTGTATATATTGGTAATAATTTGTTAATAATACAAGTAAAATCCATTTATTATTCAATTATTTACGTATTAATTTAATTAAACTGGCGTTTAGCCGTTTAACTTTTCATAAGGGGTGAGATTTTAATGGTACATCCTGTGAAGGTAGGTAGAAGAACTCGTATGAGTTTTTCAAGAATTAAAGAAGTAGCCGACATGCCAAACCTTATTGAACTTCAGCTCGATTCGTATCAGTGGTTCTTAAATGAAGGTTTACACGAAGTATTTGAAGATGTTAACCCAATTGTAGACTATACTGGTAATTTAGTTTTGGAGTTCATTGACTACAAACTTGATTATGAAAACATTAAGTATTCTATTGAAGAGTGCAAGGAAAGAGATACAACTTATGCTGCACCTCTTAAGGTAAAGGTTAGGCTTGTCAATAAAGAAACAGGTGAGGTAAAGGATCAAGAAGTATATATGGGAGAGTTTCCATTAATGACTGAACAAGGCACATTTATCATTAATGGTGCTGAAAGAGTTGTTGTTAGCCAATTAGTTAGATCACCAGGAGTTTATTATGACGAATCAATTGATAAGTCAGGGAAGAAGCTTTTCTCTTCTACAGTAATTCCTAACAGAGGTGCTTGGATTGAGTATGAAACTGATTCTAATGACATAATGTATGTTAGAATCGATCGAACAAGAAAGCTACCTCTGACGGTATTTATGAGAGCTCTTGGACTTGGCTCAGATAATGATATTATAAACTTTTTTGGAGAGTATGAGAGCATAAGGACTACTATTGAAAAAGATAGTACAAAATCTGTTGAGGATGGTCTTATTGAAATCTATAAAAGATTAAGACCAGGTGAGCCGCCTACAGTTGAAAGTGCTACCCAGCTTCTAGACGGGTTATTTTTTGACCCTAAAAGATATGATTTATCTAAAGTTGGAAGATACAAGTTCAATAAGAAGCTTGCACTTTCAAGCAGGATAGCAAATCAAATTACAGCCTATGATATTGTTAATCCTTCAACAGGCGAATTGTTTGTTGAAGCTGGCAAGAAAATAGATAGGGATACAGCAGTTAAAATACAAAATTCAGGGATTAATGAAGTATATATAAAGATTGCCGACAAAAATATTAAAATTATAGGTAATAATTTTGTCAATATATATGAAATGGGACTTCCTTATGATTTATCAGGCTTAAAAATCAAAGGAATGGTTCATTACAGCACTCTTAAGAAAATACTTGAAGAATCTCAAGATGAGGACGATTTAAAAGATACTATAAGTCAAAAAATAAGTGATCTTGTACCTAAACATATAATTAAAGATGATATTTTTGCATCAATGAATTATTATCTTAATCTTCCGCTTGGTATTGGGTACACTGATGATATAGATCATCTTGGGAATAGAAGGATTAGATCTGTTGGAGAGCTTTTACAAAATCAGTTCAGAATAGGCCTTTCAAGAATGGAAAGAGTTGTTAAGGAAAGGATGACTATTCAGGATCTTGATGTAGTTACTCCTCAGGCATTAATTAATATTAGGCCTGTATCTGCAGCTATAAAAGAGTTCTTCGGAAGTTCACAGCTTTCACAGTTTATGGATCAAACAAATCCGCTGTCAGAGCTTACTCATAAGAGAAGACTTTCAGCATTGGGGCCAGGAGGACTTTCAAGGGAAAGAGCAGGATTTGAAGTTAGAGACGTTCACCATTCACATTATGGAAGAATGTGCCCTATTGAAACTCCTGAAGGACCTAATATTGGTCTTATAAACTCTCTTGCTACCTATGCAAAAGTAAATGAGTATGGGTTCATTGAAACACCATATAGACGAGTCGAAAATGATGTTGTTACAAAAAAAATTATATATATGACAGCAGATGAGGAAGATAATTATCTTATTGCACAGGCAAATGAACCTCTTGACGATGATGGAAAGTTTCTCAACAAGAGGGTTGTTGTAAGGTCTAAGAATGATATACTTGTTGTTGCTCCAAATGAAGTTGATTACATGGATGTTTCACCAAGACAAATTGTTTCAATAGCTACAGCTATGATTCCATTTCTTGAAAATGATGATGCTAACCGTGCTCTTATGGGATCTAATATGCAGCGTCAGGCAGTTCCACTTATAAAAACTGAAGCGCCTATTGTTGGAACAGGAATTGAGTATAGAGCAGCAAGGGACTCTGGAGTTATTCCAATATCTAAATATGATGGGGAGGTTGTTAAAGTTACCGCTGATAAAGTTCAAATAAAACGTGATGAGGATGGGAAGATTGATACATTTAAACTTCTTAAATTTAAGCGTTCTAATCAGGGTACCTGTATTAACCAAAGGCCAATTGTAAATGAAGGCGACAGGATTAAAAAAGGTGACGTTATAGCGGATGGCCCATCAATTGATCAGGGAGAAATTGCTCTTGGCAAAAACATTCTTATGGGATTTATGAGCTGGGAAGGCTATAACTACGAGGATGCTATGCTTATCTCTGAGGAGCTTGTTATGAATGATGTATTTACATCTATTCATATTGAGGAATATGAATGTGAAGCAAGGGATACAAAATTAGGACCTGAAGAGATTACAAGGGATATTCCAAACGTTGGAGATGACGCACTTAAAGATATAGATGATAAAGGAATAATAAGAACAGGTGCAGAGGTAAGATCAGGGGATATACTTGTTGGAAAAGTTACTCCAAAAGGTGAAACTGAACTTACTGCAGAGGAAAGACTCCTTAGGGCAATATTTGGAGAAAAAGCAAGAGAAGTAAGGGATACATCTCTTAGAGTTCCTCATGGCGAAGCAGGAATCATTGTAGATCTTAAAATATTTACAAGAGAAAATGGAGATGAGCTGCCGCCTGGAGTGAATGAACTTGTAAGAGTTTATATTGCTCAAAAAAGAAAGGTATCTGTTGGAGATAAAATGGCAGGCCGTCATGGAAACAAGGGTGTTATTTCAAGAGTACTGCCAGCAGAGGATATGCCGTATCTTCCAGATGGAAGACCACTGCAGATAGTTTTAAATCCTCTTGGTGTTCCATCACGTATGAATATCGGTCAGGTTCTTGAAGTGCATTTAGGGCTTGCAGCAAACAAGCTTGGATGGCATGTTGCAACACCGGTATTTGATGGTGCAAATGAAACTGATATTATGGACTGCTTAGAAAAAGCAGGCTTTGAAAGAGATGGTAAACTCCAGCTTCGAGATGGAAGAACAGGAGAGCCATTTGATAATAAAGTAACAGTTGGATATATGTATATATTAAAGTTGGCTCATCTTGTTGACGATAAAATACATGCAAGGTCAACAGGACCATATTCTCTGGTTACCCAGCAGCCTCTTGGAGGTAAAGCGCAGTTTGGCGGTCAGAGATTTGGAGAAATGGAAGTTTGGGCTGTTGAGGCATATGGTGCTGCTCACACCCTGCAGGAAATATTAACTGTTAAGTCAGATGATGTTGTAGGGCGTGTCAAGACATATGAGGCAATAGTAAAAGGAGAAAATATCCCAGAGCCTGGAGTACCAGAATCCTTTAAGGTACTTATTAAAGAACTTCAATCCTTATGCCTTGACGTTAAGGTATTAAGTAACGATAAGAAGGAAATCCCAATAAAAGAAGATATTGATGATGATGACGACATTGATGGGTCTGAAAACACAATGGAAGATAGGGATGATATTGCTGCGCCATCGGAAGATAATGCTGAAGATAATGTGAAAAACGAAGATAGTGAGGATGCTCCAGAGGATGAAGAGGAGGAAGACGTATCCATTGAAGAACTATCAAAAATGCAAATTGAAAACGATATAGATGAAAATTCAACTGATGATGATTTATTAAATTTTAATGATGATAACAATAATGATGGTAATGACCATAATGACCAAGAATAATATGGAGGGAGGATGTGCCCTTGTTTGAGCTTAACAATTTTGATTCAATTCAAATAGGATTAGCTTCACCTGAAAAAATTAGGGAGTGGTCAAAGGGTGAAGTTAAAAAACCTGAAACAATTAATTATAGGACATTAAAACCAGAAAAGGACGGACTTTTTTGTGAAAGGATTTTTGGACCGGTAAAAGATTGGGAATGTCACTGCGGTAAATATAAACGAGTTAGATATAAGGGAATAGTCTGTGACAGATGTGGAGTTGAGGTTACAAAATCAAAGGTCAGACGTGAAAGAATGGGACATATAGAGCTTGCAGCTCCAGTATCCCATATATGGTATTTTAAAGGCATTCCTTCAAGAATGGGGCTTATTCTTGATATATCACCAAGACTTCTTGAAAAAGTACTTTATTTTGCATCCTATATTGTAACTGATCCAGGTGAAACTCCGCTATCTAAAAAGCAGGTAATCACTGATAAAGAGTATAGGGAAAACATTGAAAAGTATGGTGAAAACTCATTTAAAGCTGGAATGGGAGCCGAAGCTATAAAAACTTTACTACAGGAAATTGATCTTGAAAAGCTTTCTGCTGAACTAAAAAAAGATCTTGAAGGAGCTACGGGTCAAAAGAGAGTTAAAATTATAAGAAGGCTTGAAGTTGTTGAAGCTTTTAGACTATCAGGGAATAGACCTGAATGGATGATACTGGATGTTGTTCCTGTTTTACCACCAGATTTAAGGCCTATGGTTCAGCTTGACGGAGGAAGATTTGCTACTTCAGATTTAAATGACTTATACAGAAGAGTTATAAATAGAAACAATAGATTAAAGCGATTATTAGATCTTGGAGCTCCAGATATTATTGTAAGGAACGAAAAAAGAATGCTTCAAGAAGCTGTAGATGCTTTAATTGATAATGGAAGAAGAGGAAGACCTGTAACAGGTCCTGGGAATAGACCTCTTAAATCTCTTTCAGATTTACTAAAAGGAAAGCAGGGCAGATTCCGTCAAAACCTTCTTGGAAAGCGTGTTGACTATTCAGGACGTTCCGTTATTGTTGTTGGACCTGAACTTAAGATGTATCAGTGTGGCCTTCCAAAGGAAATGGCTCTTGAGCTGTTTAAACCTTTTGTAATGAAGAAACTTGTTGAAAAAGGTATTGCTCATAATATTAAGAATGCAAAACGCATGGTTGAAAGGGTAAACGATCAAGTATGGGATATTCTTGAAGAGGTTATTCAAGATCATCCAGTGCTTTTAAACCGTGCTCCAACTCTTCACAGACTTGGAATACAGGCATACCAACCAGTACTTGTTGAAGGAAGGGCTATAAAGCTTCATCCTCTTGCATGTACTGCTTATAACGCTGACTTTGATGGAGACCAGATGGCAGTTCATGTGCCTCTATCTGTTGAAGCTCAGGCTGAAGCAAGATTTTTAATGCTGGGTGCTCATAATATATTAAAGCCATCTGATGGAAAGCCAGTTACTGTTCCAACTCAGGATATGGTTCTTGGTTCTTATTATCTTACTATAATAAAAGATGGCGAAAATGGTGAAGGAAGATACTTTACTACACCTGATGAAGCTATTATGGCATATCAGTTAAAACAGATAGGGCTTCATGCAAAAATAAATGTAAGGATAATCAAAGAAAAAGACGGAGAAGAAGTTTCAAAGATTATAAAGACAACTGTAGGAAAGATTTTATTTAATGAAGCCATTCCACAGGACTTAGGTTTTGTAGATAGAAGTGATCCTGATAAATTCTTTGATTATGAAATAGATTTTGTTGTAGATAAGAAACAATTAAGCAGGATAGTTGAAAAGACTTATAAAAAACATGGACCTACAGAAACTTGTATTACACTTGATAAGATAAAGTCATTGGGGTATCATTATTCAACTATTGGTGCTTTAACAGTTTCAGTATCTGATATGGTTATTCCTTCAGCTAAAAAGGAGCTTCTTGCAAAAGCAGATAAGGATGTTGAAGGTATAGAAAAAATGTATAGAAGAGGTTTTATATCAGACGAAGAAAGATATCAAAGAGTAATTGATATTTGGACAAAAACTACTGAAGATGTAACTGATGCTTTAATGAAGAGCCTTGATGAGTTTAATCCTATAAAGATGATGGCTGATTCAGGAGCCAGAGGTTCTAAAAACCAGATAAGACAGGTTTGTGGTATGAGAGGTCTTATGGCTAACCCCTCTGGTAAAATCATAGAACTTCCAATCAGAGCAAGTTTCAGGGAGGGCCTTAATGTTCTTGAATACTTCATTTCAACTCACGGAGCAAGAAAAGGCCTTGCAGATACCGCTCTTAGAACTGCAGATTCAGGATACCTTACAAGAAGGCTTGTTGATGTATCTCAGGATGTAATTATAAGAGAGGATGACTGTGGAACTACAGATGGATTCTATGTAGAAGAGATAAGAGAGGGAAGCGAAGTTATTGAAAGTTTAAAGGATAGATTGGCTGGAAGATTTACTGCAGAGGATGTTATAGATCCTGAAACTGGTGAAGTTATTGTCCCAAGAAATACCTTTATTACTGATGATGTTGATTCAAAGATTATTAAAGCAGGAGTTACAAGGGTGAAGATAAGAAGTATATTCACCTGTAAAACAAGGTATGGAGTTTGTGCTAAGTGCTATGGCATGAACATGGCAAGAGGAACTGAATCACATGTAGGAGAAGCTGTTGGAATTATTGCAGCACAGTCCATAGGTGAACCAGGAACTCAGCTTACAATGAGAACATTCCATACAGGTGGAGTTGCAGGATCAGATATAACTCAAGGTCTTCCAAGAGTTGAAGAGCTATTTGAAGCAAGAAAGCCAAAAGGACTTGCGATAATCTCTGATATGCCGGGAACTGTTAAGATATCAGAAGAAAAGAAGAAAAAAACTGTTATAGTAACTACCGATAGCGGAGAGGAAAAGAAGTATGAAATTCCTTATGGCTCAAGGCTCAAGGTTTATGATGGCCAAAAGATTGAATCAGGAGATGCAATTACTGAGGGCTCTATAAATCCCCATGATATACTTAGAATAAAAGGTGAGGACGCAGTTAGATCGTATCTTTTGGCAGAAGTGCAAAAGGTATATAGAATACAGGGTGTTGATATAAATGATAAACACATTGAAATAATAATAAAGCAAATGCTTAAAAAGGTTAAGGTTGAAGAATCTGGTGATTCAACATTTCTACCTGGAAGTCTTATAGACCGCTTTGAGTTTGAAGAAGAAAACGAAAAGCTTAAAGAAAAGGGATTAAAATTAGCTGAAGGAAAAACTGCACTTCTTGGAATTACAAAGGCATCTCTTGCTACAGACTCATTTTTATCTGCTGCATCTTTCCAAGAGACAACGAGAGTTCTTACTGATGCAGCTATAAAGGGCAAGGTTGATCCTTTAGTTGGGCTTAAGGAAAATGTAATTATTGGAAAACTTATCCCTGCAGGTTCTGGTATGCCAAAATATAAAAATATAAAAATAAACACAGAAGATGATTATAGTGGACATGATAAAATTGATCAAAATAATCAAGTATTAAAGCCAGAATACAGCAAATAAACTATAATTCGTAATTTAAAATCATTAATGAATAAAGTACAGCTGTGATAAGAAAAATAAGGGCTAAAATGGTAGGGAACGGTCTTGACCGTTCCTCTGCACGATGACCAGAATTTAGGAGGGCGGAACGGTCAAGACCGTTCCCTACAA
>ENA-UOOM01003381-UOOM01003381.1-fermentation-metagenome-genome-assembly--contig:-NODE-3381-length-11654-cov-9.435555_pt1 | contig 11654 bp, 7 predicted proteins | sample MGYA00245781_ERZ724031 | MGnify/ENA primary metagenome ERZ724031 (study PRJEB28704, sample SAMN03018317) | fermentation metagenome | biome: anthropogenic terrestrial biome; feature: soil; material... | reverse complement strand
ACGTCCGGCAAATATAAAAACAATGATAGTAATCTCCAAACAAATCCGTAAAAAAATATATTTTCCGTTCATTCTTCTATTTATGAGCCCACTTTAAATTAAAAAAGAGAGTTATCGGATACTATCCTCTCATTTGAATAACCGGGGCAGGTTTCCGACTTGAAAAGGCGGGATATATCAAGCCCAATATAGAGCATAAGGTGACTGGCATTCTTCCCTGCCCTCGTCGCCGAGAGGACAGCCTATTGCTTTACCGGGCTTACTTATTCAATGCCGGCCGGCGCTAGAATGAGGTACCTTCCTCCTTGTTCCGCATGGCAAGGCAGCAGGCCGGCCCTTTTCATCGCCGGCAGAACACTTGACCCGGCCAGCGTTCCGATTGAGACTACCGGCATGACACTTGGTCAGGACAGTACCGAAAAAGATGCCGCCAGTATGACACTTGGTCAGGACAGCCGTTCACTTGACGCTGCCGGCATGACACTTTGTCCGCCCAGCGGTTCACTTGACACAATCAGCACGACACTCGGTCAGGACAACAGGACGCTTGACGCAATCAGCATGACACTCGGTCGGGACAGCGGTTCACTTGACGCCGGCAGCATGGCACTTGGTCAAAGAAGGAGTTCACCGGATGCCGGCAGCGCGTCACTCGATACGGGCAGACGGTTAGATGTAATATTCGATGGAATCCATCAGGCCGATACCATACGCATATTTGGTGGCTTCATAGATATTTTTGACCCCCAGCTTGCGAAAGATATTTTTCTTGTGTGTAATAATCGTATGCACGCTCGAAAACCGGATGGCCGATATCTCTTTAGCCGTCTTTCCGGTAGCTAATAATTTGAGTATTTCAATCTCCGTATGAGTAAGGGCCGGTATCTCGTCATACTTGTGATCCATAATGATGTCTTTCACCTGCTTACAGATGAACCGGCGATTTTTGACCGCATACTCCAACGCAAGGACAATTTCGTTTTCAGGACTATCTTTCAATAAAATGCTCATGAAAGGATACTTGTCAATTTCCCGAATCACTTTTTCAACGGCATCATTCATAAAAATGATCCAATGAGAAGATGGAAACTCGCGATGGAGAGCGATGACATCGGATATGGACAAAGAAGCAAAAGACAAATCGATAATGATGATCGCTTGCGAATGATCATGCAGAAAAGCCTTCAGATCTCTTTTATTTTCGACTTCAACAATATCCGGGTTCTCAAATTGTTGTCGAATAATAAAATGAAGTCCTACACGTGTAATATATTGATAGTCATAAATTCCAAAATCACTCATTCCGGTTTTCATTATTAAGCGCCTGTCCGCAAAACGGCTGAAACTTATTTTTTAAAGCGTATCACGCTTTTTTTAATTCGGGATATACGATACGCGAATGATAAACGGTTTTCAACTTATCTACAAATACGTCTTTTACCGTCTGGATATCCTTGAAGGTAATGGGAGATTGTTTAAAATAACCTTCCGCCAATTGACTGTCGATAATTTTATCCACCAAATTCCGAAGCGACTCTTCGGTATATTCATTTAAACTTCGGGAAGAAGCTTCTACAGAATCGGCCATCATCATGATCGCCGTCTCCTTCGAAAAGGGATTCGGCCCGGGATAACGGAATATGCTCTCATCGGCTTCTTTACCGGGATTGGCATTTTTCCAGGAAATATAAAAATATTTCGGCATGCTGGTACCATGGTGCGTTTCGATAAAATCGATTATTTGCTGAGGCAGGTTATTCTTCTGAGCGATCTTCACCCCGTCTTTCACATGATTAATAATGATGCGCGCGCTCTCTTCGAAAGGCAACCCCTCATGAGGGTTCATTCCGGGGGTCTGATTTTCGGTGAAAAACGCCGGATTGACCATTTTACCGATATCATGATAGAGAGCGCCGGTGCGAATGAGGGAAGCATTTGCGCCCAGTTTTGCCGCCGCGGCCATGCCCAGATTCGACACTTGCAAGGAATGTTGAAATGTCCCGGGCGCCTTTTCAGAAAGCTCCTTAAGCAAAGGCTTATTGATATTGGATAATTCCACTAAACTCACCCCGGAGATAAATCCGAATGATTTTTCGACCATATATACCAATGAATACGAAAACATAATAAAGATAAAATTGATAAGGAAATAAACCAATACCACCCAATTCGCTTTATCTAAACTTCCTTCCTGATACATAACCATTCCCAGATAAACAAAGATGTAAGTGAGGAGGATAAAAAACGAACTCCGGATGAGTTGCGACCGTTCCGACAATTCCTTGAGCATAAAAATCGAAACGATGGCTGCCGACAACTGAATGAGCATAAACTCAAACGGAAAAGGCACCATCAACGCGCTAAGCATAATCGTTATTAAACTGGCGAACAGCGCCGTTCTCGAATCGATAAACGTCCGTATCAGGATCGTAACGATTGCATACGGAATAATGTAGACATTAAACAAATCCAACCGTACGGTTAAAGCCGTCAACACCACAAAAATGATGATCAGCAACAACATAAACAAAACATGTTTGCGATTGCGATATTCGCGTGGGCGGAAAAACAACAGATACATGTAAAAAGAGCCTAACATGAGCGAGATCAGCAACAGTTGCCCGATAATCACCGAACTGTTGCGGGTGGATCCGCCGCTCCGCTCTTCCATCACCCGCTTGTATGAAGACAAAATGGTGTACGTGCGGGTATCCACAATTTCCCCTTGATCGATAATACGCTGCCCCGCCTGCACCATTCCGGAGCTGGGTGAAACCTGTTGAATAAACTCCTCACGAGCCTTGTCGGAAGTAGAAGCATCGTAAACGATATTTTCGCGAATGTAGTCATTGATATCTGCCGAGCGCAAGACACTCACGTCCAAACTCCGGGGGATATCATTCAAAACCTTTTCATACGCCGTCCGTATCGTATAAAAAGAGCCGATATCCTTTGATTGTGCGACATTCCCTTGCTTAATCCTCAACGATTGAGTCTGGCTGGCGAAGATGCGGTCATAATCTTGCGACTGCATAATTCCCGTTTCATAGATTTCATTGATTTTGTTACGAATGTAGCGAATATATTCCGGAGGAATTTCCCTCAATTTAGGGTTTGCCTTAACATCATTTTCAAATTTAGCCATGGCGTTTTTTTGAGCGTCAGTATCCATGATAAAATAGGACTCATAGTACTGAAGGATGCTATCTTGTTCGGTTTTAAGCTGCTCGGCCGACTTGTAAATCGGAAAGTCGAAAGGCGCCGTTAACAACCCATATTGCCAGGGCTTTCCTTCACTGAAAGAATATTTAAATTTGCCTTGTCGCGGAAATATATACGTAATCAGAAGCACGGCAATAACAAAAATCATGGGAATGAAAACCCGTGTTTTCATTCTAATTTTTTTAACTGGTCTTTCGCTCATATCCATCTCCTTATGTTAGTAGGCTTCCATAAAACAATTGGTTATCCGTTATTGTTTTACAATCTGCATCAATCTCTTATCAATCTTCCTTCAATCTCTCACCAATCTTTCATCAATCTTTCATCAATCCAACCCGATTATATCGATAATTTTTTGCGTAGCCCCCCCGTTACTGAAAATATAGGCTTCCGCCTTTTTCCCGGCTGCTTTTATACTCTCCGAAGACCGGAGAAGGCCATCCATCCTTTCGTTAAAGCTATCCTTATCATCAATGGAGAAACCTCCCCCGTGATAGATAAGATCATACGCTTCCCGGAACTTGACAAAATTCGGCCCGAAAATGACAGGAATACCCCACACCGCAGCTTCCAACAGATTGTGAATACCCACCCCGAATCCGCCTCCCACATAAGCAATATCACCATAACGATACATCGACGAAAGCAACCCGAAGCAATCGATGATGACACAATCGTGGCGCTGGATATTTTGTAACGTTGCCCCGGAATATCGAATGACCGGTCTTTTGATCTTCTTTTCGATACGGATCAGATGGTCTTCATCTATTTCATGAGGCGCGACGATCATTTTCATATCCGGATGGGAATTGAAATAGTCGATAAAAATGTCCTCATCCGGCTCCCATGAACTACCCGCTATAAAAATCGTTTTGGGATTATCCGCCTGAATAAATCTTTCGACCAAGGGCAAAGGTAATGATTCTTTACGAACATCCATCACCCGATCGATGCGGGTATCGCCCGTAACGGTGACTTGACGGATTTGATGCGCTTCCAGCAATTCTTTCGAATGCTCGTCCTGGACAAAAATGTGCGTATAAAACCGCAGCATCTTCCCATATTTCCCGCGTCCTTTATGAAAAAACGGCTGCTCGGGCCGGAAAACCGCCGAAACAAGATACACCGGGATCCGTTGCAAATAACTTTCATGAATAAAGTTATACCAGAGTTCATATTTCACAAAAACGGCCACATACGGCTTCGCTAATTCCAGAAAACGCGTCACATTCCGTTTCGTATCGAAAGGCAAATAGCAGACAATGTCAGCCAGAGGATAATTCTTACGGACTTCGTATCCCGAAGGGGAAAAGAAAGTCAATAAAATTTTATACTCGGGCATTTTACCCTTAACCGTCTCGATAATAGGTCTCGCCTGCTCAAACTCGCCCAAAGAAGCGGCATGTATCCATACATATTTCTCGCCCGGTATAATCTTTTCACGCAGAATGCGAAACGTATCCCTTTGTCCGGAAACCATACGCCTTGCTTTTTTGTGAAAAGGCGATACCAGCCGGACAAAAAAAGCATACAGGGCAATCGCTATATTATACATCTTCAGTGGGCCGATATGTTTTCTATCGCACGACGTAAACGAAGAGTCGTTTCCTGTTTGCCGATAATCTCCGTGATGTCGAACATGTGAGGCCCTTTGCCTTCTCCCACAATGGCCAGGCGGAAAGCATTCATAATGTTACCGGTATGATATCCTTTCTCTTCGATCCATTGCATAACGACTTTCTCCTGATTCGCGATGGAGAAATCATCGATCGTTTCGATCAAGTCGGCAAGTTCGCTCATTTGGGCGGGAGATTCCGGCTTCCAACGCTTCCGTACGGTTTTCTCGTCATAGCTTTCGGGGGCGACGAAGAAATAAGCGGCCTGATCCCACAGCTCCTCGACAAAGCTCACCCGGTCTTTAACCAACCCGATGATTTTTACCACTTTTTCGTGTGGGGCAATAACGTCATGTTGCTTTAAAACAGGCTCAAACATCGCGGCCAGCGTTTCGTCCGGAGTAGCATGGATATATTTATGATTATACCACTTCGCCTTTTCATAATCGAACTTCGCACCGCTCTTGCTGCATCGTTCAAAAGAAAATTCCCGGATTAGTTCTTCGAGCGAAAAAATCTCTTGTTCGGTACCCGGGTTCCAACCCAGAAAAGCAAGGAAATTGATCACCGCTTCGGGAAGATAACCGCTTTCGCGATATCCCGAAGAAATCTCTTGCGTTTTCGGATCCTTCCATTCCAAAGGGAAAACCGGGAAGCCCAAACGGTCTCCGTCGCGCTTGCTGAGCTTTCCATTTCCTTCGGGCTTCAGCAACAACGGCAGGTGGGCAAATTGCGGCATATCCCAGCCAAAGCTTTTATAGAGCCATACGTGCAAGGGGGCGGAAGGCAACCATTCTTCGCCTCGAATTACATGGGTAATATCCATTAAATGATCATCCACAATATTGGCCAAATGGTACGTGGGTAACTGATCGGAAGATTTGAACAACACTTTATCATCGAGTATCGAAGAGTTAATCGTGACGTTCCCCCGGATAAGATCTTGAACCGTAATATCGATATCGGGTTCTATTTCGGCACGTACCACATATTGAGCTCCGTCGGCAATAAGCTGTCGCGTCTCTTCGCCAGAGAGCGTGAGGGAATTCCGCATCGATAAGCGGGTAGAAGCATCGTATTGAAAATTACGGATTTCATTGCGTTTTGCTTCGAGTTCCTCCGGGGTGTCAAATGCAATATAGGCCTTCTCTTTTTCCAGAAGCAGATCGACATACTTCTTGTAAATATCTTTTCGTTCCGATTGACGATACGGGCCATAGGGGCCTCCTTTACGCGGACTTTCATCAAATTCCAACCCGAGCCAGTCGAAGGACTCCTGTATATAATCTTCCGCACCCTCTACAAAACGATGGGAATCGGTATCCTCAATACGGAGGATGAGATCGCCGTTATTTTTTTTGGCGAACAAGTAATTATATAGTGCCGTACGGACGCCGCCTATATGCAGTGGCCCTGTGGGGCTTGGCGCAAAACGCAATCTTATTTTTTGGGACATATCTGTTTATTTATCTATGGTGCAAAGATAGAGTTTTTTGTCAATCAGTACAAATGCAAAGCCCTTTATAATGTATAAGCAACCGAGAGAGCCATTCAAGCGGTATCTTCGGTAAGACAAAAAAGGAACGGCGAAAAATCACTTTCCACCGCCCTTTTTAAATTAATAAACAAATAGAGCTTGCTTAGAAATTAAAATATAAAAAATAGAGTCTTCATATTAGAGAGTTTATATACAATAAAAAATCCAAATGCTTTATTTTGAACCCTTAATCGGGCAATTATAAGTTTTAAAAAGACAGAGCGGGGAATCACTCCTGGCTCTGTCCGAATCCTTTCAATAGAGTTTAATCTTAGTAGAGTTTTATGAATGGATTTTATCTCTTAGGACTATCTTTTATGATTTTCCACTTAAGGATTTTGATCCGCTTCCGTTATAGCGTCGTCTCCTTCTATTTCTTTGATTGGAATCTGGAACGTTCTCAAGGCATCATGCCAGGGAAGAGGGCGGTCCCCTCCGATGATATTTGCAGCCGGGTGGTTGGTTCCTTGGTATGTCCTGTCTATCGTTTTTTCCAAACGGTTAAACTCGAACAGCGCATGTCCTTCCCCCCACAGCTCAATTCTCTTTTGAACAAAGATTTGATCCAATAAAGCCTCTGGCGTAGAAGCCCATGTATAGGAATGCGTTCCGCTTTTAGCACGGGCATTCGATATGAGGTCCAGCGTTTTCTTCGCAGCTTCAATATCGTTTGTGCGTACTTCCGATTCCGCTTTAATGTAATACGCCTCAGCAGCTCTCAAATAGACATAATCTCCTAAAAACTTTTTACTGGCATCCACAAACTTCAATTGAAAATAGGGGACTTCATATTCTCCTCCATCCGCGCCTTCAAAATTGTCTTTTCTAACATCATTGGCATGAATGTTATCATACAAACGCTTATCGATCGTTTTATACTGCCCTAACGCTCCGGCATATCCCGGGGACAGGCCATCTATTATGGAGAAGAATGACGCATAAGATGTTGAATTAACTGAAGTTATATCTGCTCCCCATAACCATTCGACATTTGAAATATCGGCAAACCCTTTCGTATATTCGCTTGTAGGCATTAAAGAGGTCGCATTGACAACTTCTGTCGAATATGTTAACGCTTTCGCATAATCTCCTGTATACAAGTATGCTCTTGCCGCCAAAAGTTTGGCTCCTACTTGGGTAATCCGGGTGAGTACAGGAGGAGCAAACCCTTTTAATAAAGGAATAGCTGCTTCATAATCTGCAAGTATTCGATCATACGTTTCAGCAACAGTCCCCCGCCCTTTTCCTTCTAAAGTAACTTCCGTATAAACAGGTACTCCCGGTAAATCTTTGATATGCGACCACTCACCTGCTGTTTGATACAAATTTATCAACGTAAAATAGTGAAATGCCCTCAGCGCTAAAGCCTCTCCTTTCAGATTCTTCTCAGCTTCAGATAATTTTGACTCATCGGCTAATGCAATGATAATATTATTCAAATCCCTGATTTGAGCATAACCATACGCCCACTGTCTGGCCGGACTATAGGTATTAGCTGCTGCCCGGTCATTAAACTGATAAAAGGTAATAAACCACTGTTTATTGGAATAATGAACCATATCCTCTGAAGACAGGTCCACCGCCAAATCTATAGATTTTTGTCCAAAATCATCATGACGCGATGCCCAAAAAGCATATTCAACGGAACGTCCATATACCCCTTGTATCAATGCATCGGTATTTCGTTCCAGAATATCAGGCAAATCATCGGTAAATACAATACTTGAATCCTCCGGATCTAAAAAATCCGAGCAAGAACTGCCCAATAAAAAGGTCGTAATAGCTACGATATAAATAAATTTAAATTTCATAATCAATATTGTTTAGAGTGTTACATTCAAACCAAATGAAATTGTCCGTAAAGGAGAATAGTTAAATCCTGTTGTTCCGTAGTCATACTGACGCGGATCCAATCCTTTTCTTTTAGAAAATAAAGCTAAGTTATCGCCGGAGGCATATACTCTCACTTTCTGTATATCAAAATGAGAAAGAAGAGTTTTGGGTAAAGTATATCCCAACGATATATTCCTTATATTCAAATAGGATGCATCTATCAAATACAAGTCGGAAGCCCTGTTAGAATCGGTATATCCAGATACAAATCGGGGAACAGTAGTATTTGTATTATCGGAAGTCCATGCGTTTAATAGATCTTTATGTATCGCCCTGCCATATTCCGACATCTGCAAGGTGGATGCATACACCGCATCGTATACTTTTCCTCCCAACTGATAACTGAAAAGAAGAGATAAATCGACTCCTTTAAATTGCAATGTTGTCGAAAATCCTCCGGTTAAATCCGGGATCGCTGAGCCTTGGTTACGTCTACTTTCTGCGGTATAAGCATTATTATAAACGGTTGTCGTTTCTTTAAAAGATCCGTCTGCATTATACACATTCCATGTATTTTTACCTTTACTATCGACACCTGCAAACTCAGGCAAATAAATATCGTAAACAGATCCCCTTTCAACCAGTTTAGTATATCCGGAAGCAAAAATTCCCGCTTCTCTGTTGGCATCGGGCAACCGTATCACTTCATTTTTTATCGTAGCCGCATTCAATCCGATATTCCACACAAAATCCCGATTTCTAACAATGTCGAAATCCGTTTCCAATTCAAATCCTGAATTTCTTACTTTTCCTATATTTCCCGGCTGAGAGCGAACCCCCGTCGACAAAGCCACCGGAATAGAGAACAGCATATCATTTGTTGTTTTGTTATAATATTCAAGACTAATGTTTAACCGATTGAATAACCGGCCTTCAATGCCAATGTTGGCATTTATACTCTTTTCCCAAGAAATGTCTTTATTTCCTATGTACGTCTGTTTAACAGAAACGCGGTCGTCATTATTACTTACCTCGAATTGATCTTGGTACGGCAAATAATTTATGGTGCCATCCTCATAAAGCAAATTATCATTTCCCTGAGAACCGATACTTCCTTTGACTTTCAAGTCATCCACAAATGACACGTTTGTAAAAAAATCTTCTTGGCTTATTCTCCAAGAGCCCCCTACCGATGCAAAGTTTCCCCACCGGTTGTCCGGATGAAAACGGCTGGATCCGTCCCGCCTGTAACTCAAACTAAGATAATATTTGTCATCATACGAAAGATTTAACCGGGACAAATACCCTGTTACGCTATATTTCTGTGTATACGATGAAAGAGCATCATATACAACTGCATTATTGAACTCGGGAACATCCGATGTGGCAAGATTAGTTTTAGATCCGTACAAATACGAATATTCTTTTTTATAACTTTCCGCTCCGGCTAAAAAGTCTACCAGTAATTTATCAAAGGTTTTGTTATAATTTAAAAACACCGATCCGGTATAAGAAAAATAACGTTGATTCTCTTTTTCCACATATCCATTATTGGCAGAAGCATCTCCATACAAAGGATTGGTTAGATAAGATCCATTCTTATAGGTCGTATTTACATCAAATGCGCCTCTTACCGACAATCCGTCATATATTTTTGCATCCAGAAAAGCCGAACCGGTTACATTATCCAGCGTTATTTTATTTATGTCATACTCCAGTACCCCCGCGGGATTTGCTTTAGAGGCATAGGGCCGGGCATATCCTAACGAAGTCTCATTTCCATAATCATAGCGATCCTTTCCTTTATCATCTTTGACGATAGCTCCGGTTTTAGGGTCTCTTAAAAATACCGGATAGATAGGCGCAATATTTCGAGTCCACTGGAAATAATTGACATAACTACCTCCCGATGTTGTGGGATAATTTTGTATCGTATGCGCATACGCCAAATTGGCACCGGTCTTTAGCCAGGGTAACACCTCTTTTTCATATCTGACACGGCCGCTATACCGCTCAAATCCGGAACCTTTCGCATAAGAATCATCATTCAAATATCCCAAGCCGATATAATAAGAATGCTTATTGTCCCCGCCCCCTATATTTAAATTATATTCTTGCCTCAACGAATTATCAAAAAGTGCGTCACTCCAGTCATCTGTGTATAAAAGCTTCGCATTGGGGTTTATTTTTCCATCAGCGCCAATAAGCTCTGCCCAAGGGACATTATAGTTATTATAACCACCTAATATCTTTGACAATGAGTTCGCCCCGGAGCCAGCTAAATCGGATATTGTCTGGATCCTTGCAGCCTCGGGGGTTAAGGGATCCGTAGCTCGTCCGATATAATTATCATATAATTTATTATACTGCCCTGTCCACGCTTGTTCATAATATAACGCCCTGTCTGTTATTAAATCATACTCAGGTATTGCCCGACTATTCACTCCCCATTTAGCATCGAAAGTAATGGTTTGCTTATTCGCTGCGCCGCGTTTGGTCGTAATCAAAATAACCCCGTTAGCTCCACGGGCTCCGTATAATGAATTCGCAGCGGCATCTTTCAGCACTGTAATACTTTCAACATCTGCTGAATTAAGCGTACTTATAGGACCATCATACGTAGCGCCATCCACTATATAAAGAGGATTTTTCCCCGCATTGATAGAACCTACTCCCCTGATCCTTACACTTGGATTTTCTCCGGGCTGTCCTGTAGATGAAATCAATTGCACTCCGGCAGCCTGTCCTTCCAATGAATTCGTAACGGAAGAAGTCTGTATTTTACCGATAGCATCCGATTTTACAACAGATGCCGATCCCGTAAAAGATTGTTTGGTAGCTGTTCCGTAGGCAACAACAAAAACCTCGTCCAACAATTCGGAATCCTCTTGCAATACGACCCTTACATTTTCATCCGCTGCGACTTCTTGGGTTACATATCCGACATAAGAAATAACCAAGGTTCCTCCCGAAGGAGTCGTTATAGTAAAATTTCCGTCCAAGTCGGTAACAGTCGCCTGGGAAGTTCCTTTAATTATAACGGTAGCCCCGATAATGGGCTCACCCGCCTCATCGACGACCGTACCCCGTACGCGTGTCTGGGCAGTTATCACGCCTATCCCCACAAGGAATAGCGTTAAAAACAATACTAACTTTCTTTTCATAAACTACTTTTTTTAATTAATTCAATTGATTAAACTTTTCTCTCTTTTATATTTAAACGACACTTATTAAATCATATAAAATGGAATAAAGATATTGGCCGCCCATAGGGACAGGCGATGATACATAACAAAAAAGTCCCCATGCCGAAGCATTGCTCCGACATGAGGACTCATAATAGAAAAAATGGAAACTCCAGCCTTCGAGAGGAAATTTAGGAGAAGAAGATAAGGCTTGCCCCCCCGTTAATCTTTATTAACAAAAGGATCGCAAAAGAATCTCTG
>ENA-UOOM01003380-UOOM01003380.1-fermentation-metagenome-genome-assembly--contig:-NODE-3380-length-11655-cov-2.352241_pt1 | contig 11655 bp, 15 predicted proteins | sample MGYA00245781_ERZ724031 | MGnify/ENA primary metagenome ERZ724031 (study PRJEB28704, sample SAMN03018317) | fermentation metagenome | biome: anthropogenic terrestrial biome; feature: soil; material... | reverse complement strand
ATATATAATGAACGCGTGACGAGGCGTTTCTATGGGTCTTGTCCCAAGGAGGCTAACCATGAAAAAGATTGCAATCCTGTCCCTTGTCGTGTTAATTTTGGTGTTTGGCTCCGGGTTAGACCCGTTGGTGGTGGAGAGCTCCACCTTGGCTAAACAAGTTATCCTTACCTTTGAGGGAGTCGCGGTGGAACAAATGACACGGGAAGAGTTTCTCGCCTTGGAGCAGATGACAGTTGAGCTGTCGCGCACAAACTCAAGGAGAAAAACCACCACAGGCACTTATTCTGGCGTTCATTGGAAGGTGCTGGCCCCATTTATTGGAGCTCAAGATGCTAAGAGCATCAGAGTCGTGGCTTCAGACGGGTTTGAACAAGCTTACTCTTCGGATATTCTGGAGGATCCCGATTCCCTTTTTGCTCTTTACAAGGACGGAGAACCCATTACTGAAGAAGCCCAAAACGGTCAGGTGTGGTTTTGTGCCAGTGAGCAGTATACCGCTGATTACTGGGCAAAGTTTATCGTTAAGATCATAGTACAGTGAGCCAATCACCACAATTACCGAGCAAGAAACCTCACTTTCTCCTCGCAGATTACATCATCCTCAGTATGCTGGCTGCTGTTGGTATAGCCCTAAAGGGAGTTGTCGTACCATTAGCAGCCATTGCTACAGGTCCTTTCTACATTCCAGGCGGAGTACTGGCTGGCGGCTTTTATATGATGTTTTTGGTTCTGGGTCCAGCCCTCATAGGTAAACGGGGTGCTGCCTTCCTGGTGTCCTTAATTCAAGCTCTGCTAGTCACAATTATCGGCACACCCGGTTCCCACGGCCCAGTTAGCCTTTTTACCTACACAGTATCAGGAATAGCAGTGGAACTATGGTTTTTCTTAAGCAGACATACTGGATGCTGTGCCCTTTGTTGCTTTATAGGAGGCATGGTGGCAAATGTGGCTGGTAGCTTCGGGGTTAACCTTGTAATGTTCAATCTACCCTTTGTCCCCCTGTTACTTTCTCTCTGCGTTGCAGCCCTTTCTGGTGGACTAGGCGGCCTTCTGGCCAACACAGTGGTTAAGAAGATTAAACGGTCCGTCGGGGGGAATTTAGGTGCGTGGAAGTCTAGATAGATTTTACCTAGTAATCATAGTCTTCTTTTTCGCTCTACTTCTTTCTGGATGTAGCAAGCAAGCTACTAGTGATCTTGTGGTATCCCCTACGGAGTCTCACCCCAATGAACACTCTGTCCGCCTCATAGACGGAAAATGCGAAGTCACTTTCTTAGGCGAGCAGGTGGTTTTAGAGACCACCAACAGATCCGCTGTAGCTTACTTTGAGAATGGCACTCAGGAAGAAGTCCCCCTAACAGACCTTTTTGAGTGGAGGGGCAATTCAGCAGATTACATTGGTCCTCAGGACATTATTGGTGTGTGGGTAGACGCTCCAGAGCTTTCCGTTACCCATGTAGCCCCCGAGGCTCTCGCTGCCCTAGAACTCGGCCGAGTACTCATTATTTTGCTGGACGGTTTAAGCTATTACGATCTAGAAGAACTAAAACCTGTCTTCTTGTCGGGAAAAACCATGCAGTCGGCTCGCACCGTAATGCCTTCCATTTCTCCAGTTGCCCTTGCCACCATATTAACAGGCAAGTTTCCTAACGAGACAGGTATTACCTCTAGGGATACCCGTCAGCTGCAGGTAGATGACATTTTTGTGGCAGCAGTGAAGCTAGGCAAAAGCTCCGCCATGGTGGAAGGCTCTCGTAAGTTAATTAACACCAGTATCGATCAGCTTTTAAACCCCGACATCAGCGGTGATGGGAGCACTGATGATGAAGTCTTTGCTTGTGCTAAGGCACAGTTAGATGCCGGGGTGGATCTTATTTTTGTTCATTTTCATGGCTACGATGATCTAGCCCACACCTACGGACCCTTGAGTCCGGAAACCTCCGTCAAAATGCTTGAGCTCGATGCTTATGTTGAAACGCTTTGTGCAGGTTTTTCCGGCATGGTTCTGGTCATTGCTGATCATGGTCAGCATGGCACCACAGGAGATAAGTTGGGAGATCATGGAGAATTTCGTCTGTTGGATCTGACCATCCCCTGGATTCAGTGGGAGCAATAACAGATGGTGGGGGTAAAAAGCACATGACCGAGAAGAAGAGGATGGAGAAACATACTAGCTTAATCCTCACAACCCTGATCATATTGGTTTTTGCGGTAGCGGTCCTAGCCTATCTCAACACAGGGGATCTTGATTTAAAGAAAAAGCTCGAGATGAACGCAGAATTTCGGCTTTTGTTTGGAGACTTCGCCTACTTAGTAACCATGGAGGATGTACTGGATCTTAATCCAATTGAGTTTGGAGCGATCATGCGTACCAGTACAACGCAGGCTACTCCAGTGAGCTTTACTGGTGTTGAATTAACAAAGCTGTTGGCCAGGTACGGCATTCCAATTGAGGCAGGGTCAACCGTTCAGATCAATGCTCTAGATGGTTATGCTTCAGTATTTACAGCTGAAGAAGTCCTGACCCCTGAAAATGTGTTCTTGTGCATATATATGAATGGAGAGGTTCTTAAGCCTAAAAAAGCAGGCGGCTTTGGACCCTATCTTGTGGTAATTAGAAATGTCCAGTTTGCCCAGCGCTGGTGCAAATTTGTGGAGGAGATTGTTGTGAGATAAAAACCACATAGATGACCGAAGGGTGCAGGGGCAAGACGGTGCAGAAAGGAGATTCACCATGAAAGCAATAGCTGTTAATGGTATCACAAGATCTGGAAAAACCACTGTCTGCGAGGTGCTCATTGCCGGGCTGCGTCAACGGGGCTACACTGTTGGTTCGGTGAAGGAGATTCACTTTGAGGGTTTCGCCATCGATCCCGATCCTACGACTAATACCAGACGGCATCGGACAGCAGGCTCCCAGCTTGTGACCGCCAGGGGCATATCTGAAACGGATATCCTTTATCAGTCCATGCTCCCCATGGAAGAAATCTTCCGACACTATGACCACGACTACGTTATTTTGGAAGGCGTCACCGATTGCAATGTCCCTCGCATTATTACTGCTCATAATCGAGAGGAGGTAGAACGGCTTCTGGACCGGCGGGTGGTTGCGGTTTCAGGAGTCTTGGCAAATACTGTTTCTAAAGAGGTTTTAGGTCTGCCGGTCTTTCACGCCTTAGATGACCCGGAAACATTAGTGGACTTTGTGGAAGAATGGGCTTTTGAACCCCTCCCTAACTTTGACCCTGATTGTTGCACTCGCTGTGGCTATACCTGCCGGGAGCTGGCAGGTATGATCGCTTGGCAAAAGGCTAAAAGGGAAGACTGCATCCTCTGGTCTCAGGAAACGGAGCTTCTGATTAATGGGACTCCGATTTCCATGGTGCCCTTTGTCCAAAACATTCTCAGAAATGCCGTCTTAGGTGTGGTCCGTGAATTACAAGGGTTTCAGGAACATAGTCAGATTGAAGTTAGGTTTAGGATATGAGATTCATTTCTAAAAGAAATCAAGTAACTTTGGAAGCTGGGGAAGTGGTCAAGCGGTATAAAGATCTAGAGGGATTACGGCGGGAAGCATGGGCACTAGAGTATCTTTCTAATCTGGGACTTGCGGTTCCCCCATTGCTAGCGGTTAATGAAGATTCTTTGAGAATGGAATACATTCCCGGAGAGACCTATGAGGCTCTTACAGAGACAATGACAGTGGAAATGGCCATCGCCTTAGCGCAATGGTTAGCAGACTACCAACGCATGACGGGATTACTAAGGGGCGATGTGAATCTACGTAATTTTTTATGGACGGATCAAGCTTGTGTTGGGGTAGATTTTGAAGACCCTACAATAGCTGGCCAGGGAGAAACCGATATGGGAAAAATCTTAGCCTACGCTGTTACTTACGGACCGGCCTTTACTGTGGAAAAAGAACAGTGTGCGAATCTCTTGCTTGCTGCGTTTTCAAAAACCGGCGGTGAGCGGGAGAAAATCCGTGAAGCTTATCTAAAAGAAATAGGGGAGATGAATCATCGGCGATCAGGTCAATCTGTGGAAGTTGCAGTAGCTGCTCTTTTTTTCGATGGATTGAAATAATCAGATCGCGTTTTTAAGTCCTGGAGGTGTTTTTCAAATGGCTAGTACCAACACTAGTCCGGAGATTCTGGAGCAGGTGGCGGCAATTGCGTCTAGGTGGAAAGGGCGTCCCGATATGCTCATTCCCGTTCTCCATGAGGTGCAGGCAGTTGCCCACAACAGCATTCCAAAGGACGTTGCCAAAGTAGTGTCTTACGAAATGGGGATCCCCATAGCACAGATCTATAGCGTGCAGACATTCTATTCTTTCTTTTCCAAGGAAAAGCGAGGGAAAGTGCTAATTAGGCTGTGCAAAACCGCACCCTGCCATGTGAAGGGTACCAAAGAAGTTCTTGAAGCCTTCGAAAGTGCGTTGGGCATTAAGGCGGGCCAGACCACTTCGGATGGTGCCTTTACCTTGGAGACTTGTGAATGTATAGGTGCTTGTGATGTGTCGCCTGCAGTCTTGATTGATGATACGGTTTACGGTAATTTGACCCCAGAAAAAGTGGATGAATTGATCTTAACCATAAGTCAGATGGAGGTTGATGAGAGCTAATGTGGCACCATATTCTTATTTGTTTGCCCATATTGGGAGCTATTCTAGACGTGGCGGGAGTTCTTTCTAGCCAGATGGGTAGAGTACTGTTTCTAGTCGTGTTCATTGCAGGGTTGATTGGAGCTATAAGGCATGCCAGTTTTAAGTTCAGTCCAGACTTAGTGAGATCGGCTGTGCTCAGTCTAATAGGTGCCGTACTCACTTTTATCCTCAGCACTAAGCTCAAGCTCGGTGTAGTGGTTGCTTCGGCCCTTGTTGGTTTGGTAGGTGCTCAGGTGTTCAAAGGTCGCGACCAGTTGGTGTTGTATCTTGGGGTATTCGTCGGTATGGGCTCTGTGCTATCCTTTACTTCTCTGATTGTCGCGGGACTTTTGGGGGGATTATTTTTTGAATTGACAGGTGAGAGCTGGGTCGGTGTTGGCGGACGCTTGGGCACCCTTGCCGCGGCTTCAGTCTTAGTTGTCCTAGCCGCGATTGGAGGTGTATGATGTCAACTCTCTTTTTGGGGATCCTAATTGCAATGATTTGGGGAGCAGCAGGTTTTTGGCTGCGTCAGCACACTAAGCTCACTGTGGTGGAGGTTTCTGCTCTGTTGGCTCTGACTGCCGGCTTGATCCTCCCCCGCATTTTCGTTGATGGAGGTTTTTTTGCTCTAGTTTGCACAGCTGTGTCCTATGCAGCTATGTGTAGTGACGAGCGCATGTGTAGTTATGGTGAAATGTTGGTTGTTAGCATTTTTTGTGCCTTGATTCTCTACTTTGGTCAAAATATTCTTGTGGGAGTCGGAGGTAGACTGGGAACATCTGCCGCGGTAGCAGTGCTCCTACTTGTGCTAATCAAATCTTTGTTCCGTTTGGGGAGTGCCAAAGTGAACGTAGAAAGCTAGCATTTCGGCATTACCCATTGGAAGGAGCGAAAACATGGAAGAATTGCGGGTGGTTCTAAGTAAGGCAGGAGATATTTCTCCCATTAAGAGCAGCGAATACGTAAGTGTAGGTGGTTATGAAGGTTTAAGAAAGGCAGTGGAGGCTCCAGAAAAGGTAATTGAGTTTATCAAAGCATCGGGCCTACGGGGCCGTGGTGGTGCTGGCTTTCCCACGGGCTTGAAGCTCTCCTTTACGGCAAACACTCCTGCTGATCAAAAATACATTGTCTGCAACGCAGACGAAGGGGAGCCGGGCACCAATAAGGATCGAGTGATCATGGAGGAGATCCCCCATCGCATTTTTGAAGGGATGGCCATTGCAGCTGTTGCTGTAGGGGCGGATCAAGGCTATATTTATTTGCGCGCGGAATATCCTCATCTAAAAAAGATCTTAGAAGAAGCGTTGGCAGATGCCCGTGAGCATAGCTTCATTGGTCCGAATATCGTAAACAGCGGGTTTAATTTTGATATTCAACTCTTTATTGGGGCTGGGGCTTATGTCTGCGGTGAAGAGACTGCCCTTTTAGATTCGTTAGAAGGTAAGCGGGGGGAACCTAGATTTAAGCCTCCCTTTCCTGGAGTAGCGGGCCTTTGGGGAAAACCAACCCTTGTTAACAATGTGGAGACCTTAGCTAATTTGCCAGCCATCATTCTGAACGGACCGGAATGGTTTCGCCAGATCGGCACAGAAAAGTGCCCCGGTACTAAGGTCTTCACCCTCAGTGGCAATATCTTAAATCCAGGTGTCTATGAGTATCCGATAGGTGTAACCATCCGGGAATTATTTGAAGATGTGGGCGGTTGCTGCCCAAATGGAAAAAAACTCTACGCGGTTCAGACTGGTGGTGCTTCGGGCAATATTATTCCCCCATCTCTGCTGGACACTCCCATGGACATCGAGCGTTGTTCCGAAAATGGAGCGACCTTTGGGGCCGGCGATCTTATGTTTATAGATGAGGATCGCTGTTTGCTAGATGTTCTGGAAAACCTTATTGAATTTTTCGAACACGAATCTTGCGGCAAGTGCACCCCCTGCAGAACAGGGAACCCTCAGCTCTTGGCGCTCATTCGCAAGTTTAAAAACGGAACTGCCAAGCAAAGCGATCTTGAACTCATGCTGGAGCTGGGGAATGTGATGGTAGGTGGCTGCTTGTGCGGTTTAGGGCAGGCCGCTCCTAACCCGATCCTTTCTGCAGTACGTTTTTTCCCAGAAGTTTTCAAAGTAAACAACAATTATGAAAGGGGGGCTTCTTAATGTATAAGGTAGTCATTGATGGTCAGCCCAGCGAGGTAACCAAGGGCACAACCATACTAGCAGCTTGTGAACAACTGGGTATAGAGATCCCCACTCTTTGTTATCTCAAGCACTTAACCCCCGAAGGGTCCTGCCGGATCTGTGTTGTTGAGGTCAAGGGGGCAAGACATCTCCAAATTGCCTGTGCCACTCCCTGTACAGATGGTATGGAAATCACAACAATGAATGAGAGGATCTATGCCTTCCGTCATATGATTATTGAATTGCTCCTTGCTAATCATCACGCCGATTGTTTCAACTGTTCTGCCAATGGAAGTTGTAAGCTTTATCAATATGCCATGGATTATGACGTGGAACAAACGCGGTTTGAGGAAGTAACCAAGTTTCGCCCTAAAGATGAATCTAGCGAGTTTTTCAACTATGATCCTTCCAAGTGTATTCTGTGTCGTAGATGTGTGCGCACTTGCAACCAGTTGCAGAGCAATCACACCCTCAGCTTGAAGAATCGTGGTGTAGCTACCTGGGTGGGCTTACCATTTGACAAACTTTTCAAAGACAGTAACTGTGTATCTTGTGGTAATTGTGTTTCAGTGTGCCCCACTGGAGCATTGACCACTAAAGCAAGCAAGAAGTATCGTTCTTGGGAAGTGACAAAAACCCGTACTACCTGTCCCTATTGTGGCGTGGGCTGCCAGATGGATCTTCTCGTGAAAAACGGCAAGATTGTTGGGGTTGAACCAGCAGATGGACCCGCCAATAGCAATCTTTTGTGCGTTAAGGGTAAATTCGCTTATCGTTTCATTAATCATCCTGATAGGCTGAAGACTCCCCTTGTTCGTAAAAATGGTGTCTTGACCTCCACGAGCTGGGATGAAGCCCTCGATTATGTAGCAGAAGGAATCAAGAGGATCAAAGCGGAAAGCGGTCCTGATGCCATTGCAGGCTTTGCCTCGGCCCGGGCCACAAATGAGGATAATTATGTCTTCATGAAAATGATGAGGGCTGCCATTGGTACCAACAATGTGGACCATTGTGCTCGCCTTTGACACTCCTCTACAGTGGCTGGTCTAGCCACAACGCTAGGTAGTGGAGCCATGACAAATTCCATAGCTGAGGTAGTAGATGCAGATGCTATTTTGGTAATCGGCTCTAACACAACGGAGACCCATCCTGTGATTGGAGCCAAGATTCGTCAGGCCGTTAACAGAGGTGCAAAGCTTATTGTGGCTGAACCTAGGGAGATACCCTTAGCCCAGCAGGCGGAGATTTTCCTGCCCCTTAAGCCAGGTACCAATGTTGCGTTTTTAAATGGTCTCATGAATGTGATCATCAACGAAGACCTGATGGATGAGGAATACGTGAAAAACCGTACTGAAGGGTTTGAAGAGTTATGGGATATTGTCAAGGAATATACTCCGGAAAAGGTAGGGGAAATCTGCTGTATTGATTCTGAGGATCTTAAAGCAGCCGCGAGAATTTACGCTAAGGCGGAGCGGGCACCGATTTTTTATGCCATGGGAGTAACGCAACATTCTACGGGAACAGCGGGAGTTATGTCTGTAGCCAACTTAGCCCTCTTATGTGGTAAGGTTGGCAAGTATGGATGTGGAGTAAATCCTCTGCGCGGCCAGAATAATGTTCAAGGTGCTTGTGACATGGGTTGTTTGCCTGGGGATTATACTGGGTATCAAAAGGTTGCCAACCCAGAGGCTCGTGCCAAGTTTGAAAAGGCCTGGGGAGTGGGGCTTTCATCCAGACCTGGTTTAACAATTACTGAAGTGATGGATGCAATTGAGAGTGGAGAGGTACGTTGCCTATACATTATGGGCGAGAATCCTATGGTTAGTGACCCTAATCTAAACCATGTTGAGCATGCTCTGAGAAGCTGTGAGTTGCTCATTGTTCAGGATATTTTTCTCACTGAGACCGCGGAATTGGCAGACGTGGTGCTTCCAGCCACCTGCTACGCGGAAAAAGAAGGCACTGTCACCAACACTGAGCGCCGGGTCCAGATGATCCGCCGTGCAGTGCCAGGACCAGGTGATAGTAGAGATGATTGGATGATTCTTTCGGAGATAATGCACAGGCTTGGCTATGATAATGAATTTAGTTCGCCCCAGGAAGTTCTCGAGGAAATTGCCCGAGTTACTCCTTCCTATGGTGGATTTAGCTTTGAGCGCCTAGAAAAAGTGCAGCCTCAATGGCCATGCCCTACCCCTGATCATCCAGGTACCCCCATACTCCATGTGGGCAAGTTCTCCCGAGGAGAGCGGGCGATCTTTAAGCCTTCCCCCTATATTCTTGGGGCAGAGCTGCCTGACGAGGAATATCCTCTAATTCTTACTACTGGGCGGATCCTATATCATTATCACACACGTACAATGACTGGTAAGAATGAGGATCTTAACCGGGTCGTGGGCCGCTCTTTTGTGGAGATTAACCCTACTGACGCAGCCAAGCTAGGTATTGAAGATGGAGGAAGGGTGAGGGTTACATCTCGCAGGGGAGAAGTGGAAGTTGATGCCCGTGTGACTAATCGAGTATCTGAGGGTGTGATTTTCATGCCCTTCCACTTTGTCGATGGTGCCGCAAACCGATTGACCAATAATGTTGTTGATCCTATTGCCAAGATTCCAGAATACAAGGTTTGCGCAGCTAAGTTACGTGCCATGTAAGAAGGACAAAGATTTGGAGTGGCAGATATGACGGAGTTTAAAAGTGCCGTGATCCTTGCAGGTGGTCGCTCCACCCGTATGGGGTTTGATAAGCAAATGTTAGAGGTGCAGGGCAAACCCATTGTGGAGCACTTGATTACGCTGCTCTGCACCCGCTTTGAAGATATCATGGTGTCTAGCCCTACGCCAACACTTTATGCGCTGGATCAGGTCAGAGTAATTCAGGATATCCATGAGAATATAGGTCCCTTAGGGGGCATCCATTCGGCCTTAGCTCATGCCAAGAGTGAAGCGGTATTCACCATTGCCTGTGATATGCCTTTTCTAGATGTTCCGTACATTGATTATATGATGGATCAGATGAAGGGTAGAGCGTATGATGCTTGTGTAACCTCTTGTGGGGGCCATATTGAGACCTTTCACGCTTTCTATTGTCGTTCAGCTCTCCCTGTTCTTGAAGCAGAGCTGGCCCAAGGAAGATATTCAGTAAACCGCTTTGCCTGCAAGATCGACACTCTGATTATCCCAGAAGAGATTGCGAAACAGTATCTTCCTGATTGGCGGGCATTCACAAATCTCAATACCCCACAAGATTACGAAGAGTTTTGCAGGGAGCACGGGGGAAGGTGATGGATAATGGATCTTGTTAAGGAATATGAGATCACAAGAATTGAGCAGGACACCATCCAGATGGTGAACGATCAGGTTATTGTAGAGCATAACTTAGCTCTCTACTTGAATAACCGTCTTTTCTGCAAACTTCTTTGTGCACCCAATAATCTCGAGGCTCTGATCTATGGTCGTCTTTTTACGCAAGGGATCATTCGGGACAAATCTCATGTGAAAAGCCTTTTAATTCATGATACTCAAGCAGATGTGGTACTTAACAGCGAACTGGATCCTGATAATCCAGCATTCCGGGTAGACCTTGTCCACTCATTACCGGTGCAGATTCTCCAGGCTGACCAGCTTTTTACGGCAGTGGAGACTTTTGATCATGAATCGTCACTTTTTGCTTCCACCGGAGGTGTGCATAGTTGCGCCTTGTGCCAGAACGATGGGAAGAGGATCTTTGTGGAAGACATCGGAAGGCATAATGCCATTGACAAAGCCTTCGGTAGGGCCCTACTGGAAGCATGGGATGTCTCTCAGGCTTTTTTAATCACCAGCGGGCGCGTGCCTGAAGATGCGATTATGAAGGCGTTAACAACTGGTCTTTCTATCGTCATTTCCCGCTCCGCTCCCACTCATGCAGCAGTAGACTTGGCTAGGCGTAGCAACATCACTTTGTGCGGCTTTGCCCGGGGTAGAAGGATGAACATTTATAGTGCACCGGAGCGGATCTTGCTCTAGTCCTCGGAAATTCTACCTTGTCACCCCAAGATAGGCTTCTTGCACCTTTTCATCTTCTAAAAGTACCTGCCCTGGTCCTTCGAGCACCAATTCTCCTGTTTCCAGTACATAGCCGTAGTCCGCACGTTCTAAAGCTTTCCTGGCGTTTTGCTCTACAAGTAAAATGGTATTTCCTCGTTCACGGAGGACGTTGATTATTTCAAATATGTCTCTTACGAGGCGTGGTGCCAAGCCTAAAGATGGCTCATCCATCATAAGAATTTTGGGATTACTCATCAAAGCACGCCCTACGGCCAGCATTTGTTGTTCGCCCCCTGAAAGAGTTCCGGCCTTTTGCCAGCTTCTCTCCTTAAGCCTTGGGAACGTATCGTAGACTCTTTCTATGTCCCGGCTAATAGCCTTACGATCTGATCTAGTATAGGCGCCCAGAATTAGGTTTTCTTCAACTGTCAGATCGGCGAATACCCTTCTACCCTCCGGTACCATGGCAATTCCTTGACGCACAATGTCTTTGGTGGGCAGAGTAGTGATGTCTTCCCCTTTATATAAGACCTTTCCCTGCTTCTTTACTAGTCCCATAACGGCTCTCAAGGTCGAAGATTTGCCCGCTCCGTTGGCTCCGATTAGGGTTACTATTTGGTTTTCTTCTATGGTTAAATTAATTCCCCTTAAAGCATTAATGCCACCGTAGTTGACGTGTAAGTCGATTACTTCTAACATTAGCTACTCCACCCCCAAGTAGGCTTCTACAACCCTTTCGTTCCTCTGAATCTCGCCGGGGTTATCATGGGATCTTGATCGCCCATGGTAACCCCGGCGAGAT
>ENA-UOOM01003379-UOOM01003379.1-fermentation-metagenome-genome-assembly--contig:-NODE-3379-length-11656-cov-5.227825_pt1 | contig 11656 bp, 13 predicted proteins | sample MGYA00245781_ERZ724031 | MGnify/ENA primary metagenome ERZ724031 (study PRJEB28704, sample SAMN03018317) | fermentation metagenome | biome: anthropogenic terrestrial biome; feature: soil; material... | reverse complement strand
AGTTTATCTTGAAAACGCTGTATATTAGCGGTTTCTAGGGTTTAGCAATTAACTATATACATATTAGAGGAAAGGAAAAGCGCCCTTGTTGGTATGGTACTGTTAAGAGCAGTAACATCAAGGACGCCACAAACCATATGGTCATTATATCAAACTACAAGCTGGAAGAAAAGAGCGACAAAAAAGTTTTTCAACTGTTCTGCAAACTAAATGCCAAATTGTTTCTGCTGAGAGTCTTTTTATTTTTTAATAAATTTATGGCTGAATTCGATCCTAAAAAGCATAGCTGCCCTTGGTGCAATACAAAGGCTCCTGATTGGAAGTATCATGCTGAATATGATCGCTGGTTAATCTCTTTTGAAGGTGGAGCCACTGTTACATACCGTTTGTAGATAACAAGATATAAATGCTCATCCTGTGGACATACACATGCAATACTACCGGAATCGATCATTCATTATCAGTCCTACAGCTTTCTGTTTATCATTGCAGTGATGAAGGATTACTACACCCATACTCTAACCGTGGCAAATATCTGCACTAAGTACAATATTTCCACATCCACACTTTACGCATGGAAGGATCTTTTCCACATACCGGTTTTTTTAGGATGCCGTTCATGTGTGGCAAACCAACCGGAGATTCCTGTGTTTCAGGAAGAATCCTCCCATGCTTTAAACAAATAGTTTGAATGCATGATTTTGGAATTTGCATGTTATGGGTTATTATAAGGCGAAACATCTTGAAGTTTATTAAAAGGAATCTCAATAATTGTCCTATATCTATCCTTGTAATTTTTACTGTCTAAATTGACGATATATAACTTGGCATTTTTATCGAGATTTACCGACTCCAAATCATATTTAAACGAGGTTGGAAATTTTCTATCTGGAACAACACAATGAAAGCCTTTATGAGTTTTTCCATCAACCACTAATTCCATAGTAAAGTTCCAATCTTTTGTTTTTTCGATAATTCCTTCAACAACAGTTACGGATGAATTAATACTGATTTTATTGATAATCCATATTTCGTCACCGACTTCGTATTTTATATTTGTTGTATAAACTTTTTCTTTAAACCCTACGATAGGGATTTTAAAACTCCAATTTCCCTCAATATTGTCAACGCCATCAAAAGATAAAAATAGATTAGTGTCTTTGTCTGTACCGCCATAAAATTCTAAAGAATTAACAATAATCTTTTTTGTAGGTTGGGAATCTCCTCCGCACCGATTGAATTGATAATTATTACCTTCGTAATCCGAAAGCTTTATGTTTTTTAGTGCAATCGGTTCATTCCTTGTTTTATTCAATCCATATATCTTTATTTCAAAAACAGTTCTGTTTTTATCACTTACAGACCCGGTTATCTCAACTTTTACTCCGTTGCTCTCAGCAGTTATTATATCAATATTTGCTTTTCTGTCACTCGCAGCTTTTTTAATGCCATAGTCAAAGATACTGGACTTAAATATATCCGTTGTGAGTGCCGCAACTGAAACTGTGAGTAAAATAATTATACCTATAATGATGACAGCAAAACGGAAATTAGCGGTATTAATGAGTTTTGGTTTTTTCTTAGCCTCGATATTCGATTGTCTAGTAGACATGTCTAAATCTCATCCTTTCATTTGAGGTTTTTGCGTTGTTCATCTTGTATGAATTATACTAGTTCATTGTTTATTTTACCAGGGTAATGAGCAACTGGACGTAAGCCTTCCAAACCATCGGACTCATATAAAGAAAGATATGAGCATACTGTCTATCATTACTCATAAGACGATGTCCCGAACTTTGAATTTAAGCCATTTATAAATAATAACAATTCAAAAGAGGGAATAGTTGGTGTTGTATGTTTTAATAAAGTAAGAACGATTATGAAAATCATCAAATCTATGTTTTTACCAATCCGTCATCCCCCGTACTGTCGGGGATGATGGATTGGTCAATATAATGATAAAATAAAATTCTTACTTTTATTTATAATATGTCGTATACCAATTCCCGGAATAACTTATGCCTAAAAGAAACTTATGAAAAGCTCCTTCTCTATAGTGATGAAAAGTATAATGCCCGGTTTTATCTTCATCTTTATAAATAAAAATAGCGGAGTTGTTTGATGTGTTTTTTGCATATTTAGTAAGTTGATTAAAGGGACCAATTTTATAAAAAAATCTAATTTTACCATAATTAATATTTGTGGTATCTACTATTTTTAAATCACTTGTACTTACTGTACGACTAAATCCTATATTTGCTTCGGCTGTTCCCGAGCTGGAAATGGCAGCACCAAAACTATAATTATATGATCCATTCGAGGGCGTGGATGTAGGATAGTGACTTCTTAATTTCCCTTTTGACATATATTTAGCGGCATCGGATCGATAATCAACAAAAGCTGTACCCGTGCCAACACCACCATTAGGGGCAGCTGAATAATCAATTGCCCAAGCATAATAATGATTTCCGCTTTCCCCATTCTTTAAATATAAAAAATTAATCCATTCCCAAAATGATGGCTTATTGCTGCCGCTGCCGATAATATTTTGATGCCAACCGCCGCAAATGCTTTTCCATTCACTTCCAATACTGAAGATGTCGGAACCAGTGCTTGCAGATGCTTTAATAGCTCCGAAATCAATAGATTTTTGCTCCATTTGTTCTTTGAACGCATCAGAATTTCTTGTATAATAATTTAGATCCCTTAGACACCACGCATGATATAATATGGTTTCATCTTTCATCTTCTTAAGAGATTCATCGTCCCAAGTTTTGTCTTTTGAATCTCCGCGAGCATCCGTATTCACATAAAAAGTACCCGTAAAATATTCCCCAATGTTATTTTTTGCAACATAGCAAGCATATGGAATGTTAGAATCATTGTCATCAACGCTTTTTGTTGATAATTTAGCCCCGGTATATCTGCTAAAAATAACATCCCCTGTTAATAAATCATCAATCATAAAAATTGCTAAATATCCTTGTTCTAGTGCCTCTTCAATTTTTTCTTTGCTTTCAAAGTTGCCGTGCTTTTTTGCCTCATCGTTACTAACTACAATCGCTTTTAATTTGCCTTTATCGGACTTTTCGGTAATTTTAAATGAGTAATTAACTTCAGCTTGTATTTTCTCAGATAAATCAAAATTATTACAAATGCGACCTTCTTCATCCCAAAGAGTAAATGAAGTTTCAAAATCATAATCACCAATAACATTAATTTCAATGTTATCAATATTATTGTTAATTTGTTTGTAAAAATCATCATACGAAATATATGTATCAGGCATGTTATCTATCGCGCTCGCCTGAAATGATGGGAAAGGAGCTATGGAACAAATTATCAATGCAATTACTATTATTGAAAACTTTATTGACTTTTTCACAATTACACCTCTTTTAATATTTTATTAATCTTCTTAGGTAATGACTTACCGTAAATTTTATCAGAGATAATATCTTCTATAAAGAAAAAACATATACACAGACTGCCTCGAATCCTTTGAAAACGACAAACCTAAATTTCTTTCTATGTTGGAAGAACACCTTGATATTGATGCTCTTATCCGGAACGGCACCTGAAGTATATTTCTATTCACTGAACCGTTGGTCGGTTGGCGTCATGTATTGGTCAGTGATAGAAGAACGAAGATTGATTGGGTCAATCAGATTCGTGAGATGTTGGAAGTCCATTATCACAATGTTCCCAAAGTTCGTTTGGTAATGGATAATCTAAACACTCATACTGTATCATCCTTATATGAGGCTTTCCATCCAGAGGTTGCAAGGCGTCTGGCAAGGCGGTTGGAGATACACTATACCCCCAAACATGGCAGTTGGCTTAATATTGCCGAGATAGAGTTAAGTGCTATGACCAGACAATGTCTTGATCGTAGTATTGCTACGATAGCCACTCTACGAGAAGAGTTATCTGCCTGGGAAGTCGATCGCAACACAAAACAAAAGGGTGTAGACTGGCAAACGGTTATCGGTCCTGCTATTTATCACGAAAGCTATCTACTAAAGTACAAGGTTAATAATATATGCAGAATTAAAATCTCATTTATGCATTGGGCATCATCCTTTCTATTCTTCAGTTAATGTATTCAGCCTTTCATTATATAAAAACAATTAAATAAGCAAAACGCAACACATTTATTTTAAATACTGTACACTCTCAGCAATTTTTATAAGTTCATCCTTACCAACTGATCCCACTACCATGAATATAAGTTTATCCATTTCCCAAATGATACTTGTATGCTCATCTTTCTTTACAGCTGTTCCTGAGGTATTATTAATATTAACTGTCTCAACTAGTGAAGCATTCTCGGTATCTACATTTAAAACAGTGGATGGACTGGATTCCGTATATATTATAATTGAATCCTGTACTTGTTCGTTACTGAAAACTAACCTTTTTTGTGATTCAGAAACATAGTTTTGAATCACTTGAAAGCCCTCAGGTATATAAGTGGGAGCGTAAGAGTTTTCCCATCCTATTTCCAAATTACCTTCACTGGACGTTATATTATTGCCTTTCAGTCGAAAAGATGTATATTTCTCTTCCACTTGAATCAAGAAATTCAGAACTTCAGTACGAAAAGCAACAGCAGTAACCATTGCGGTTGAAAATGTTATTATAACAACAAGTAGCAAAACTACTATCTTGTTTACTGTTTTCAAAAATTGTTTTTCCCTTAACCAATTTTTTCTGTGATAAGAGTTAAACTTCTTGGTGAATTTTCTAACAGAAGCTTCGGTCGTAATTAATTCTGGATTTACTCTTAGCCTTTCATTTTGCTTATCAAATAGTTTTCCATCTTTTCGGCAGCATCAAATACAGCAAGCCGGAATAGACTATCTTCATATTCTTCAAGCAGCTTCTGTCTATTAAGGTCCAATCCTTTTTTCTGCACTTCCATGTCCTTCCTTCTCCATTAATTTCCTGGCTTTTCTGCGAGCCCGTGTTAAATATTGCCTTACACTGTCAGGTGCTATAGATAGAATTTTAGCTATTTCAACATCATTCATCTCTAGTATGTACTTGTAATATAGTAGATCCTTATCTTTTTCCAGCAACCTGAGTATTGCATTAGAAAGAGTCTCCAATTCTTCTTTCTGTATTATCAAATTGTCCAAATTGACATCCCCTTTGCTATAAACGCCTTCAGAAATATCCTCTTTTTCTCCGTAGAAAATAAGTTTATTTTGAATTCCTTTACGCTTGACAAAATTTAATGCTGTACTTTTAGCTGTATAGACAATATAAGTGATAACTTTATAGTCACTTAATGTACGTAGTAACGAAATCTTACCGATTAGTTTGACAAAAGTATCATTCACAAGATCCTCTACATCATTTGTACTGTTGGTTATGTTTTTAATTTTACTGAACACAAGCCCATAATAGTTGATATAAAGATCCATTATATAAGTTCTATCATCATTTTCTATACAACCGGTCATCTTCTTATGCAACTCCATGCCCCCTTCCATATTATTACTATAATGTATTTCTGATGTAATAAATTAATGGAAAAACGGGGCAATATAACAACTAATAATATAGATGATGTCTAGAAGCAATCGCAAGCATTGCAGATATTAATACTTCAGCCCCTATAATCTAAATCGCTATTAATTTGCATAGCTTGTTAGAGTCTGATCTATACTATATAGTATTTGGTTAATTATGTAAACAAAATTTTTTATGGGTGAATTTTTAATCCCATTATGATCTTTTGGCAAAAGTACGTTACCTTGCAGCATAAAAACTTAGGGCATATTGTATATTTATAGAAACTGTATGTTAATATATCAATGGCCACATACCTATACCATTAACTTTTATTTTATTTATCTGATTACTCTTCATGACTATGTTAATATATGGTTCGACTATTTTATCCCGCATAAATATTCTCCTCTTGTCTATGAGGTCTAGCCTCTAGTATCTCAAACTTCAATAAATGGACAACAAAATAGAAAAGTATGTAAGTAGGAAAATAAAAATATATACTGAAGCTCAATGCATTAGCAATTATACCACCAATACCCAATCCTAGAATTAGCCCTACTAAGATACATGCTAGATGCCTGCCGGTAGTTAACCTTTTTAAGCTAATATTATTAATGAAAACCAAAAACACAGCCATTGTAAGACCTATACCAAATTGCATAAAAAAGGCTGCCTTTGTAAGAGCTACCCATCGGTCAACATAAAGCCTACTGCTGAATATATATCGATTACTAATTTGCGCACGACTAATCATGGCTTCTAAGAGAGAACCTATGCTAAATGAATTATTCTCTGAAAACTTATAAATAAAGTCACTTATGAACTCAAACTTAATCCCATATATTATGAAATAAGTAGTTGCTATAATAAAATATAGTATCATAAATAGTAAAAGTCTTTTATAAATTCCATAATCTTCATCATTGTGAGATGCATATGGTGTAACACTCTTACTAGCACGGCTATAGTCGATGCCTGAAACTATAAGCTTGTAGACTAGCGAAATCGTACCTATTAATATTAATAACACAAACAACAACTCGTAGATTTCGCGGATCAAAAATAATTGCTTAAATGATTCATAATAATTATACTGTACAAAGTAATCAATCTTATCCATGATATCTACTGAGCCTATCCCTGAAATAAGCTCGTAAGGTTTCAGACATCTTATAACAACTGTTGAAAATCCATGAGAACTCTCTGGAATATAAACTGAGCCCAAGCCATCAGATGCCAATTGTGATAAAATAGACTCATCTTCTTCAATGATCCCAACTATGGTATATGGTTTTTCATTAATATATACATGGTTGCCGACAACATTTTTTTCTATAAAAAGCTGGTCCCTTAATGTGGTATTGATCACTGCCACTTGTGCAACTGAATCCATATCGTATTTGCTTATATAGGAGCCTTGCTCTAGTTTAAGGTTCATTAGCTGGAGTAATCCATCATCCGAATAGTGAATCCAAGCTTGTCTAGACTGGGTTTGAGTGGAAACACGGGATGTAATAGAGTGAATTCCGCTTGCTTGTGAAACCCATTCATTTCCTTTAACTTCCGTCAGTTCATCTTTAGTAAGCCTGTTCTTTATGTTATCAACACTTAGTGGTAACCGGAATACATATGTGCCGGCGTCAGTTATTTGGTTATATGTATGGGAAGTAACCGTATTAATGAGAAAAAGTACAAGTACCAATACAAATACAGCAAAAATCAAACAAACGCCTGTTAATCGGTTTTCTCGCTTAAGTGCCTTCATTGGATCACCCTAACGGCTTCTCCGTCTTCAATTGCTTTTTCAGCCACAATAACAATATCTTCGCCCATCACATATTCTGTAATAGCAACGTGTTCATCTCCCATATCCAAAACTTCCACTGAAAATGCTTGAGCATATTGTTCAAGGCCTGTCATTTTTTCTCTTTCCCTTAGGCAATATACATATCCATCAGTCTCTCCCTCAAACACAACGGCTGAACGAGGTACAATACAATCATATTCTTGGCTTTTGTATTGCAAATCAATGGTCATATTAATTTTATCGTTCATATTCAACATAACCTCATCTTCCAGATTTTCTTGAATATCAATGGTGAATAAATAACTATCACTTTCTGATTCAAATTCTTTGTCTGTAATTCTCAAATCAAAGTACTCTGTTTTTGAAATGAGATCATCATCACTCACCTGATCACTCCAAATCTGTAAAGGAATCTTAAGCTGGTGTCCAGGTTCAAAATACTGCGCATTATCTGCAGGCATTGTCCAAGTTATTTGAGCATTTTTGGTGGTCTCTATTATTTGGCATATGCGTTTACCCTTTTGTACTGCGCTATAATTTTCTATAAGCAGAGTAGAAACTTCTCCACTATGCTGTGATGTTACCAAACCACCTTGATCTATAAGAGCCTCAAATCTCTCGATTTCTTCCTCATAGCGACTTATTTTAACATTATTCATATCATAAATTATACGTTTGTCATCATCTAAGTCTCTTTTTCTTCTCCAACTCGGGAGAATATCATCATTTTGATTTTCCAAGTCCACAATTGCAAGCTGGTTTTGGAAAACTTGTAATTGAAGAAGCCCTAAATCATATTGATATAGTGGTTCACTGGAGCGCACAAGGTCCCCCACCTCTACGAAAACCTGTGTAATCTCACCTGAAACTGGTGCTAAATAGTCATATTCCTCATTCACATAGGAAAAAATAGCGTCTTCAGTGAAGTTTCTGCTTAAAGCACCGATCATCCCTTGGCTGACAGTAACACGGGTTAACGATTGTGCATATACCATTTTTGATAACCAAGTAAAAATTATCAAAAAGACAAAAAAACCTACTGTTATTAAGGCTACTACTTTGTTCTTACGATTCATCTTCAATTCTTTCCTCCTTTTTTCATAATTTGCGGCATAGTGTTGCTAATCCCCTCCACTAAGTCATCGCTGATTAACATAAAGAGCAAGAACATTGGCAGCATATATAAAACTCCGCTGGCAAAAGCAATGCCTAGTTCATTTCTATTGACAGTCCGTAACAACACAGAAAGTGGGTATTGTGCTTCACTATTAAGTAATATAAGAGGCTGCTCGATCATATTCCAATAATCTATGAGTGTTAACATGATATAAGCAATCATGCCCGATCTGCACTGGGGCAAAACAATACTCCAAAATATGCGAAGTTCAGAAGCTCCCTCCAAACCTGCACTTTCTATCGGTGCATCAGGTATCTTTCGCATAAATTGGTATATTAGAAATACTCCAAATGTGGAAAAAATGCCTGGCAAGATAACTGCCCACCTGGAGCCAATTAAGTTGATTTGATAAAAGAATATAAATTGTGGCACTAATGTTACCTGTGTGGGTAAAAGCATCACCAGGATATAAGCAAAAAGGAAAATCTGTTTGCCCCAAAAGTCAAACTTGGCGAATGCATAGCCGCCAGTGACAGCAATAACTAAGCCAAACATCAATATGGGTACAACCAGATAGATGCCGTTCCAAAATCCCAATAAAATATCTAATTTACCAAGTAAAACCGTTAAATACTGTTTGATAGTTAAAGTACTTGTAGTTGTCTTCAATGTAGCATATTCGTTACTAAAGTTATATTCATCGTATATGAGAGAATAATTAGCCTCAATATGACCTGGTTCCGAAACAGAGCCAATAACCATCATTACAATGGGCATGATGACTACAACTGCTATCAGAACTAAAATAACATAACTCACTTTACTCCAAATTCCAGGTTTATACATCTATTCCTCCCCTTTCCCTATATTGTTTTTTAGAAGAAGGACTACAAATAACGTTACAAAAAGTAAAAACACAATGGATGCGCTGCTTAATCTCTGATAATTCAAGTTTCGTATGTTATTATTGATAAAATTTTGCAGCATATACACACTTTCATGAGGGTAGTCTCCCATTAATAAATAAGATTCACGAAACATTCTATAAATTCCGATGATTCCTATAATCGCTACAAAGAAAACCGAAGTAGAAATCAACGGTAATGTTATATAAAAAAATCTTTGGAATCCGTTAGCACGATCACAAAGCGCAGCCTCATGTATGGATGGTTCAATGGTGTCAAGGGCAGCTAATAGGATAACCATACAATATCCACAGTTTTTCCAAAGGAATAGTACGATTAATATCCAGAAACTATATGGGGCTGTGTAAAGCCATTCCACTGGAGAGCCATTTAATGTAGTAATAAGCCCATTAATAATTCCGTAAGGCTCAAACAAAATTTGAATGATTAATACTATGGATGCAGTAGGTATAACGATAGGTAGTAATACGGCAGATTTGATAGCATGTATTCCGAAGGTAGACTTCTTAATATGGTGGTAAAACATAACCGATAATGCTAATGACAGAATAAGCAGCATAGAAACACCAATCAATGTAAAACGCATAGTGTTAACCAGCGCCAACTGAAAGGTCGTTGAGTGAAACAAATCAATATAATTGTCCAGGAAAACAAACTGTCCTACTCCGTTTGTCGTTGAATAATATACCGTCATACCGAATGGGATAGCTACCAACACGATAAATCCCAATAATCCAGGTAAGGCAAACAAAACACCAGTAATAGATTTACGTGTTTTTAGTGGGACGAACTTCTTTGTCTCTTTTGTCTTTCTAGCTGGCAATTCCCCTCTGGCAAAGTCGCCCCTCATATCATTCCTCCAAATAAATTTGTAGTGTTCTTTCGAAATCAGCAAAACAATCGTCGTAAGTTCTTGAACCTGCAAGATAAGGTCCAAAACTCTCTTCCAGAATATTCTCTATCATGGTATTTGGAATGATGCATACGCTTATGTCATATACTAGCTCTTGTAGCTTTGCTTCCATAGCATCTGACATGGGATATATGGTAATAGGACTTCTGCCACTTTGGGCTACATTTTTCTTCTGTTTTAAATGTCTTAAATACTCATCATAACTACTTCTGCTAACAGGTGTAGTATATACTACTTCGTTAGTCGAAACAGCATAGGAATCCATCAGAGTTTTTAAAAATTCGAAGGATGCACCTTCATTAACTGTCGATTTGATAATAGCACCATATAAGTTAATTATTGCTGCCCGTTCTCCATCTTTAAAAGCTGGTATGGTCATTAAATCAATATTATCCATGCCGCCTGCCTGATATAAAGAATCGAAAGCACGCACATCATAAGGCAAATTGATATTGTCCCATAATAAAAACAGTGCGTTAGAAGCAAGGGCTGAAAAATCATTTCCGTACATTTCAGCAACGCGATATGCTTTTTCTTGTTCATCATAGATAATTTTAGCGTAATCAACTAACTTATTTAATTCTTCTTTCTCCAATACATATTCACCTTTTCCATTTAAGATTTCTACACTACCGGCTCTGAAAAGAAGAGTTAGTATCGGTTTTTGATATAAGTTAAGCAAGGTTGACATTTTATCATTTTGAGAAATTGAATCCATATGGGATTCTATCTCAGAAAACAGTGTATCAATATCAGCCTCAGGTGTAATGGTTACCCCAGCTGACTGCACTTTATCGGTGTCAAAAAATAAGACCGGAAGATTAAATGATACGGGAAGAAAGATTTGCTCATCATCTATCTTGCCACCATCCATAGCTGCTTCAATATAAAAGCTCTCATTAAAGGATTGATCTTGATCCATGAGTGTATCGAGCTCTAGAAAAGTACTTTGATAAATTTTAGATAGATCCAATGTTGTTTTGTCATTTAGTACAATAACATCAGGCACTTGCTGCCTTGTATTTAGGTTGTTGATGAATTGATCGTCCATTTCCTGCTCGCTGTCAAAGCCAACTGCATTCAGGGTTATTTTGGAGCTTTTGTTAAAGTCATTGATTGCAATATCTACAATGCGATCGGATTTTACATAATAAACAGTAATGTCATCGCTTTTAGTTCTGCCTTCTCCGCAGGCGGTAAATAGACCTACAATCAAGATACTTAACAGTATTACTTTGGAAGTTAATTTGATTTGTCCTTTCCATTTTAACATATATACATCATCCTTCCTCATTTTATGTAATATATAATATATTTTACTAGCGTTAGTTTACGAGTTAATTGACAAAAATAAGTTGTCATGGAGCCCTAGA
>ENA-UOOM01003376-UOOM01003376.1-fermentation-metagenome-genome-assembly--contig:-NODE-3376-length-11660-cov-3.704265_pt1 | contig 11660 bp, 12 predicted proteins | sample MGYA00245781_ERZ724031 | MGnify/ENA primary metagenome ERZ724031 (study PRJEB28704, sample SAMN03018317) | fermentation metagenome | biome: anthropogenic terrestrial biome; feature: soil; material... | reverse complement strand
GCTTTGGGAATATCAAGTTTTTGAACAACAGTTTGAAGAATCGGGGTACCAGATAACAGAAGAATATACAAATAAAGCAGGTGCCACCAATGAAAGAAAAGTGCCTCTTTACACTGCTATGGAATCCTTAAGAAAAGACATAGCCTCCTATTCCGACAAATTATGTTTAAATCCAAAGGCCAATAATCCAGGTGGCGGTGGTGGGGGTGGAAAGAAAAAATCCAAGCTTTTAGATGCTTTGAGTGGTATGGAATGAAACAATATAGGAATTATGACATTGTAATGGAGTATGCTAAAAGCATTGTTGAAGGTAGAAAGGTAGCTTGCAGGGAACAAATTCAGGGTTGCCAGAGGTTTCTTAAAGATTTAGAAAATCCAGCCTATGATTTTAACCCCAAAGATGCAGAGTTTGTTATTGGAATAATAGAAAAGACTTTTGTTCATGCCCAGGGTGAAAAATTAGACGGTACTCCACTTAGAGGAACATCCTTTTTACTGGAAACATTCCACAAGTTCCAGGTATATAACTTACTTGGTTTTTATAATAAAGGTACTAAGATAAGGCGCTTTAAAGAGGCGTTTATTTTTATACCCAGAAAAAATATTAAAACAAGTTTTGCAGCAGCTCTTGCCTGGGCACTTGGTATATTAAATAGAAAAAGTGGTAGTAAAGTTTATATTGTGGCGGCAGCTCTAAAGCAATCTCTTGAGAGTTTTAATTTTATAAATTTCAACTTAGACCAGATGGGAGAGAAAGAGAACTTTCGTGTTATAGATAATAACCAGGAACACAGCATACAGGGCGAATTTAGTGACGGAAGCCTTTTTATTCAAGCCTTGGCTGCCAACCCAGATAGGCAGGATTCCTTGAATTGCAACATTGCCATAGCAGATGAAATACATGCCTATAAGACGCCAAAACAATACAACATAATTAAAGAGGCCATGAAAGCTTATACCAATAAACTTATGATAGGTATAACCACTGCTGGGGATGATATGAACAGTTTTTGTTATCACAGGTTGCAGTATTGTAAAAAAATACTTGATGGTACTGTAAAAGATGAAGCTTACTTTGTATTTATTTGTAAAGCTGATGAAGACCCGGAAACAGGGGAAGTCGATTATACTAATCCCAAAATACATGAGATGGCTAACCCTGCTTATGGAGTTTCTATAAGACCAGAGGATATAATGAATGATGCCATGCAGGCACAGAATGACCCACAGCAGAGGAAAGATTTCTTTGCGAAGTCCTTAAATATCTATACAACTTCCATGAAAGCATATTTTGATATAGAGGAGTTCAGGAGGTCTGACAGTAAATTTAATTGGACTATAAAGGACTTATTAAAATTGCCTATAACATGGTTTGGCGGTGCCGATTTATCCAAGCTTTATGATTTAACTGCATCTGCTTTATATGGGACTTATTATAATGCCTATAAAGATGATAAAGGAGAAATACATGATGTGGATATAATAATTTCTCATGCCTGGTTTCCTGTAGTGGCAGCAGCAAAAAAAGCTGATGAAGACGGTATTCCACTTTTTGGCTGGAAAGATGATGGCTGGCTTGATATGTGTAATAATCCTACTGTGAATTACGCCGATATTGTTAACTGGTTTGTAAAAATGAAAAAGTTGGGATTTAAGATAAAGCAGGTTGGTCATGATAGGAAATTTTGTAGAGAGTATTTTGTCGGCATGAAAAAAGCAGGATTCAAAATAATAGACCAACCACAGTACTTTTATAAAAAAAGTGAAGGTTTCCGGCATATAGAGGCAAAAGCAAAAGACGGAGATTTATATTATTTGCACAGTGAAGCTTTTGAATACTGTGTTCAAAATGTCCATGCCATAGAAAAAACTGATGATATGATACAGTATGAAAAGGTAGAAGACACGCAGCGTATTGATATTTTTGATGCTGCGGTTTTTGCGTGTGTCCGTATGCTGGAAAATTTGGAGAAAAAGAGTTCCGCTGAAAAGTGGTTGAAAGGATAGGAGGTAAATAATGTTTAACTGGGGTAAGAGAAAAAGAACCAGGGCAGAGCCAAAACAAAAAAGAAGTGAAATTGGCTGGTTTTTAACAGATGATGCCTATAATACTTTATGCGTTCCTGGATATACAAGACTTGCCGATAATCCAGAAGTACAGATATGCGCTGGGAAGATAGCAGATTTAATATCCTCCATGACAATATATTTGATGCAGAATACAGAAAGTGGGGATATAAGAATACAAAACGAGCTGTCCAGAAAGATTGATATAAACCCTTATAGCCTTATGACTAGAAAAACATGGATGTATAATATAGTGTACACTATGCTTTTAGAGGGCAAGGGAAATAGTGTTGTGTATCCTAAAATAACAAGTGGATATATTGATGAGCTTATGCCATTAAAACCTTCTCTTGTAAGTTTTGTTGATACTGATACAGGATATAAAGTGTTTTATAACGGTAAGCCTTACAATTATGACGAGGTATTGCATTTTACTATAAATCCTGACCCAAACAGACCATGGATAGGTAGAGGGTATAGAACTGTATTGAAAGATATAGTTGATAATTTAAAACAGGCCACAGCCACTAAAAAGGGGTTTATGTCTGACAAGTGGAAACCTAGTATTATTGTTTCTGTAGATGCCATGACAGAGGAATTGAGTTCAAAAGAGGGGAGGCAGGAAATACTTGATAAGTATGTTGATGAAACCGAAGGAGGTAAACCCTGGGTAATTCCAGCGGATTTAATAAAGGTTGATACAGTAAAGCCATTAAGTCTTACAGACTTAGCGATTAATGATGCTGTAGAAATAGATAAGAAGACGGTGGCGAGCGTATTTGGTATGCCTGCTTTTTTTGTTGGTGTTGGTTCTTTTAACAAAGAAGAATACAACGCTTTTATTAATTCTAAAATTCTTCCTATGGCTACGGGTATTGTGCAGGAGCTTACACGAAAATTATTAATCTCCCCTGATTTATATTTTAAATTTAATCCACGTAGTTTATATGCTTATGATATTAAAGAACTTGCAGATGTGGGAGCTAATCTATATGTAAGGGGAATCATGATTGGTAATGAAGTCCGTGACTGGCTTGGCATGTCTCCACTTGAGGGGCTTGACGAAAGAGTAATTCTTGAAAATTACATCCCGGCTGGCATGATAGGAGACCAGAAAAAGTTAAATGGAAATGGTGGTGATGAAAGTAATGGATAAAAATGTTCCACAAACAAGAAGTTTAAATCCTGAAATGTGCAAGCTAAAGACTAGAGCCGAGGGTGATGTCGATAAATTTATTGAGGGCTATTTTATAGTCTATAACAGAGAAACTGAACTATGGCCAGGTTACTTTGAGCAGGTAGCACCAGAGGCAATTGACAATACACTTGGTAATGATATAAGGGCATTGATAAATCATGACTCTACTCTTGTGCTGGGTAGAAATAAAGCCGGCACCCTTGAACTTAAAAGCGATGGGCATGGACTTTGGGGTAGTGTAAAAATTAATACTAATGATACTGATGCTATGAATCTTTATGAACGAGTATCGAGACAGGACGTGTCTCAGTGCAGTTTTGGATTCAACATTCGCGACGAAGAAGATGAATGGAGAGATGATGGCACAATTCACACTACTTTAAAAGATATTGACCTATGGGAAACGAGTATTGTGACCTTTCCTGCATATGAAGAAACAGGAGTACAGGCTAGAAAAAAAGATATTGAGCAACAAAGAGAAAGACAGCTTGATGTTAGAAGGAAAAAATTGAAAGAGAGGTTGAAAGGTTATGGCAATAAAACAATTGATGATAAGCAAGAAAATTGAGCAAAGGAAGGCTGCACTTGCTGAACTTTTGAAAACTGAAACTGACCTGAATAAAAGGGCGGCAGATTTGGAACAGTCCATTGAAGAAGCAAAAACGGAGGAAGAAATCGCAGCAGTAGAGGAAGAAACTGACAAGCTGGATAATGATAAAACTGAATTTGATGAAAAGAAAAGTAAGCTTGAGGGTGAGATTTCTGATTTGGAGGGTGAGCTTGAAGAACTAAATAGCAAAGAGCCTAAGAATAATTCAGAACCAACACCAACAGGGTCACGAAGCAAAACAAACTTTACAAATATTGAAGGAGGCTTAAGAATGAGGGGTAATAGATATGAAACTAGGGAACAAATGCTTGAGAGACTAAATAGAGAAGACGTTAGAGAATTTTACACAAGAGTCACTTCTCTTGCTAAAGAAAAAAGAGCAGTAACTGGAACAGACGTTATTATTCCAGAGTCTGTTATTGACATGATACAGACTAGACTGGGAGACTACTCTACTTTATACCCAGAGGTAACAGTACAGACCTTAAATGGTACTGCGAGAGTAATAATGGATGGTGCTATTCCAGAAGCGATATGGACAGAAATGACAGACGCAGTGCAAGAAATTGGAAGCTCATTTTCGCAGACTGAACTTGATGGTTTTAAAGTTGGTGGATTCATTCCAGTTGCAAATGCAATACTTGAGGACAGTATGATAAATCTAGCAAATTACGTTGAAACAAGGTTATCTATGGCTATAGCAAAATCGCTTGATAAGGCTATATTAACCGGTACAGTTGCAGGAAAACAGCCAACAGGTATTATAACAGCTTTAGCAGAGGTAGGACTTGAAGCATACAATGTAACTTCTGATGGTACATTAAAAGACATAGTATCACATATGGCTCTGATAGATGATGGAGAAGATGGGGCTCCTGTAGGTGAAGTTATTGCAGTAATGAAGAGAAGTACTTATTACTCTAAAATAGCTCCACAAACATTTTTACCTACAGCTGACGGAAGAGTTGTAATTCAGACAGCACAATCTCCAAGACTTCCAGATGGCACTAGAATAGTGTTTAGCCAATATGCTCCTGCTGATACCATAATCTTAGGTGACTTTAAGAAATATCTTCTTGGAGAGAGAAAGGGAATTCAGCTTGCACTATCTACAGATGTAAGATTTATAGAAGACCAAACAGTATTTAAAGGTACTGCGAGATATGACGGAAAACCTATATACCCAAAATACTTTGTTAAAATAACAATAAACCCGTAGTAGCGACCTTATTAGAGCTGGTAATAGGGTCGTTAACTCTGTCACCGACATTTGATAGCTCGGTACATGAGTATACAGCTAATACAACTAATGCGACAAATACCGTTACAGCAACTCCAACATTTGAGTCTTCAATAATCCATATTTTAGTAAATGCCGTTGAAATTGAAAATGGTAGTGCGGCAACTTGGAACACGGGAGATAATACTGTGACTATAAATGTTACAAACGGTGAAGAAACAGAAACTTACACAATAACAGTAACCAAAACTGCTTAAGGCGGTGACTTAAATGGATATAGCAAATATAGTATCTTTAATAAAAGCGAGATTAGGAATAACCTCTACTATTAGAGATATGTATATAACAGCCATTGCAAATGCTGTAGTTAAAGAATTAGAAGATGAAAAAGGTATTGTTTTAGAATCGGATAATGCCAACCATCTTCTTCTTTGTGTTGATTATGCCACTTGGAAATATGAGAATAAAGGCAGCGATAAGGGTATGCCACGGTATCTACAGTATGATTTGCATAATCTAATAATTCATAATGGCGGTGGTTCTAGTGATATATGATAATGAGTTGAGTTTAATACAAAAAGTCAGTGGATATGATGAAATAGGAAATCCAATTTCTGTGGAAAATCCAGTGCCTATTTTATGTGGGAAGAAATCCATAGGAAGAACTGAATTTTATAATGCTGCTGCAAATGATTTGAAGCCAGTTATTATATTTGAGATACATGGCTATGAATATAATGGTGAAACAGAAGTTGAGTTTGAAGGTAAAAGATATACTGTTATGAAAACTTATGAGGTGGATTTTGAAACTCTGGAGCTTACTTGTGAGGTGAAGAGAGGTAATGGCTAGAATTATTAATGTAGACCAATTGGCGGCTGGAATTACAAGAACGATAAAAGAGTATACGGATGATGTGAGCGAAAAGATAGAACGAAAAGTTGATAGCGTTGCTGATAAAGTCTTAGAAGAAGTCAAAGCCACTGCACCTAAAAAGACGGGTAAATATGCAAAAGGATTTAAAAAAACTAAACAAGGTAGTTTAGGTAAGGCTAAAAGAGTTATATGGAACTCTAAGGATTACAGACGTGTTCATCTTTTGGAGTTTGGCCATGCTAAAGTGAATGGCGGCAGAGTTGATGCCATACCACATTTAAGACCCGCTTATGAAAAATATGGAGCTAAATTACCAGAAGATATTAAAAATATTATAAGGAGTGGTGGTTAAAATGACACAAGCTGAATTATATCAAGCCTTAAAAAGTATTGGCTTTCCCGTAGCATATCATCATTTTGAGGGTACCGAAAAAAATCCAGTACCAACACCGCCATACATTGTATATTTATTTTCCTATTCTTCTGATTTTATGGCCGACAATACAAACTATATTGAAATAAGTAATTTCCAAGTGGAACTATATACAACTAAAAAAGATTTACAGAGTGAAGCTCTAGTTCAGAACAAATTAAAAGAACTGGAGCTTCCTTATTCTAAAATTGAAACTTACTTAGATACTGAAAAAATGTACCAGGTAATTTATGAAGTTAGATTGATAGGGAGTTGATAAAATGCCAAAGGATTTATCTGTAAATGTAAATCTAAAAAATACGGATGTCTTTAAAGGATTCGTAAAAATAATGCAAGATGTTTTAGAAGATGGCAGGGTGCCTGTTGATGTAAAACATAAAATTAGAAAAAGGATAAAAGAATTAATTGATAAGGAGGAAAAATAATGGATGATAATAAAGTAACTTTTGGGTTAAAGAATATACATTATGCGGTTATAACTGGAAAAGATGAACAAAATAATCCTGTATATGCAGTCCCTAAACCATATCCGGGTGCTGTGAGTTTGTCTCCAGATGCAGAGGGCGACCAAAATATATTTTATGCGGATGATATTGCCTACTATGTAGTTGATAGTAACAATGGATATTCTGGTGACTTTGAAGCTGCTGACGTGCCAGACGATTTCAAAGTAGATGTTCTTGGTTATATAAGAGATGGAAATGGAATGTTGGTAGAAGTTGCGGATGCACAAAAGAAAAACTTTGCTCTTATGGGAGAAATAAGTGGAGATGCTAAACTAAGAAAATTTATTTATTATAATGTTATCTCTGGCAGACCTACGGGAGATTTGAACACTAAGAATGATAGTACTGAACCGGATACTAAGACGGTAGCACTCACAATGACACCTATTGAAATTAATGGAAAACAAGTAGTAAAAGGGAAGATTGAACTAAATGACAACAACCAAGAAAAATTCGATAGTTTCTATAATGCTGTATTGTTGCCTGATTTTACTACAGTTTCAGTTACAGGGATTTCCTTGAATAAGACTACAACATCTCTGGCAGTAGGTGCTAATGAAACATTAGTAGCAACGATAACGCCTGAAAATGCAACAGATAAACAAGTCACTTGGGTATCTTCTGACCCTGCAAAGGCTACTGTGGATTCCACGGGAAAAGTTACCGCAGTGGCAGCAGGAACAACAACTATAGTGGCAACGTCACACGCAGATAGTAGCAAAATAGCAACTTGCCAAGTTACAGTAACAACTTAGGAGGTAAAATATGAGGGAAATAAAATTAGGTAATAAAGAAGTAAGAATAAGGGCTACACCGTTAGCTCTTTTGTTTTATAAGCAGGAATTTAAATCTGATTTGATTGGTGCCATAGTGGCATTTCAAAAGGTTGAGGATGATATTTCTAAGATAGATTTGCTTAGCGTATTGCAAATGACTTGGGCTATGGCTAAAGCAGATAATTTTGGCACAAAACAGTCTTTCCCTCCTTTTGAAACTTGGCTGTCTGGATTTGAAAATGTTGATTTTACTGACCAGAACTTTTTAGTGGCTGTAGTGGAGGAAGCCACAGACGGGTTTTTTCATGGAGCCAGAGGAAAACTCCCAAAACCAGCAAAGTAATGATAGTGAACCTATAGATGAAGACTTTGTTTTCACAATACTTAGTATTGCTAAAAGAGAACATATAAGTTTTGAGGAATTAAATATTTTTAGGATAAAAGATTTCTTCAAGTTCTCCCAGAAATACGGTGATACTTTTGACACCAAGAAAAATAAGAAGAAAGCTAGAAGAAAAGCGACACAGGCTGATATAGATAAATTCTTTGGATAGGAGGGTGAGAATGTATGGCTGAAACCATAAAAGGTATTAATGTTGTAATTGGAGCAGAAACTACTGGATTAAGTAAGGCTTTGTCCGAAGTAAATAAGCAGAGCAGAAATATACAAAGTGAATTAAAACAGGTTAATAAAGCCTTGAAATTCGATCCTTCCAATACTACTTTATTGACACAAAAACAAACTCTTTTAGGAAAATCCATAGAAACCACTAAGGGAAAACTTGAACAGCTTAAAAGTGTACAACAGCAGGTTCAACAGCAGTTTGCATCTGGTGAAATAAGCGAAGGACAGTACAGGGCTTTCCAGAGAGAAATTGAAACCACACAAAATAAGTTGAATGGTCTTGAAAAGCAATTAAAAACATCCAGTTCTGAATTACAGTCTTTTGGGGTAAAAGCAGCAGAGGCAGGGGCGAAGTTAAATAAAATAGGTAGTGGTGTAAGTAGTGCTGGTAAAACTCTTACATTAGGTATTACAGCTCCACTTGTAGGTGCAGCAGCCGCAGCTGTAAAAGTTGGGAATGATTTTGAAACTTCCATGAGCCAAGCCGCAGGCGCTTTAAATAAACCTATGGCACAGATGGGGAGCTTGAGAGAGTTGGCGCTCAAAACCGGACAGGACACCCAATTTTCTGCTACAGAGGCGGGAAATGCTATAACCGAGCTTGCAAAAGGTGGACTTACGGAAGCGCAGATAAAAGGCGGGGCGCTCAAAGCTACAATGGATTTGGCGGCTTCTTCTGGAATGGAATTAGGTACTGCGGCAAATACCGTTGTTCAGGCAATGGGCGCATTTGGTTTGTCTGCAAGTCAATCTGCGCAAGCAGTAAATGCACTGGCAGGAGCAGCTGCGGCTTCTAGTACAGATGTTGAGCCATTAACACAAGGTTTGGCACAGTGTGCGGCGCAAGCTAATTTAGTAGGATGGTCAATCCAAGATACCACTGCTGTTTTAGGTGAATTTGCAGATGCCGGAGTGGTTGGGTCAGATGCAGGTACTTCTCTTAAAACTATGCTTCAGAGGTTAGGCGCACCGGCAGACAAAGCAGCAGAGGCAATGGACAGCCTTGGTATTAATGTTTGGGATTCTAACGGGCATATGAAAAACGCGGCAGGTATCGCTCAAGAATTACAAAATAAAATGAGTGGACTTTCTGATGCACAGAAACAGTCTGCTATGAACACAATTTTCGGTAGTGATGCGACAAGAGCAGCTAGTATTTTAATGAAAAATGGTGCCGCAGGGTTGGAGAAATATACAAAAGCTACTAATGACCAAACAGCAGCCTCCAGACTAGCGGCAAGTCAGATGGGGGATACAAGCAAAGCTATTGAACAAATGCTTGGAGCGTTAGAAACCGCAGGAATAAGAGTTCAAGAGGCGTTAGCACCAACCATAACAAGCATTGCAAAAACCATAGGAAATTTAGCAACAGCCTTTAGCAATTTATCTCCAGTAGCTCAAAAGATTATTTTAATTGTTGCTGGAATAGTTGCGGCCATAGGACCATTGCTTATGATACTGGGGCCTTTGCTCATAACAATAGGTACAGTCGCCGGAGCAATAGGAGTAGTTACAACAGGAGCAGCCGCAGCTACGCCAGCAGTTGCGGGGTTGGCGGCAGTGTTCACAGCCTTAACCGGACCTGTAGGAATTGCTATTGCAGCTATAACAGCGGTTGCAGGTGCTGCATTGTTAATTAGAAACTATTGGACACCCATAACAACATTCTTTAATAATCTATGGGTGTCTATAACAACTATATTTGCAGGCATAAAAACATCAATAGTTAGTGCATGGCAATATGTGTATACAACCGTAATTAGCGTAGTGGCAGCTATAGTTACAAGCGTAACAACATTTTTCACTAATTTAAATAATGCTTTAATGGCCCATCAAACAGCGATAAGGAATACGGCTATTATATTAGGAACTATTTTCGGGCCAAGTTTAATAATGTCTGCAACTCAAGCAGCTATAGCCGGGGCACAGATAGCAGCAAGTTTTATTGCCAGTATAGTAAGTGCTGGTATTCAAGCGACTGTTAGTGCTGCTCAAATAACTGCGAGTTTTGTTGCCAGTATGGCACAAGCTGCTGCATCTGCTTTAGTATCTGGGGCACAAGTCACTGCAAGTTTTATTGCGAGCGTTATTGCAGCAGGTGCGCAGGCAGTTGTCAGTGCAGCTGCAATAGTAGGAAGTTTTGTTGCATCTCTAATTACTACCGCCGCACAAGCAATAGCGACAGGAGCAGCTATAACAGGTAATCTGATAGTTGCTGTAGTTTCTTATGCAGCAGAAGGATGGTTGGCAGTTGCTGCTATAACAGCACAAACAGCCGCATGGTTAGCGCAGAAAGTGCAGGTATTAGCTTCTACAACCGCCATGATAGCACATAGAGTAGCAACCGTTGCTTTGACAGCAGCGTCGAAAGCAATGATGGTTGCTCAATTAGCTTTAAATGCTGCTTTTTTAGCTACCCCATTTGGATGGGTAGCAGCAGCCATAGGAATAGTTATTGCCGCAGGCATAGCATTATACAAAAATTGGGATACCGTATCTGCTAAAGCACGAGCCACTTGGGCGGCTATTAAGGCAGCATTTGCACCGTTGGCAGCGTTCGCAAAAGAGGCTTTCGGATGGGGAGCGGATTTAGTGAATGGATTCGTAAATGGAATTAAGAGTGGATTTGGAGCGATAGGGGATGCTATAGGATGGATTGCAGACAAAGTATATAGTCTATTACATCATACAACACCAGACGAAGGGCCATTGAAAGATGATGATAAATGGATGCCTGACATGATGAAAAATTTAGCTGATGGTATAAAAAATAATACTGGCATTGTCATGTCTGCAATAAATAATTTAGTGAAAGGAATATCCAATAAAACAAGTTTAATAAAGGATGAATTAACCTCTGTAAATTCTTGGTTATCTGATTTTACAGATGCCTTGAAAAATGGCTTGAATGATGCGGCTTTCTATTTAAATAATAGCGCGATAAAGCTAGGAACAGCATTGGCAGATGCGGTTATGCCAGAAAGAAACGCAAGGTCTAAGTATTTTGATGACTATAACAATGGGGTTATAACAGCCGACAGAGCCATAACTGAACTTGATGGTTCCATTTCTCAACTCCAAAATTCAACCGGTGATTATGAAACAGACTTAAGAAATTTAATGGGGGTTATGACACACCAAAGTACACAGGTTAATATCCTTACGTCTGAATATAATAAATTAGCTGCTCAATTCGGTACTAATTCTGATAAGGCAGTTGAAGCGTTAAAGAAAGTTCAGGATTTAAGGGATGCATACCAGAAAACAGGCAAGGACATAAAGGAACTTACGGAAAAGTTCAAGGATGCTTTAATAGATGATGTTAATGATG
>ENA-UOOM01003375-UOOM01003375.1-fermentation-metagenome-genome-assembly--contig:-NODE-3375-length-11662-cov-3.952012_pt1 | contig 11662 bp, 6 predicted proteins | sample MGYA00245781_ERZ724031 | MGnify/ENA primary metagenome ERZ724031 (study PRJEB28704, sample SAMN03018317) | fermentation metagenome | biome: anthropogenic terrestrial biome; feature: soil; material... | reverse complement strand
AGGGCCGGAGGCAGAGCCAACCGCCCCCGCACCGCAGAAAGGCACACCCACTCCTCTAGCCGTGCCCACTCAAGCGGTGAACCTGCCGCTCGTGCAGGGCGGTGAGGCAGACCTCTTGGATGCAGTAACCCAAGCACCTGTTCCCCCCACTGTCCTGGCGGGTCATTTCCTGAACAACCAAATTAAAGCGCTCTTCGTTCTGCCCTTCCAGGCCTATCCGCTGGAGCTGGAGCCTGTGCTTAAACTCCCCTACTGGGAGGAGCCGGTCACCTGGCAAGGGGAGCTGCCTTTCAGCCACGCCCTGGCGTTTGCCGCCAACATCCTGCTTATTGCCCTGGGCTTGGGCTTTGCCTGGCGGCGTTTTGCCTGGGCCGGCCTGGTGCCGCTGCTAATCAACCTGGGCTATTTCGGGGCCAACGCCATTGGCCGTACCAGCGGCAGCCGCTACCTTCTGCCGGCAGACTGGACCATCTGGCTCTACTGGCTGACCGGGATCGCCAGCCTTCTGGCGGCCTTCAAACCTCAATTGCTTCAAACCCACGTCACGCGCCAATCCCAGAACATCGGCCGCATCTGGCTCAATGCCCTGGTTCTGCTGGTGCTCGCGGCAGCGATCCCGCTCGTCAATCTGGCCATCCCCCGGCAGTACACTCCGGAGGATCAGGCGGCCAGCTTTGCCCGCCTGCCGCTGGACTTGATCTATGATGACATCGAGTTGACTCCATCGAGGGTTGTGCACCTCTATGAAAAGCCTGGAAGCCGGGTGGTTTACGGCAAAATGATCAACTTGCGCTTCGGCGATAACTGGATGACCCAAAGCCGCGGTTATATGTTCGAAGTGCTCTCACCGGATTTTACCGAGGTCTTCCTGCTCACTTACGAAGCCCCCGAAAGGCCGATCCCATCCGGGGTGGACGTGGTGGCCATCGGCTGCCAGCGGGAAGGCTTTCTGGAAGCATATTTGGCCTATATCCCCAGCGAAAACCTGCTTTTGCACCTGGGCTTCCCCTGGGAAGACAGCCTTTGCGATAGCCCCTGATTTAAGCTGCTAAAGCCCCGCCGGATTGGCTTAATCCCTCGTTGAAGGGTATAATAAAGCCTGGAAAAAGTGCGCCAATTTTGGCGCATCATAGTGTATTGGAACCTTATGACTGAAGATCTTGAAGCCCCGCTCGACGCAGAAATGCCCGAAGAAGAAGCCCCGGTAGACGACCGGAATTTAGGCGATGTTCAGGAAGTGGACATCGACGAACAAATGCGCACCGCATATCTGGATTACGCCATGAGCGTGATCGTTGCCCGCGCCCTGCCGGACGTACGCGACGGTCTTAAGCCGGTGCACCGGCGCATCCTTTATGCCATGCAAGACCTGGGCATGCGTTCGAATGCCTCTTACAAAAAATCCGCCCGCATTGTGGGCGAAGTGCTGGGCAAGTACCATCCTCACGGCGACTCCGCGGTGTATGACGCGATGGCCCGCATGGCCCAGGATTTCTCCTTGCGCTACCCACTGGTGGACGGCCAGGGTAACTTTGGCTCCATCGACGGCGACTCACCGGCGGCCATGCGCTACACCGAAGCCCGCTTGGCCAAGATCGCGGATGAGCTGCTGGTCGACCTGGATAAAGAGACCGTAGATTTCGTGGATAACTTTGATGGTTCCCTGCAGGAACCCGAAGTTCTTCCCGCGCGCATCCCCAACCTCCTGATGAACGGCGCCAACGGCATCGCCGTGGGCATGGCTACCAATGTACCGCCCCACAACCTGCGGGAACTCGCAGAAGCCTTGAAGATGCTCATCGACCGCTACGACGACATCGATGAAGTAAGCGTGGAAGAATTGATGCAGGTCCTGCCCGGCCCGGATTTCCCCACCGGCGGCATCATCGTGGGCGATGAAGGCATTCGTCAGGCCTATAGCACTGGCCGGGGGCGCCTGATCGTTCGCGGAGCAGCCACCATCGAGGAAAGCAAAAGCGGCCGCTACGCCATTATCATCTCCGAGATCCCCTATCAGGTCAATAAAACCACCCTCATCGAGCGCATCGCGGAACTGGTGCGCGAGGGACGCCTGGACTCGATTTCGGACATGCGCGACGAAAGCGACCGGCGCGGGATGCGCATTAACATTGAACTCAAGCGCGGCACCCAACCCAAGAAGGTGCTCAACCAGCTGTATAAATGGACCCCCTTGCAGTCCACTTTTGGCGTGCAGATGCTGGCCCTGGTCAATTCCGAGCCGCACATGCTCACGCTCAAGAAGGCCCTGGGGCATTACCTGGAACACCGCCAGGTGGTCATCACCCGCCGCACCCTCTTTGAACTGGACAAAGCCAAAAAGCGCCAGCACATTCTGGACGGTCTGCTGATCGCCCTGGCTAATCTGGACGCCGTGATCAAGACCATCCGCGAAGCCCAGGACGCTGAAGATGCCAAGACCCAATTGATCGAACGCTTCGATCTTTCGGACCTCCAGGCCCAGGCCATTCTGGATATGCAGCTGCGCCGGCTGGCAGCCCTGGAGCGGATGAAGATCGAAGAAGAGCACCGCCAGATCGCGGAACAGATCCTGAATCTGGAAGACCTGTTGGCCAACCCGCACAAGGTGCTCGCCCTCATCCGTGCCGACCTGGAAGAAGTGGCCGCCAAATACGGCGATGAACGCCGTACCAAGATCATGCCGGACCTGGAAAATGACCTCTCGGATGAATCTCTGGTAGCCGATGAGAACGTTTTTGTTTCCATCACGGACCGTGGCTACGTCAAGCGCGTTTCCGATACGGCTTACCGCTCGCAGGGGCGGGGCGGCCGGGGCGTTTTGGGCCAAACCATGCGCGAGGAAGACCAGGTAGTGCATCTGCTGCGAGCGCATTCGCTGGGCACACTGCTTTTCTTCACGGACCGCGGCAAAGTCTATTCTGAACGGGTTTTCGAGATGCCGGAGGAATCGCGCCAGGGCCGCGGAATTCCGGTGGTTAATATCATTGCCCTCGAACCGGATGAAACCATCACCGCCGTGCTGGCTGTGAACAACTTCAAGGAAGCCGAATACTTCACCATGGCCACCCGTAACGGCCGCGTGAAGCGTGTTGCCATGAAGGAATTTGAAAACGTGCGTCCTTCCGGCCTGATCGCCATCCGCCTGGAAGAAGGCGACCACCTGGGATGGGTGGCGCTCACCAGCGGCCAGGACGACCTGATCATCGTCACCCGCCAGGGCAAAGCCCTGCGCTTCCCCGAGCGCCAGGTGCGCCCCACCGGTCGGACCACCATGGGCGTCAGCGGCATCCGCCTGCGCGGCGATGACCAGGTGACCAGTATGGAAACCGTCCGCCCGGAAGGCTACCTGCTGGTACTCACCGAAAAAGGCCAGGGCAAACGCACGCCCATGAAGGAATACATCCCTAAAACGCGCGGTACCCTGGGTGTTACCACCATCAGCCAGGAAGCCCGCCCAGAAATTGGCGATGTGACCCAGGCCCGCATGACCAGCCCCGGCGAAGAGATCACCCTGATCTCCAGCCATGGCATCGTTCTGCGCACCAAGGTGGACGAAATTTCGATCCAGGGCAGGGCTACGATGGGTGTAAAAGTGATGAACCTTGAACCCGGCGACACACTGGCCGCGATAGCCCTGGTATCCGCGGAGGAAGTGCTGGCTGCCGAGGCTGCCCGGGCGCTTGAGGAAGCTAAAGTAGCCGCTGCTGAACAAGGCGATGAGGCCGGCGTGACGATCGTACCGCCGCCTGCCGGTGCAGGTGAAGCTGCGGAAGGCGATGCTCTTGCGGAAGATGATGCTGAAGCAGGTTTCAGCAATGCGGGCGGGGACTTTCCTGAGGCTAATGCCGAAGAGTCAGCAGCGGATGATCTGAAAGCTTAGAAGGGGAATCTAAACCTGGTATTTACGCTACTGATCGCAGGAGTCCGGCATTCTGTCCGACTCCTGCTTTTTATTTGAATTTCAGGCTGAAATTTCCGCGGAATAAAGCACTTTTTCCTGGCCGTCCGCAGCTAAAACCCGCAGCCCCGCATCTGCCTCTACCCCGAGGATCTGATAAGCGCGCATTTGGCCATCGGCATCCCGCACGGGTGCTATTTCCCCCTGAAAAGCAAGGTTTGCGTTCCAGGCAGCGATGAAGCCGGGTGTAGGGAGATGGAAACGCAATTCACTGAGCTCTTGGAGCAGCCCGCTCAGAAGTTCCCAGCGGTCAAAGCGTAAACCGGTCTCGGTTTCGATATCCGAGGCAGGGTAAACCAGGCGCGTTTCCGCGGGCAGGCTGCCCTGCAGGATGTTGATCCCCATCCCCAGGGCTACCGCCTGGGCTTTATCCGCCTGCCATACGGTTTCAGCCAAAATACCGCAAACCTTGCGCGCGTTGATCAGAACATCATTGGGCCATTTGACCCACGCGGACACGCCATGTTTTTGCAGGGTCTTCACCAAGGCCAGGCCGCCTAGTGCCGTAAAGCGGCCCAGGTAAGCCTGTTCTTCCTGGTTCGGGCGGATGAGCAGGGTAAAGGCCAGGGCGCTGCCGGGCTGGGTATGCCAGCTGCGCCCCTGGCGGCCGCGGCCCTTGGTTTGCCGGTCGGCAACAACCACCAGGCCATCGGCTTGGCCATCACGGGCAAGTTCCAGGCAGTCGTCATTCGTAGAGCCTGTTTCAGCGAGATATTGCAAGCGGTAGGGAAGCGGCAGTTCAAGCATCCAGGCTAGATTCCGGACCAAGCTTGCTCTCAATGGGCAAGCTGAAGCAGATTCTTCCGCCTGCCTTGTAGTGCTCATCCACCCAAATGCGCCCGCCGTGGGCATCCACGATTTGTTTGCTCAGGTAGAGGCCCAGACCCGTGCCCTTGCTTTGCCTGACGGCTGTGTCCGAGCGGTAAAAGCGTTCGAAAACGTGCGGAATGTCCCGCGGATCAATCCCCTTGCCGCTATCCTGCACACAGATCACCACATCCTGCCCTTGCTGGCTGCCGCTGATACGGATTGGCCCCTGAGCGCTGTACTTGAAGGCATTGCCCACCAGGTTATCCAAAACCTGGCGAATCCTGGCTTCGTCGGCAGGTTTTCCGGAAAATCCACTTCGATGGGCTGGGTTTCGGATTGTTTGCTGAAGCGTTTGGCAACCTCTGCTGCCAAACTGCCCAGGTCCACCTGTGAAGGCCGAAAGCTCATCTGCCCGGCCTGCAAACGTGTGGCGTCCAGGAGGTCTTCGATCATCGCGGAGAGATGGTCGGCTTCGTTTTCGATCACCTCCAGGCTGGACTGAATGGTTTCCTTATCCCAATCGGCATCCTCGCGGCGCAGCGTGCTGGCATAACCCTTGATGAGCGCGATCGGAGTCTTCAGTTCATGGCTGACCACCGAGATGAAAGAGGCCTTCATCTCCTCAGCGGTGCGCAGGCGGGTCATATCCCGCACGCTGGCGATCACGTTCAGCAGCCGCCCATCGGGGTCGAAAAGCGGCGCGTAATTGATGCCCACCGGGATGGGTTCCAAGCCGCCTTCCCGCTCCAGGTCGCCCTCGATGAAGTGCTCGGTGCTGATCTGGCGCATCCAGTCGCCCTCGAAGGCATCCTGGATGGATGTACCTTCCGGGCCTTTAGCCCAGCGAATCACCTGGTCGTAGGGTTGATTGATCACCTGGCTTGCCTCGCGGTTAAGCAGGCGCAGCAGGGCCGGGTTCACGCTTTGCACCTTGAGTTCTGGCGAAAAGATCAGGATGCCGTCCGCCACCGCGCCTAATAGCGCTTCCATGCGCAGGGTATGTGCCCGGGCCTGGTTGTAGAGGGTGGCATTGCGTACCGCGACGGCTGCCTGGCTGGCAAAGGAAGACAGGATTTGCCGGTCATTGGTGCTAAAACTGGCCCGGTAATTGCGGAAGACCTGGATCTGGCCGATGACCTGGTCCTGGCTTTCCATCAGGATGCCAACACTGGTCAGCATGCCCATCGAGATGTCCGAAAGCATGCGCGAGATCTCCGGGAAGTTGCCCTCGCTGCCCGCGCTCAACCGGGGCTGATTGCTCAGCCAGCGGGAGATGTAGGTGGAAAGCGAATCCGGCAGGCCCTGCTGAGCGGCGATCTTCCACCCATTTTCATCCGAAAGCGCGATGAAACCAGCATGGCCGGAAAGAATTTCAATGCTAAAGCGCAGGATTCGCTGCAAAAGCACCGGCAGGTCCAGCTCCTCGGTGAGCGCGCGGTTGATCTCCAGAAGATAGTCGCGCTGGCGAATGCGATAATCGGGCAGCATGGGCTAATTGTAACGCCTGAACTCATGAGGCTCGAGCAGTACCTTTACCTTGTTTTCTGAGGCGTGCCAGGTAAATCTGACCGTGTTAGGAATTTGTTGGAAACCCGCAGACTTCCTTCTAGCAAGTACAATTTGGGCATGCTCATGGATACCGAAGCAGCTCCCCGTTTGGGCGGGATGAACAAAAGGGTGTTTTGGCTCAGCCTGATCTTTTGCCTCCTGGCTTTTATGGGTTTTGCCATCCCCAACAGCAAGGCATCCGAAGACCTTTCCATGGTCCGTGTTTTCGAGCCGGACGAAGCCGCGCTTTTCCCCGTCCTGCAGCGCATGTTAGCCCCGCGGGACGGCCTGCTCAATAGCATCAAGGGGTTTATCGCCTACGATCGCTACAATAAGGGCTTTCCGTTTTACGGTCCCTCCGCCCTCGCGGTCCTGCCTTTCCGTGAGGATGGCCAAAACTTTGATATCCAAAAATCCTTCCTGGCCCTACGGCAATTGATCACGGTGCTGCCCGGCCTGGCCGCGGTTTGGCTCTTAACTTACTTGCATACGGGCTACCGGCATTGGTCCGCCCTGCTGCTGATGCTCTTGCTTTTGGCGGTTCCAGCCATGCTGGCCAATGGCTTTTGGTGGCATCCGGATGGGCTTACCCTTCTGGGCTCCGCCATGGTTCTCTTCCTGGTCTGGAAGGACCGGCTGCGTTTGGGCGCCAATTTTATTTGGGCCGCTGTGGTTTGCGGCATCCTAACCGCAGCCAAAAGCGTTGGGGCCTTTTTTGCTCCCTTGGTGCTCATGGTTTTGGTTTGGTCCGTAGCGGCTGGCATCAGCAGTTTCAAACGCGCGATCGGCAAGGCATTCGCCTTCCTGGGCATTATGCTGCTAAGCTTTTTGGTCAGCAACCCCTTCCTGTTCTCGGCCTGGGGACGGGCGAGCTTTTGGCACATCATCACCTCGCAAATGGAGTCGCTGAGCGATGGCTACGACCTCGTTTACCCCAAGGGTTTTGCCCCAGCCTGGGCGATGGTTCGGGGCGATTATGGCTCAGAGTTCTTCATCGTTGCCATCATCTCCTGCGCGCTGATGGGTTTATTCGTCAAACAGAAGCGCTTCCTGCATGCCTTAAGCCTGGCCTGGTTTTTACCGCTTACGCTCTACCTGGCCTTTCTGAGCCATTACAAGTTTCAGTATTGGCTGCCAGCGATGATCCCCCTGGTTGCTTGTGCCGGGATTTTATTGCCGGGTACCGTGGGAAAAAAGGCGCCTGGGGATTGGTGGAAACCGCTCCAAGCGCTCCTAAGCCTGGTCATTGGCGTGCAGCTGCTCATCTTTTTAGTCCAGGATACCCAAAATGTGATCGGCCGGATCAACCGCGCTGAAAACAGCCCCACCATCCAGGCTTACGGCGCCGTGGAAAAGCTATTGGAACCGATCAGCCAGATACCGCTGCATGCCTATGTGGACCCCAGGCTCTACTTCCCGGATACTGCCTATTGGACAACTGAAAGCAACCTTGGCATGCTGACCATAGATTACCTCAGCAAGGGCAACTTTGCGCTGATCTATTTGGACCAGCAACGCCTCCGCGACTATCTCAACGATGATGCCATTCCGATCGACCCGGAGAGCTACGCTGAAAACCTGCCGATATACCAACGTGCGAACAGTGGCGTTGTTGGCGGCTATAGCCTGGTTCACCGGGACGAGAACACCTTGCTCTTCGTCTGGAGGTCTTTCTGCCAGGAGCATTTCCCAGCCGGAGTCTGCGAATGAGTGTGGATTCCATTCCGCGCCCCGCGCCGTTGTACCGGCAAGGCTGGTTTTGGCTTTGCCTGCTTGCCACCCTCATTTCCCTGGTAATTCGGAACAGCTCCAGAGGCTTTGTTTCCTACGACTTTATGTATTTTTACCTCCCCTGGAGCGAGCACCTGGAGGCCAATGGCGGTTTTGCCGGAATTCCCAGCCTGGATACGGATTACACGGTGGCCTATCACTACATCCTTGCTTTTTTAACCTATCTGCCGGCTTCGTACCTGGCGAAGGTGAAAGTAGTATCCACTTTCTTTGACCTTAGCGCCGCTATCCTGATCTTCTTTATCGTAGCCAAACTGGACCCGGCCAAAACGCTGGTAAAACCCAGCCTGGCGTATATCATCGCGCTTTTTATCCCAACAGTGATCTTAAATAGCGCGGTTTGGGGCCAATGCGATTCGATCTATACGGCCTTCGTCCTCGGGTGCATCCTGGCTTTGCTTCATCGCAAGTATGCTTTGGCCTTCTTCAGCTACGGGATCGCCCTGGCTTTCAAGCTGCAGGCCATTTTCTTTTTACCGGTCTTATGCTTGCTTTTGCTGGAGGAAAAACAGGTTAAACTCTGGTATTTTCTGATCATTCCAGCGGTTAATTTTGCCATTTACCTGCCAGCATGGGCTTTGGGCAAGCCGCTGCAGCAATTCTTCGATGCCTACCTCATCCAGGTCACCCAGTATTCCGATCTCGTCCGGCGCTTCCCCAGCCTTTGGCATTGGCTGAACCAGCCGCCGCCTTGGATGCAAAATCTCGCCCTGGTCATCGCATTGGGTACGATAGGGGTCTTTTATCTATATAACCTATACCGTAAAAACAAGCTCACCGCTCCGCCGTTCCTCATTCAAACCAGCATGCTTACGGTGATGCTCTGCGCTTTGCTGCTGCCCACCATGCACGAGCGCTACATGTACATGGCGGATCTCCTGGCAGCCATCTACCTCGTATTTCAACCGCGCAAATTCTTCATTCCTCTGGCCATTTGGGCGGCCAGCCTGGTGGGGTATCTGGATGTTTTGTTTGGGATTACCCAGGTCTTGCTTTACCGATGGTTCGCACTCATTCTGCTGGCAGCCTGCGTGTATCTGCTGGTTTCGCTTATCAAAAAGGAAGAAATCAGTAGCTCCAATCCTAGGCTTGAGGCTGACCAGGTTTCAGACCCAGTCTAAACCGCGGAACCGTTGCCCGGCCCGGTTTCACCGCTTTTTAACTGAAATTCAATTGAGAGAAAGCTCAGGGGCATCTTCAAGCCCATCGGGGTCGGTCATATCCATTCGCAGGGGTGTCAGGGAGATAAACCCGTGCACCAGGGCTCCGAAATCCGTTCCCTCGTCATCCCGACCGGTGGGATGGTCCCCGCCGATCCAGTAATAGGGATGGCCGCGGGGGTCCAGGCGTTTATCCAGGGCGTCCTGATAAATGCGCACGCCCTGGCGGGTGATCTGCACACCGGCATAATCCCCATTGGGTCGGTAAGGCAGGTTCATGTTCCAAATTGGCTGCCGGGCTGCTCTGCGCGGCGCGGCATAAAGCTGCCGGGCAAGTTCAGCCGCCGTGGTTGCCGCCGTCATAAAATCCGGTGCGCCTTGGAGGTCTGCCGGAATTTCCAGGGAGACGGCAATGCCCATCACGCCATTGATCGAGGCTTCCATCGCCGCGGTGACCGTGCCGGAGTAAGTCACATCCAGCCCAAGGTTGGCATTGGGGTTGATCCCGGAGATTACGAGGTCCACCGGTTCTTCGATCACGCCCATCAATGCCAGGGCAACGCAGTCCGAAGGCGCGCCATCGCAAGCCAAGGCTGGGCTGCCATCCGCCAGGCGGGTCTCATTCACGCGCAAGGGGCGGCTCATGGTTTTCACGTGCCCGCAGGCGCTCCAGTTTTTATCCGGGGCCAAAACCGAAACCCGGCCCAGTTTGCGCATGGCTTGCGCCAGGGCTAACAAACCTGGGGCCTGAACCCCGTCATCGTTGGTCACTAATATATGCATCAGCGTTTCTTGTGGCGTTTACGCCCGCTCCTCTTCTTGCAGTCTGACTCCCCGGCTGCCTGGACCGGCGTTTCTGCGGCTGCCGCACCGGGCATCGCGGGCAGTGCACCCGCCAGTTGGTTTTGCTCCTGCATGCCGCCCGGGCGGTAACGGAAGATCATATTGATTACGCTCTGGCGCACCTCCGTGAGCAGCTCGCTGAACATGCTGCTGGCCTGCCCCTTGTACTGCACCAGGGGGTCCCGCTGGGCGTAGCTTTCCATGCTGATCGAAACGCGCAGCGCTTCCATCCGGGTGAGGTATTCCACCCAGGATTCGGTGATGGTTCCCAATAGCAGCTGCCGATACACCCGGTTCTGAGCCCGCTCGCCCAAGATGGGCACGATGCGCTCGATCTCTTCCTCTGTCATCTCGCTCAGATCGGTCTCCGCCAGGCGGGCATAGTCCGACCCAAAGGCTGCGTACAGGTCGGCTTTGGTGTCTTCCTGCAGGGCATCCAGAGTGAAACTGTTTTTCTGCATGTGCTCAAAATCGGCCCGGCCGAAAATGGTCACAAAGGCTTCCTCTGCCCCAATCAGGTGCGCTTCTACTGCCTGCGTGAGTTTATCCGGGTCCTGTTTGCTCAGGCCTTTGGCCAGGGCGAAAAGGTAGTTTAGACGGTCGGCTTGCTTGAATATTCGCCGGTGGCTCTTGGCATCAAACGCGATCACCTGGCCGCGGGTCAACATTTGCAATAATCGCAGGCGGGTGGTTTCATAGTTCAGTCCCTCCTGCAGGGCTTCGCGGTTGGCAGCCAGGTCGCGGGCGATCTCGCCATTTTCGCCAAACAGGCGTTCCTGCCGGCGGTCCAGCGTGCCCTGCACCTGGTCCATGATCGTCTGCCGCACTTCCTTCCAAGGCTTGTCGGCCAGGTCCTGAGCTTTAAGCTGCCAGGTCTCGTTGAAACGCCGTTCCAACGTAAGCAAGGCCCGCCGCACCAGATTAAGTGTAAGTCCCTGGCGCAGGCTTTCCTTCAAACTCGCTTTCATCGACTCAGGATCGTCCAGCAATTGACGCTGTTCAGCGGCTGTGAGGCGCATGGGCATTTGCACCAGCTGGCTTACTTCCCCGTTCAGGTCGTGCGGTTCGCCAGGGTCAAAAGTTTCCAGATAGGCATCGAGCGAATCGGCACGCTCGGCCAGTTGAGTTTTCAGCGTTTCTTCGCCGCGGTCCAGAAGGCCGGCAACTCCCTGAAGCAGGTGCGAGTCCTCCGCTTCCACGCCTTCGCGGGCCAGTCTGGCCAGCTTATCCGCGAGCTCCGCTTCCGTGCGCGGTTCGCCGATCTCATCCAGCGCCAGGCGATAGAGATAGGAGGGGTAGTCCAGCCAGGGCGTATTGATAGTGGGCTGCAGGTCTTCCAGCCAGGCCAGAAGCTTCCAGGGACCTTCCTTATCCTCCAGGCCTGCGTGGATGCGCGGACCCAGTTCCGTGTGCAGCATCTCACGCACATCTTCGTGCAGGTCATCCTTCTGGAAGATCTTGTCCCGCTGTTCGTAGATGCGATTGCGCTGGGCATTAAGCACATCGTCGTATTCCAGGAGGTGTTTGCGCACATCAAAGTTGGCGCCTTCCA
>ENA-UOOM01003373-UOOM01003373.1-fermentation-metagenome-genome-assembly--contig:-NODE-3373-length-11677-cov-6.839012_pt1 | contig 11677 bp, 14 predicted proteins | sample MGYA00245781_ERZ724031 | MGnify/ENA primary metagenome ERZ724031 (study PRJEB28704, sample SAMN03018317) | fermentation metagenome | biome: anthropogenic terrestrial biome; feature: soil; material... | reverse complement strand
GATTTCACATGTTTTTAGATATTATATGTGGCGTGCTGTATATAATATGTAAAAACGTGTGAATTTTTTATACTATGGAATATAAATAATATTTTAGGAGGTACTCATGGCAAAGGGTACAGTTAAATGGTTTAACTCAGAAAAAGGATTCGGATTTATTACAAAGGAAGATGGAAATGACGTTTTCGTACATTTTTCAGCTATTCAGGGAGACGGATTCAAAACTCTTGAAGAAGGTCAGAAAGTAAGTTTTGACGTTACTCAAGGAAACAGAGGAGACCAAGCAGCTAACGTTGAAAGAATATAATTAGCGGCAAAACACAAAAATCGGGAGAAATCCCGATTTTTTATATATGTGTGTCCTAACTCCAAAAAATCTTCATCAGCAGCACTACAATTCCCATAATTCCTATGAAAACCAATATATATGGCAATACTAAAGACATTACTGCCAATATCATTGCTAAAATATCACCTTTTTCCAAGTTGATATCATTCGAGTGTTCTTTATTGCTATATAGTTTTTCTTCCGGCAGGTTTGCTTCCCGAATTCTTTGCAAATCCTCTTCAACTCTTTTTTTACCGAAAAACATTTAAAAAACTCCGTTCGCTTTGTGGCACATTACAAAATGTCCGGTTTTGATTTCTCTGTATTCAGGTATTTCTTCCCTGCATACGTTATGCACATAGGGGCATCGTGTATGGAAACGGCACCCTTTCGGAGGATTTGCCGGTGACGGAATATCTCCCTGCAGTATTATCCTTTTTTCGTTTTGACGCAATTCGGGGTCAAAAGAAGGAGCCGCCGATAATAACGCTTCGGTATATGGATGAAGGGGATTTGAAAATATTTGTTTTTTAAGACCCTTTTCCACTATTTGACCAAGGTACATTACTGCTACCTCATCGCTTATAAATTTAACTACCGATAGGTCATGTGATATAAACATATAGGTAAGTCCGAAATCTTCCTGTGCATCTTTTAAAAGATTTATAATTTGGGATTGTATGGATACATCCAATGCCGAAACAGCTTCATCGCAAACTACAAAATCAGGGTTTACGGCCAAAGCTCTTGCAATGCAAATTCGCTGGCGCTGTCCTCCCGAAAATTGGTGAGGGTAACGTTCTGCCTGTTCCGGGAACAATCCGCATTTGCCGATGATTTCAATTGTCTTTTCCTTCATCTCTTTTTTACTTTTTACTAATTTATGCTGAAGCATTGCTTCCCCTACGATTTCATATACGGGAAGCCTTGGGTTTAATGAAGAATATGGGTCCTGAAATATAATTTGCATTTTAGTCCGCATACGGTTCATTTCTTTTTTGTCCATGGCAAATACATCTTTGCCCTCATAGGTAACTTGACCCTCAGTGGGATTCAGCAGCCTTAAAAGAGTTCTTCCCAATGTAGACTTGCCGCATCCCGATTCACCTACTATGCCCAATACTTGCCCTTTTTTTATATTAAACGATACTCCGTCTACTGCCTTAACATTTCCTACGGCTCGCTTAATAATACCTGCTTTTATGGGGAAATATTTTTTTAAATCTTTAACCGTTATCAAATATTCGCTTTGTGCACTCATTATACTTCCTCCCTTTCGTTATTATAAAGCCAGCAGGATATTCTATGTTCACCGTCCAATACTTTTTCTCTTGGGAATGAATTATAACATATATCCATAACTTTGTCGCATCTTGGGCTGAAGGGGCATCCTTCGGGCAGATTGCTTAAATCCGGAACATTGCCCGGTATTACGTGAAGCCTTGTGCTTTCTGTAGACATATCAGGCTTTGAGCTGATGAGACCGATAGTATAGGGGTGCTTAGGATTCTTGAAAATGTCTAATGCAGGGGCTACCTCAACCACTTTCCCGGCATACATAACCATCACACGGTCGCTCATTTCTGATATAACACCCAAGTCGTGAGTTATAAAAATTATTGATGCATTAATTTTTTGCTTAAGTTCATTCATTAAGTCCAAAACCTGTGCCTGAATGGTTACATCCAAAGCTGTTGTGGGCTCATCGGCAATTAAGAGCATAGGCTCACAGGCAAGTGCCATAGCAATCATCGCTCTTTGTCTCATACCTCCCGACAGAGCAAAGGGATAATCATCAACCACCCTTTCGGGGTTTGGTATTTTTACAAGCTCTAACATCCGGATACTTTCCTTGTAGGCTTCAGATTTTGACATTCCCCGGTGCAGCATTAAAGCCTCGCTGATTTGTTTTCCAATTTTAAAGATAGGGTTAAGCGAAGTCATAGGCTCTTGGAAAATAAACGATATATCATTGCCTCTGATTTGTCTTAGCCTTGCATCCGAAACCTTAAGCATATCTTCACCGTCAAACATGATTTCTCCGCCCACATATTTTCCCGGAGGAGTTTCCACTAAGCGAACCAAGGACATGCAGGTAATACTTTTGCCGCATCCGGATTCACCTACTATTCCCAAGGTTTCTCCTTCATTAACATAAAAGCTTACATCATCCACTGCCTTAACAATACCTTTGTCAGAATAAAAGTAAGTTTTTAAATTGTTTACTTCAAGTAATCTTTTATTCATATCAGCTACCTCTTCATCTTGGGGTCTATTGCATCACGCATGCCGTCACCCAATATATTAAAGCACATTACGGAAATAAAAATACATATTCCCGGAGGTATCCAATACCACCACTTTTGCTGAATAATAAGCATATTTCTTGCTTCCTGTATCATATTGCCCCAGGTTGGTGTCGGCGGGGAAACTCCCAAGCCTAAGAAGCTAAGTGATGTTTCCGTTAAAATAACATTCGCCATACCAAGAGTTGCATAAACTATTACATATGCCAAGATATTAGGAAGCAAATGCCTGAAAATTCTCCTGAAATCACTTATTCCCAAAGCTTCGCAAGCTTCCATATATTCCATTTCCCGAAGTGTCAATATTTGCCCTCTTACAATTCTGGCAATACTCGGCCAGCTGAGAAGCGCCAATACAAAAACTAAGGTAGGTACACTGTTCCCAAATACTGCAACTACTGTAATACAAAACATCATAAAGGGGAAAGACAAAAATATTTCCGCCAAACGCATAATTACCGCATCTATTATTCCGCCGTAAAATCCCGATAAACTGCCTAAAATAACACCTATTACGCATTCAAAAAAAACTACCGCAAGAGCAAGTCCCAATGATATCCTTCCGGCATAAAACAGTCTTACAAACAAATCTCGTCCTATTTTGTCCGTACCGAGCAAATGCTCAGAATTAGGTTTCTGTTCACGGTTTTTCATAGCCGTTGTTTCGATTGAATATGGGGATATAATAGGAATTATAATACAAAGAGCAATAATTGTTATAAGCAGATAAAGACTTATCATTGCCATTTTATTTTTACGAAGCCTTGAAAAAACTTCTCCCCAATAGGATTGATTCTTATAAACTTTGACCGGCTTTTTAGTATCACTTCTAACCATAGCACACCTCTTTAATCAAATCTGATTCTTGGATCTGCAACGGCATACAATAAATCTGCAACTAATGCACCTATTAATGTAAGCACCGCAAGCATTGAGTTTATTCCAAGAATAAGGGGATAGTTTCTTGTCAATGTAGCTTCAACGGATATTTTTCCAAGCCCGGGAAGAGCAAAAATTGATTCTGTTACAACGGCACCTGAAAACAATCCCGGAATCCAGAAGCCTAAGAGAGTTATTATAGGTATTACTGCATTTCTGAATGCATGTCTGTATATAACAGTCTTCTCCTTTAATCCCTTTGCCCTTGCTGTTCTTATATAGTCCTGCTTGATAACTTCAAGCATGCTGGAACGGGTGTATCGCATGAAGCTTGCAGTAGAGTTAAGACCTAAAACTATGCTTGGCAAAACCAAGTGCCATGCCATGTCTTTTATTTTATCAAAAGGATTAGTAGACATTAACAATGGGTCCCGCAATCCAAACAAAGGAAACAGCTGTATGTCAACGGCAAAAAACTTTAGCAGAAGCAGCCCGAAGAAAAATGAAGGAATACTTATTCCTATGAAAGATATAACTGTAAGCATGTTATCAGCAATAGAGTACTGTTTTGTAGCGCTTATTACCCCGGCGGGTATGCCGATTATAATGGAAATGGTCAAAGATACTAGCGCAAGCAGCATTGTGGCACCTGCATAGTCACCGATAACCTGTGTCACGGGTTTTTTATGATTGATGGAATATCCCAAATTTCCTCTTAAAGCTTCACCAATCCAGTTTACAAACCTTTCATTCCAGGGAGTATCCAAGCCTAATTTTTGGGCTAATTCTGCTTTTTGTTCCGGTGTCATCTTTGGATTCATCATGTTGGAAACAGGGGTACCCGGAGCTTGTTCAAGAATAAAGAATAATATAAATAAAATTCCCAATAAAACAGGAATCATTTGAATTAAACGTCTTATGATGTAGTTTTTCAATATAACCACCTCTTTCAATTAAATTATGCACTGCGGGAGTTGTCTCTCATGAATATAATGGGAGGGTTTTGCCCTCCCGCAAATATGCTTATTCTTTATTCAATAGTAACTTTTCTTATACTTTGAACAAATGTTTTGTAAGTGTCTATTTCCATACCTTTAACTCTGTTGTTGCAGCCGAATATTTCACTTCTGTAAGCAATTATTACATGAGGTATTTCGGTATTCATTATTTTTGCCCATTCTTTGTAAATTTCCGTGCGTTTTGCTATATCAAACTCAGCTTTTCCTTCTGCAACCAATTTCATAGCTTCCTCGTTTTTATATCCTGATGCGTTGAATCCTCCTGCTACATATGCATTATCATCAAACAATGCTCCTGTGGGGTCCGGGTCGACTGACAATGAGAATCCCATTGTGTAAATATCAAAATCCTTTTCTCCCGGCGCAGCATCCATTGTACGAGATGAAACCGTATCAAAGTCCATTAATTCTATTTCAAGCTCAACACCTAATTGCTTCCAAGTATCCGCTGCCATTCCCGATAATGTTCCGGGCCATGCGGAATCAGTGTAAACTAACCATTTGATATGCATTTTTTCGCCGTCTTTATATCTGAAGCCGTCAGTTTCCATCTTCCATCCTGCTTCATCCATTAACTGTGCTGCTTTTTCCATATCAAATGAATATGCATTTAATTCGGAAGCATCCGGGAATGCCCAGGAAGAAGGAGATATTGGAGCCATACCAACCTCGGCAAGCCCTGCGCCGTATTGTGCTTCTATGAATGCTTCTCTGTCGAGAGCATACATTAACGCCTGCCTTACCCTTACATCATTCAGCTGCGGTCTTATGCAGTTAAAGCACATAAACGTATATCCGTTTCCAAGATAGTTGAAAAGATGTATATTAGAAAGAGACTGCGCTGCTTCCAAGTTTTCAGAGCTTGATGATATTTGAGCAAGGTCTATCTGATTTGTTTGAAGAGCTGAAAGAATGGATTCATCAGGAACTTCGCTCATTAATATACCGTCAATCTGAAGTGCATTTGCAGAGTCCCAATAATTTTGATTTTTCATTACTTTAATAAACTCTTTCGGCGCCCAGCTGTCAAATACGCATACGCCTGAGCCTAAAGGAGCTTCATTCAGCGCTAAGAAATCTTCCCATGTTTCAAATTCATAATAATGCTTCGGCATAATACCATAGATGAAGCATTCAATATTTGCGGGTGCAGCTGAACCTTCCGGGAAAGTAAAGGATATCGTTTTTTCATCGATTACTTTAATTCCTTCGAATACATCGGTTTCGCCTTTGTGGAATGCATCATATCCTACTAAGCTGGCTACTGCGTGAGCCCTCGGTCCGTTATATTTGGGATGGGCTATGGTTTTATATGTAAATTCTACATCTGCGGTTGTCAAAGGAGTACCGTCTGAGAATTTTATGCCGTCTTTAAGTGTAAATGTGTAAGTAAGATGGTCTTCGGAAAGTGTCCATTCCGCAAGCTCGGGAACATATTCCGCTTCTGCGTTATTGTCAATCAAATGTTCAAAAATCAAATTCACAACATAATCATCATAAACATTGTCAGTCATTATAGGGTTAAATATACCGCCCCATCCGGAACCGCCGAATTTTAATATTTTATCACCTTATGGCGTCTCGTCTGCCGGCGGCTCTTCGGTTTCCGGCGTTTCGCCTTCCGGCGCGGGCGGTGCGGGTTGATTTGTCTGGCTTGTACAGCCCGCAAAAAGCATAGCAACCATCATTACAGCTAAAAGCAATGATAATAATTTCCTTGTTTTCATTTAAATCCCTCCATATGTTTTTTAATATTTATAAATACAATGCAGCTTGTCGCTTATATTATTGTATTTATTATTTAAATCTGCTAAAAGCAGAATAAATACTATCTTAGTAAATATATAACATAATATGAAGGTTTTGATTCTATGCAAATATAAACCGCTGATTAAACTATGGTTATAAATATTATTAAATTTAATAATTATTTATTAAATATAGTTAGATTTACATTTACATAATTATTTTTTATATGATATAATGGTTAAAATATAAAAAGAAAACGGATGCTGAAAAAGCGCTCAGAAAAATAGGGTTAGGGCATCTAAGTGAGGATGTTATGGAATTTAAAATATGGTTTAAAGAAAAGGTAAATATTATAGATAAATATCTCAGTAAAATAATTACGGAAGAAGATAACCCACAAAAAATTATATATAAAGCGATGAATTACAGCCTTTTATCCGGCGGCAAGAGACTGAGACCGGTACTTTTGATAGGCGCCTATGAAATTTTCAGAGATGATATACATAAAGCTCTTCCGTTTGCTTGCGCAATTGAAATGATTCACACATATTCATTGATTCATGATGACTTGCCAGCCATGGACAATGACGATTACAGGAGAGGAAAATTATCAAATCATAAGAAATTCGGTGAAGCTAATGCGATACTTGCAGGCGATGCATTATTGAATAAAGCGTTTGAAACAGGCTTAGAGGCGGCAATAAATTCAAACAGTGAAAATGCTTTAAAGGCTTTGAAAATAATAGCTGAATCCTCCGGCACAGAGGGTATGATAGGCGGACAGGTTACGGACATGGGGGGGGCTGCTAATATTAGCTCAATCGAAGATTTGAAATATATGTATTCATTAAAAACTGGGGCAATAATTAAAAGCAGTGTAAAGGCAGGTGCAATTTTAGCGGGAGCTTCTCAGGAGGAAACAAAAGCTTTAGAAATATACGCGGAAAAAATAGGCATAGCATTTCAAATAGAAGACGATATTTTGGATATTGTAAGCACACGGGAAAAATTAGGAAAGTCAATCGGAAGTGACGCTTCAAACAACAAAACTACATATCTCACATTCAAGGGTATGGAAGAAGCAAGAAATGATGTTGAAAGTCTTACCACGGAAGCGGTTGAAAGCTTGAGCATATTTGGGGATATGGCTGAACATCTTATTGAACTAGCCAAGTATCTCACAAGCAGGGAAAATTAGCAAATAAATCAGCCGCGGGAAGTCCCGCGGCTTTAAAACGGCAGTGCGACTATCTTTTTGCTCAGGATGACACATAGTGTCATTCAAGCAGCAGCTCAGCTATTTCATCCACATTTCCGGCTCCCATGGTTATAATGGTATCGCCTTTTTTTGCAATTGATTTTACTATGCTGCAAGCATCTTGGAAGCTTGCGGCATAGATTGCTTCTTTTGAATTATTCTTCATTTTATTGATAATATCTTTTGAATGAATTTCACCTGTATTTGTTTCCCTTGCGGCATAAATATCTAAAAGAATTACTTCATCAGACATTGACAGAGCTTCGGCAAATCCGTCTAAAAGTTTTATAGTTCGTGTATAAGTATGGGGCTGGAAAACAGTAATAATTTTACCTTCCGTATAGGCGCTTGCGGTTTTTATAGTTGCTTTCATTTCTGACGGATGATGTGCGTAATCATCAATAATAGCCGCTCCGTTTAGGCATCCCTTATATTCATATCTTCTGTGAGTTCCTTTAAAATCAGAGAGTCCCCTGGCAACTATTTCAGGTTCAATTCCCAATGATAGACCTGCGGCGCAGGCAGCAAGTGAATTCAAAATATTATGTTCGCCGAACACATTTAAACTGATATTCGTAATTTTTTCTCCATCTTTCATCAGTGTATATGAAGGCTCGGGGATAAGCTTAATATTAGCAGCATAATAATCAGCCTTATTATCAAGACCGAAGGTTACAACACTGCATTTTAACTCTTTAAACAAACTGCTGTAGGATTCATTGACAATCAAATGACCGTGAGGCGGCAGCTTCTCTGCATATTCTACAAATGCACTTTCAATATCTTTTAAATCCTTATAGTAATCAAGATGGTCTTCTTCAATATTAAGCACAACTTCCATTGTAGGGTTGAATTTCAAAAAGTTTCTCTTATATTCACATGCCTCTGTCAGCAGCAGTTCGTAGGAGCCATGCAGCAAATTTCCTCCTAATGAATCCATTTCTCCCCCCAAGAAAATAGTGGGAGCCAAATCAGTTTCAATTAGAACAGAAGAAAGCATTCCTGTAGTTGTTGTCTTGCCGTGAGTTCCTGAAACACAAATTGCATGATTATAATTTTTCATGACAGTTCCAAGAAATTCTGCTCTATCCATAATTTCAACATTTAATTCTCGTGCTCTCAACAGCTCCGGATTACTGTCGGAAATTGCAGATGTATAAACAATCAGGTCAATATCATCACTTATATTTTTACTGTCATGACCTATGTAAATATTTGCCCCTGAAGTTTGAAGTTTTTTAATTATACGTGAATTGCTTCTGTCAGAGCCTGATACCTTAATACCTTCCTCAAGCATTATTTCAGCTAATGCACTCATGCTTATTCCGCCGATTCCGATAAAATATATATGATTAAAGTTATATTTCATTATGATCTCCTTGAACATTTTATATACTCATATTATTCGTGCTAAAAAATTATATTCGCAATATTATAACATGCATATATATATTGTTCAATGAATTTTTCGTGTTCAAAGGAAACTGAATACCCATTTCGCCTTGAGGGCTCAGCCGCGCATGTTTTAAACTATTCATCAATATTTTCCCAGTGCTCTAAAGCTTCATTTAACTCTATGAGTGCATTTATTTTATCCTTTGCCATTACGGCACCCTTAAGGCGGGACATATTTTTATCAAATAATTTTATTTCATCTAATTCTGCACTGAATTGAATAATTCTTACAACCTTTTTCCATGACTCCGAAAGCTGCTTTATTTCAGCGTCGGCATCAATCCATTTTTCATCCTTGATATCCTGAATGATTAAGTTAATGGAATCGGTTATGTTATTATTGTCGAAATACATCTTGTATATAACATCGCTTTGCATTACAAAAATGAATAGGATAAGTGTTGCGACCGGAATGGCTATTACTATAAATTTTCTCATTTTCTCTCCTTAATAGGGTCCTTTATAATCTCCGATATCAGTTAAATTTTTAATATGATCCTTATATAAATCAACATAAAATGAACCTGCCGGATTTAATGTTGCAATAAAAACTTCGGAAATATCTTTTACTCCATGGGACTTTAACTGCTTGTCAAGCCATTTCTTATCTTTTTTAATCTGTTTTAAATTTTCTTCAATAAGTATTCCGTCATAAATGAGCTCAGTGCTTATACCTGATGGTTTTTTGGTTATTTTTAAATCCTTGGCTGTCACCGGTTCATATTCGGGTTTCTTTAGCACGGATAATTGTCCGTTTGACTCGATTATGGCAAAATCAACCTCGGATAAATCAAAAACATTTTTATTTCTTAATAATTCCATTATGTCTGATATTGGAAATTTCATTTTCCTCAAAGCACTTTCCATAATTTTTCCGTTCATTATAACGATTGTTGGTTCACCGTTTATATATTTAGCTGCATACCTCCATTTCATTGTAATATACTCCATTAGAAATCCCAACGATGCCCAGCATAATAAACCAATCCAATGAGGCCAAGCTCTGCTTGTTAAATCTATTGTCAATTCCGAAGCAATAGAACCGATTGTAATTCCCAATACATAATCAAAGAAGGTTAATTGGCTGATTTGCTGTTTGCCTAATATCTTAGCAAAGATAAGAAGTGTAAAAAAAGCTATGATTGAACGCACCATTACCACTAAAGTTTCACTCATTTTTTCCTCCGGTTGAAATATATTATGATAAAACTCAATGAGAGCCTTTACTGTGATTAGGATTAAAAGGCCTTATGAGTTATATTCATATTATTTATTATTTGTTAGCTGACTTATATATTACTGCAGTGTATTTCTATTATTTCTTGATTTTTTAAAATTATGAAGGTATAATAGCAATGTTATAAAGAAATAACAGGAAAAAGATAAAGATATAAAAGCAAGGATTACATATGAAGATAAATTTGAACAATTTAAGAGATACAGAAAAATTAGGCAAAATAATAGCAAAATGCATTGAAAAAGGTGCCGTAATATGCCTAAATGGCGATTTAGGGGTTGGAAAGACATCACTGACACAGTTTATAGCCAAGGAATTTGGCGTCAAGGAGTATATTGTGAGTCCAACCTTTACAATCATCAAAGAGTATAACGGAAAGTTTCCCTTTTATCACATGGATGTGTACCGTATCAATTCAGAAGATGATATGTATGATTTGGGATACGATGAATATATATATTCCGAGGGGGTTACCGTAATAGAGTGGTCTCGGTTAATAGAGGGAATACTTCCTCAGGAAAGAGTAAATATTGAAATTAAAAGAATTGATGACGATAAGAGAGAAGTAAACATCGAAGGAAAAGGCATGTTTTATGAAAGGCTGGTTAAGGAGTTAAAAAAATATGAAAATACTGTCAATTGAGTCAGCATCCGTAACAGCTTCCTGCGCAGTATCCGAGGGAGAAAATATTTTAGGAGAATATACATTAAGACATAAAAAAACACATTCAGAAAAACTTATGCCCTTAATTGAAAAGCTGATAGAAGAGTTAGGATTAAAAATCAATGAGATTGATGTTATTGCGATTTCAGAAGGTCCCGGTTCTTATACGGGATTAAGAATAGGAGCTGCAATTGCAAAAAGCATGGCTTATGCTGCCGATATTAAAATTATAAGTGTTCCGACAATTCAATCATTGGCAGCTAATATTTATGATACGGATAAATTAATTGTCCCTGTTATGGATGCCAAAGCCGGAAGGGTATATACCGGCATTTATAAATGGGTAAATGGGGAATGCAAGGAAGTATTAAAGCAGTTCCCCTGCAATATTGATGAATTGATTGAGATATTAAACGGTTATGATGAGCCTGTCATATTTAACGGAGACGGCTCCGTAAATTACAGAGAAAAAATCGATAACAATATAAACAGGAAAGCATATTTCGCACCGGAGATATTTAATTATCTTAAAGCGTCAACATTAGCATTTATTGCGTCTAAAATGGCGGTTGAGGGAGATACCGTCGCGGCAAAAGATTTTAAGCCGCAGTATTTGAGATTGTCTCAGGCAGAAAGGAACAGAAAGTAAGAGGTGACTATGGGGGAGGTTATTATTCGCGGAATGCTTCCTAAGGACTTAGACCAAATTGTCAACATTGAAAAAATTTGTTTTTCATTGCCATGGTCTAAAGCATCCTTTGAAAATGAATTAAAAAATGAAT
>ENA-UOOM01003372-UOOM01003372.1-fermentation-metagenome-genome-assembly--contig:-NODE-3372-length-11680-cov-7.617720_pt1 | contig 11680 bp, 11 predicted proteins | sample MGYA00245781_ERZ724031 | MGnify/ENA primary metagenome ERZ724031 (study PRJEB28704, sample SAMN03018317) | fermentation metagenome | biome: anthropogenic terrestrial biome; feature: soil; material... | reverse complement strand
GGGATGGAGGAGTTTTTGTATGCCCGAACCCAATTTCTTCGACCGAAGGGAGAAAGAAATTGCTGGTAGGTCAACCGCAACGAGCACCAAATTCATGCGACCAAAGGGAGCAAATGAATTTGTGTGCGGAGACTGCGATTTTTATAAAGGAAGGGTAATAATTATGATTAGAGCAAATGAGTACCGCACTCATACATGCGGAGAAATAAGAGAAAAGAATATCGGAGAGGCTGTGAGGGTATCGGGATGGCTTGAAAATGTAAGAGACCACGGCGGAGTTAAATTTTTAGACTTAAGAGACCAATATGGGATTCTGCAGGCTGTTGTTCAAGACGAATCGCTGCTGGAAGGGATATCCAAGGAAAGTGCAATTTGTGTTACGGGAACTGTAATTAAAAGGGATGAAGATACGATAAATGACAGACTTGATACAGGGACTGTTGAAGTTGAAGCAGAAACTATAACAGTGTTAGGAAAGGTCAGAGAATCTCTCCCCTTTGAAATAATGTCATCAAAGGAAACAAAAGAGGATTTAAGATTAAAATACAGATTTTTGGATTTAAGAAACAGGGAAATTCAAAAGAATATAATTCTTCGCTCACAAGTTATATCGTATTTAAGAAATAAAATGACAGAGCTTGGATTTTTGGAAATTCAAACACCGATTTTAACATCCTCTTCTCCTGAAGGTGCAAGGGATTACATTATACCGAGCAGAAAGCATCCGGGAAAGTTTTATGCACTGCCCCAGGCTCCTCAGATATTTAAGCAGCTTTTGATGGTTTCCGGCTTTGATAAATACTTCCAGATAGCTCCGTGCTTCAGAGACGAGGATGCAAGGGCAGACCGCTCGCCGGGGGAATTTTATCAGCTTGATTTTGAAATGTCATTTGCAACCCAGGAGGATGTTTTGTCCGTTGCGGAAGAAGTATTGTACGAAACCTTTGTTAAATTTTCGGATAAGGAAGTTTCAAAACCTCCGTTTAAAAGGATTCCTTACGAGGAAGCAATGCTTAAATACGGCTCGGACAAACCGGATTTAAGAAATCCTTTGGAAATAATCGATATAAGCGATATGTTTGAGGAAACGGATTTTGCACCTTTCAGAAAGAAAACTGTAAGAGCGATAAATGTTCCCGAATGCTCATCCCAGTCAAAGACATTTTTTGAAAATATGCTTGAATTTGCTTTGAAAATCGGAATGAAGGGACTTGGGTATATAAAGGTTGACAATGAAATGAAATATCACGGTCCCATTGACAAATTTCTTTCTGAATCAGACAGAATTTCTTTGGCAGAAAGGGCAGAATTAAGACCCGGATGCGTATTGTTTTTTATAGCGGATACAAAGGAATATGCACCGAAGCTTGCGGGACAAATAAGGGCGGAGCTTTGTAAGCGATTGAAATTAACAGATGAAAGCAAATTTGAAATGTGCTTTATTGTTGATTTCCCAATGTATGAAACAGATGAAAAAACAGGCAGCATAGCATTCACACACAACCCGTTCTCAATGCCTCAGGGCGGCTTGGAAGCTTTAACGGAAAAAGACCCTCTTGACATTGTGGCTTATCAGTATGATATTGTATGTAACGGGATTGAACTTTCATCAGGCGCCGTAAGAAACCACGATTTGGATATAATGATTAAAGCATTTGAAATAGCGGGATATACGGAAGAAGATCTGCAAACAAAATTTACATCCTTGTTCAATGCATTTAAATACGGAGCACCGCCCCATGCAGGCATGGCTCCCGGGATTGACAGAATAATAATGCTTCTTACGGGTGAAGAAAATATCAGAGAGGTTATAGCATTCCCTATGAACAACAATGCTCAGGATTTACTGACAAATGCGCCGTGTAAGGTTACAGAGCAGCAATTGAGAGAAGTTCATATAAAATTAAGGTAGGTGGAAAAATGATAAGTAAAGAGGAAGTTTTAAAAATTGCCAAACTTGCTAAATTATCGGCAGAGGATGGGGAAATTGAACAGCTTACTTTGGATATGTCAAAAATAATAGAGTACGCAGATACGATTAATGCTTCAGCTGAGGATGAAATTGTTGAATTTGACAATATTAACAGTATTGAAAATGCATTTAATGAAGATATTGTATTAGAATCCTATGACAGGGATGAAATTTTAAAGAACAGAGAAGGCGGAGAAAATGGATATTTCGTAGTCAGGAAGAGTTTGAGGGGGTGAAAAAATGAGCAAGATTAAATATATACAAAATTTAATGGAAACCAAACAAATCTCATGCGTTGAATTGACGGAAAAATATTTAAACAGCATAGAAAAACAAAATGCAGTTTTAAATGCTTATGTTAATGTAACGGGATTAGAGGCATTGAAAACTGCAAAGGCTGTTGATGAGAAAATAGCGCAGGGGCAAAAATTAATGCCTTTGGAAGGTATACCTATGTCCCTTAAAGATAATATATCAACAAAGAATATTGAAACAACATGCTGCTCAAAAATGCTTAAAGGATATTATCCTATTTTTGACGCAACCGTGTGGGAAATATTAAAAAAGCAAAATTCGGTACTTTTAGGCAAAACGAACATGGATGAGTTTGCAATGGGCTCCTCCTGCGAAACCTCATGCTTTGGGGTGACGTTAAATCCTGTTAACACAGAATATGTGGCAGGGGGAAGCTCGGGAGGAGCAGCGGCTTCCGTGGCGGGCAACATGGCTGTATTTGGGTTGGGCTCCGATACGGGAGGCTCCATAAGACAGCCTGCCGGATTTTGCGGATTAGTAGGATTTAAGCCTACATACGGCACGGTTTCAAGATACGGAGTGGTTGCATATGCATCAAGCTTGGACCAAGTAGGTTCCATAACCGATTCGGTGGAGGATGCATCAATTGTATATGATTCCTTATCCGTATACGACCCGAAGGACTCTACGTCAGTAGGAAGTAAAATCAGTACCCGGGATAAATTAAACAACAGCATCAAAGGACTTAAAATAGGAATTGCCGATGAATTTTTTGAAGGGATACAAGAGGACATAAAAAAATCCATTCAGGACGCAATAAAGGTATATGAAGAATCAGGTGCTGAAATAATACATTTTGAAATGCCGAAGCTTAAAACTATTCTGCCTGTTTATTTTATAATTTCCTGCGCCGAAGCTTCTTCTAATTTAGGCAGATTTGACGGTATAAGATACGGATATAAAACAAACAGCTACAGGGATATAAATGAAATGATATGTAAAACAAGAAGCGAAGGCTTCGGCAAGGAAGTTAAAAGAAGAATAATGCTCGGTACTTATGTGCTTAGCTCGGGATATTATGATGCATATTATAAAAAAGCGCAAAATCTAAGAGGCTCAATTATTCAGGATTTTAAAAATATATTTGAAAAATGTGATGTTATACTTACTCCTTCAGTACCTGTAACTGCATTTAGAAAGGGAGAAGCTTTAAGAGACCCCATTGAAACATATATGATGGATATATGCACCGTTCCGGTTAATATTGCAGGACTTCCTGCCGTTTCGGTTCCGTGCGGTTTTGACAAAGGCAACATGCCGGTAGGAATGCAGATAATCGGCAACAGCTTCGAGGATTACAAGGTGCTTAATGCGGCTTATCAGTACGAAATGAAAACAAAAGCGTCGGACAAGGAGGTATTGCTATGAGTTATGAATTAGTTGCCGGACTTGAAACTCATATAGAATTATCCACGAAAACAAAGATATTTTGCCAATGTACAACAGAGTTTGGCGGAGAGCCCAACACTCATTGCTGCCCCATATGCATGGGTATGCCCGGAACTCTTCCCAAGCTTAATAAAAGGGTTGTTGAATATGCGGTGAAGGCAGGTCTTGCCACAAACTGCAAAATAAGAAATGTTTCAAAAATGGACCGTAAGAATTATGTATATCCGGATTTGTCAAAAGCATACCAGATATCCCAATTTGACAAGCCGATTTGCTATGAAGGATACATTAAATTATCATCGGGAAAAAACATTAATATTAACAGGATACACATAGAGGAAGATGCGGGGAAGTTAGTTCACGAAAGAGGAGACACTTATATCGATTACAACAGAGGAGGAGTACCCCTTATTGAAATTGTAACAGAGCCGGATTTAAGAAGCATTGAAGAAGTTGTGGAGTATATTGAAAAATTAAGACTGATTATGAAATATATAGGTGTATCAGATGTAAAGATGCAGGAAGGCTCCTTAAGATGCGATGTTAACATATCGGTCAGAAAAAAGGGAGAAGAAAAGCTTGGCACAAGAACAGAAATAAAAAATATGAACTCTCTTAATTTCATAGCAAAAGCAATGGAATATGAATTTGACAGACATGTGGATATTCTTGAGAGCGGCGGTAAAATAGAGCAGGAAACAAGGCGATATGATTCTGACCTGAACATTACCGAGAGTATGAGAGGAAAAGAAGACGCTGATGACTACAGATATTTCAGGGATCCTGATTTAGTTAATATTGATGTCAGTGAAGAAGAAATCAATAGGTACAGAGATTCTCTGCCTCAGCTGCCGGACAAAAAATCGGATGTTTTTATAAATGAATACGGTCTTCCCAAGGATGATGCGGAGCTTTTGATAAAGTATAAAAAAATTGCCGAATATTTTGAGGAAGCAAGTAAGGATATAAAAAACAAGAAATTAGTGTCCAATTATATACTAAGCCAAGTATTCAGAAGATTGCCTACCGATGCCGAAAAAGAGGAATGCAGCATTTCCATCCCTCCGCAATATTTGAATGAACTGATTTCATTGACTGAAAGCAAAAAAATCACCTCAAGCATGGCAAGCAGCGCTCTTGAGCAAATGCTTGATTCAGGAAAGCCTGTAAGGGAATTCATATCGGAAAAGGATATGCAGGGAATTGATGAGGACGCTCTCAGAGAAATTTGCATAAGAGCAGTCAACGAAAACCAAGAAGCTGTTGAATCCTATCTTGGAGGAAAGGAAAAAGCTTTTAAATCCATTATCGGATATATTATGAAAGAAACTAAGGGGAAGGCAGACCCTATAAAGTCTGCGGAGATTGTAAAGGAAATAATAAGGGGAAGTTAAAATCTTCCCCTTATATAATTCGACAATCTTTCGGTTTTCGGATTTGAAAATATATCTATTGTATCACCGTGCTCCACCACTTCACCTTGATAAAAGAAGGCGGTATAATCTGAAATTCTGCTTGCCTGCTCCATATTATGGGTTACTATGATAATTGTGCAGTATTTTTTCAATTCCTCTAAAAGCTCTTCAATGGCATATGTGGAAATCGGGTCCAAAGCCGAACAAGGCTCATCAAATAAAAGGATTTCAGGCTCCAGCATCATAGCTCTTGCAATGCACAGCCTCTGCTGCTGTCCTCCGGAAAGCGACAAAGCGGATTTGTGAAGCCTGTTTTTAACTTCTTCGTACAGAGAGGCATTCTTAAGTTTTTCTCTTACCTTTTTCTGCAATATTTTATACCTGCAATAATTCCGGGGCGGGCATAAGGGAGCATTATTTTATAAATAACCCTGAATTTTGTCATGCCGAATGCATAGCCTGTTTCCTTCAGAGAATGCGGAACAGATTTCAGTGCATCAACGCTTAGAGATATTATGGTGGGTGCTATCATGAAGATAAGCACAACTATTGATGAAAGCATATTTCTCCCTGTCATTTGGAACATGGACAGATATTCAATCTGCATATCCGTAGTGATAAAAAACTTTTCAATCAAGGGTACTACCGTAATAAATCCTATAAGACCGAAAATTACCGAAGGGACGGCGGCAAATAAACGGACAATCGTAATAAGAATTGCGGATACTTTCGAAGAGGAAAACTCACAGATAGTAATTGCCGAACCTATACCCAACAGCGATGCAATCAGCAAAGCAAAAAATGTTGTGGCAACAGTTCCGTAAATCAAGCCAAGCATACCGAATGTAAGCATGGGGTCTGTGTCAGAGGAATAAAAGGCTTCATTAATTTGAACATCAAATCCGCCATTTATAAAATAGTTTAATCCGCTGGCTGAGTATACAGGCATTGCTCTGTAAAACACAAAGATGAAAATAAATACTATAATGGCAATGCTAACTGCCGATAATGCGCTTATAACAAACTTCGGCAAATCAAAAGCGTGTTTATTCATACTTCCTCCTTAATTAAGTTAAAAGCTGTGCTACATGTGCGCACAGCTTTTAACTGTTTTCTATAAGACTCGCAATTAATCTATTTGTCTAAAGCAATATAGCCTTCTTTAGCAACAATATCATCTTGACATTCACTGCTCTTTAAATAATCTATGAACATAGCCGCAGTTTTTGAAGGTGTTCCTTTGGTTGCAACATATAAAGCTCTGCTCAGCGGATAAGTTTTGTCGTATACCGTAGCTGTTGTTGCCTCCACATTGTCCAAAGCAACTGCTTTGACCGTGTTGTCAACAAATCCCAAGGATATGTAACCTATTGAGTTTTTCTCTGCAGCCACAGCTTGTTTTAAAAGCGTAGTAGAAGTATGCGCTGTAGCGGTGGCAATAACAGATTCTTTGTTTAAAAGCATTTCTTCCAATGTTGCTCTTGTTCCTGAGCCTGTTTCACGTGACTGAACAAGTATCGGCGCATCATCTCCGCCTACATCTTTCCAGTTTTTAATTTCTCCCAGGAATATTTTAGCTGCCTGTTCACTGGTAATACCTTTAACTTTATTATCAGGATGAACTATAATTGCTATAGCGTCCAAAGCTATTTCATAATCTGTAAGCTCTGCTTTTTCTTCAGGCTTCAAATCACGAGATGACATACCAATGTTTACTGTTCCTGCGGCAGCATCTTTAATTCCCGCTCCTGAACCGCCGCCTGCTATAGTTATGGATAAGCCGGTGTTTGCTTTCATAAGATTATCGGCTGCTGCCTGAGCAATGGGCTGAACTGTTGTGGAACCTGATATTTTAAGAGTTCCTGTCATTTTTGTGAAGTAATCTACAGTAGCGGTATGAGTTGAAGCAATGTAATTAACAAAATGCATGGTTAGGTAAAATAAATGTAAATATTCCACTTTTCTGCCGGCTCTTTAACAATTGAAATGTTAACGCATATAATAACGAGAGAATGAAAGGAGAATGCATATGATAATTCATGTTGTACAGCCGGGAGAAACTATATACTCCATAGCCAGCAAATACAATGTATCACCGCAAAAAATAATAATAGATAACGAACTTCAAAACCCAAATGTGCTTGTTCCGGGTCAGACTTTAGTAATACTTATTCCGGAAATGGTTCATGTGGTTCAGCCGGGAGAAACATTGTCACAAATCGCACAAAGATACAATACCACCACAGCAGAATTGCTTCAGTTAAATCCATTTATAGATTTTGCTGACGAGATTATGCCCGGTGACCAAATTACAATAAGGAACAGAGAAGAAAAAAGGGGTCCCATATCTGTATTGGGATATGCCTATCCTAATATAGACAGGACTGTCCTTATGAAAACACTGCCTTATCTGACTTACCTGACAATATTTACTTACGGAATTACCGAGGAAGGGGAATTAATTGACATAGATGATGAAGAATTGATAAGAACAGCAAGGGAATTCGGTGTAGCGCCCCTCATGCTTATTTCCACACTGACGGAGGAAGGAACTTTCAGCAATGAACTGGCACATGTTGTTTTAAATGATCCGGAAGTGCAAAACAACCTAATAGAAAATGTTTTACAGAATTTGCGCGAAAAGAATTATTACGGATTGGATATAGATTTTGAATATGTATTGCCGGAAGACGAAGAAGCCTTTATAAATTTTATACAAAATGTCAATGACAGAATAAGTCCCGAAGGGTATGCATTATTCACCGCATTGGCTCCGAAAATATCTGCGGAGCAGCCCGGATTGCTTTATGAAGCTCATAATTATCCAAGAATAGGCGAAGCATCAGACGATGTATTGCTTATGACCTATGAATGGGGTTATACCTACGGACCTCCTATGGCTGTGTCACCTGTTGATAGGGTGAGGGAAGTATTGGATTATGCAGTTACTGAAATACCAAGGGATAAAATATATATGGGTATCCCGAATTATGGATATGATTTTATATTGCCATATGTTCAAGGTGAGTCAAGAGCAGATTCGGTATCGAATGTGGAGGCTGTTGATTTAGCTGCGAGGGTAGGAGCAATGATTCAGTATGATGAGGTTTCACAGGCTCCTTATTTCGTATATTATGATGAACAGGGAAAGCAGCACAGGGTTTGGTTTGAGGATGCCAGAAGTATCTTGGCAAAACTGAATTTATTCAATGAATATGGATTTGAAGGAGTTGGATATTGGAATATCATGAGGTATTTTCCTCAAAATTGGCTTTTAGCAAGCAATCTATATGACATTACCAAGGTATTATGACAAAGCTTGCCATAAAACTGTAATTATACAAAAAAAACAGCATATAAATAGATAACAGGTAATGTAGGAGGTTTTTATGAACAATAAAAATTATAGAGTGATGAAGTTTTTTGAGCCGGTAGATAAAAAAGACAAATCCAGAGGCTATGTTCGCCTGGATATGAGAGGAAACAGAGGAAATTTGATTGTAGCCGCTGAAAACTTAGGTGATGCAAAATCAACAAGCGAAGTTTATTTATATAAGGATAAACAGAATAAAATTAAGGTAGGAGATATCAACAATAAAAAAGGAATAATCAAAAAAATGCTCACCTTTGGAAATAATAGTGCAATCGAAGATTACAATGTTTGTGCAGTTGTTAAGGATGGTAAAATTGTTTTGTATTCGAATTTATTCAACACACCAAGCATGGATATTGTAAGAAAATTAGAAGAGGAACAGGAATTTGCAGAGCCGGATGCAATAAAGATGCCAAAGGAAATACGACCTGAAGTAATAAAAAAAGCAAAGGAAACAACAGAAGAAATAACGGAAAACGCTCCTTCGGACGAGCAAGCAAAAGAAGAGTTAAAAGAAGCGATAAAAGAAACAATAAAAGAACCGGTAAAAACAATAAAAATACCGATTAAACAAGAAATTAAACAAGAAATTAAAGAAGAAATTAAGGAAGAAATCAAAGAAGAAGTAAAGGAAAAAGATGTTCCCGCTGCTTCCCGGCAGTTCAGAAATAGATTTGATGAAAATCTATACAACACATTAAGAGAATATAAAGCAGTCGAACCCTTATCGGTTAAATTGAAGGATTTTGATTGGTGGCATATACCATATGATGAAATGGGTGCAAGAAATGGCATATTGCCTTATTACAGTCAAATAATAAGCTCATATTATCCGTATCCCATGTCCAGCCGTGTGACTACATGTGCAAGTCTTATGAAAAAATATGGTCACTATATCTTTGGAATTTATAAGGAAAATGATGAGATTGTTAAATTTATATACGGAGTGCCCGGAGAATTTTCAAAGGAAGAACAACCGTATAAGGGTGTAACCGGATTTAAGAATTGGTCATACGCAAGCAAAGACAATAAAAAAGATAATGGATATTGGCTTGCATTTGTAAATCCTAAGACAGGGGAAACAACAGATCCGCCGCAAATTTCATTAACTTAATACTGTACATTTTGCCATATGTTTGCTATAATAAGGAAGAGGGACACAAACACCTCGTCCCCGTTATGAACAATTAAAAAGGAGTACGAAGTACAAATGCCGCCTATTAGCACGATAATGCACTTTGGGAAAATATTCATCGAAAGTCAGGATGAAATTGACATACCTAATTTTATGATAGGAATTATTTCACCAAGTACATTTAATGATGACGAGTTAGAAGAGCTGCACAATTTTGATGAAGACGGGAATTTAGATGTAAGAGAATTTTACGAACAATTTAATTTTAAAATTATGAATTTACAAGAAAGGTCTGTAATATTAGGTTATTATTGCCACTTATGGTTTGATGAGTATTACAAATTTAATGCAAGCAGGCTTACCATACATAATAAGCTAAATTTAAGCGATGAGGAACTAAGCTCTGCCATTAAAAATCTTATAATATATTATGACAGAAAGGCTGTGGGAAGCTTTTACGAACAATATATTGAAGATATAAAAACTGTTGAAGCTACGTCATTTGAATTAATCGATACAGATAAAACCAAGAAAATATTATTTGAGCATTTAAAAGAAAAAACACCGGAAAATGTTATTACTAACCTCATAAAAGAGGAGCAGTACATGAGTTTTATAAAAGCCGGATGCGGAAAAATAATTAAATCGCTGTAAAAAACTCCCCCGGGAGTTTTTTTAATTTTAAATTGACTGATTAAATAAAATATAATATAGTTAAAAGTATGAATCATTATTTTGGTATTAAGGATGGATGTTAGTGAAATATAAATATGTAATTTTTGACTTTGACGGAACTTTGGCTGATACAGAAGAAGCAAACTTCGTCATATATCAGAAATTAGCTGAAAAATATAATTTAAGAAATATTACAATGGATGAATTAGGTCATCTGAAAAAAATGAATGCTAAGGAAGTTATGGCATATATTGAACTGAAAAAAAGATATCTTCCCTTTCTTTTGAAAAAGGGAAAAAGCCTTTTGACTCAAGATATAAAAAATATCAGACTATGTAAGCCTGATATATTTCATACCATAGGCAAGCTTAAGGAAATGGGTATAAAGACGGCAATAATTACCACCAATTCGAAAACAAATGTTAAACTTTTCTTAGAAGCCCACAATGCGGATGTTTTTGATTTGATTGTCAGTGCAACAATGTTTGGCAAGGAATCAAAAATGAAAAGAATAGTAAAAAAGAAAAAACTAAGTTTAGGCGAATTTCTTTATGTCGGCGATGAAATAAGAGATATAATTGCCGCTAAAAATGCAGGAATGGATATAGTATCGGTAGGATGGGGTTATAATACCGTTGAGAGTCTTAAAAAATATGGACCTGATTATTTGATATTTGAACCGTCCGAACTCATAGAAATTTGTAAAGGTTAATAAAAAAGTTACATCTACTATAAACATAAAAATAAACATAAATACAAGGAGAATATATGGGCAAAATGATTTATACAATAAAGCCTGAGCATCACGATACTGAAAATTTAACTAAAATTTTAAATGAGCATCCGGAAGTAAAGTTTGTATCCTTAATGGGCGTTGATATTGGTGGAAACGGAACGGATGAGAAGATACCTATCAAGCTATTCATAAAGGATATGAAGGAAATGCTGAAATTCGGAATACAGACCGACGGCTCCAGCGTTGAATTGCAGGGTATAGCCGATTTAAACAATGCCAGGGTTGATTTGCTTCCCGATACGGAATGCACCTGGTTTGTTGATTACAATTATGAATATTATAATGATGAAAACGGCCTTCCGGTGGGAACCTTAAAAATTCCTTCATTTATAATCCACGACGGTAAATTAGTATGCTCAAGGTCAATACTTAAAAGAGCACAAACTCATTTTAAAAATGAAATAAATATTATCTTAAAAAAATATCCTGAAATCACAAGGTCATTAGATTTTAAATACGATGATGTGGATGAAATATTATTAACTGCCGCTACCGAACTTGAAATGTGGGTGAAAACACCGGAGCAAAGCGCTGATTTTGAAGAGCTTCATACATCGCAGGTATTAAAGGAACAATATTGGAAAAGAACAATGGGGACAGATCGGAAGAG
>ENA-UOOM01003371-UOOM01003371.1-fermentation-metagenome-genome-assembly--contig:-NODE-3371-length-11681-cov-5.087906_pt1 | contig 11681 bp, 11 predicted proteins | sample MGYA00245781_ERZ724031 | MGnify/ENA primary metagenome ERZ724031 (study PRJEB28704, sample SAMN03018317) | fermentation metagenome | biome: anthropogenic terrestrial biome; feature: soil; material... | reverse complement strand
TGTGATTTTTAAATTCCGCTTTTCGCTAAACTGAAATATCATTTCTTAACAACAGATCACCTAGATTTTCCAGCTTTGGACGGGCGTCCTCTGCCTTGACACGACCGAGTTGAAAAACAAGGGCATCAATAATCGTTACAAGAGTTACCGTAGAATAATGACTTGTATTCTGCGGGGCTAAGAGGACGGCAGATGCCAAAGGAACGGCCACATTCGAAAGGCTGTTTGTGATCAATATAATAGGGATAGAGCGTTCATGAGCATATTTCACGGCATTAATAGTCCGTTTCGTATAGTGAGGGCTCCCCGCCATTAAAGCGATCAAAACGTCATCTTGAGTCATGTCATATAATTCATCAAATAAATTATCAGATCCCGAGGCATCGGCAAGATACATGTTTCTAAACAACTGGTGAAGAAGGGCATGAAGATATACGGCAAGGCCACGGGTTGAACGTAACCCTAAAATATATATTCTTGACGCTTTCCGCATAATCCGAATTGCTTGAGGAAAACTCTCTGCCAAATGTTGGCTATATAATCCCTGCAAACTCTGAATGTTGTCTTTTATAACTTGTTCAAGCACATTTAGTTCCGAATTCCCTGCTATATTTTCCCGAAGTCTGTCGAGAGGTGGCGGCGTCGTTGAAGCGAAAAGAACCTGCTGAAGCGCCTCTTTTAAGGCTGTATAGCTCTTAAACCCCAAACTTCCCGCCGTACGAAGAACCGTGGCAGTACTCGTTTTTGTAGCAAGAGCAATATCCTCCGCCTTCATAAAAGCTGTTTGTTGATAATGGGCAAGAATGTAGTCACAAACAGCTTTTTGCTGAGAAGGAAAACTTTGGCTCGCCTCCTGCATATATTCAAATAAATCCTTTTTTATGTTTTCTCCCACAACAGAAACTTTTTGCTTCCTATTGTGCATAATGTTCCTCCTTATTGGATAATGCATACTTGAATAAATAAACAGTATATTGGGTTGACTTTCTACCCTTCTAAAATTATAGTTTGTATCGTCTGAATTTCAAAATATCAATTTCAATTATTTTGACATATATAAATATCAAAAGATTGACAAATCAGTATATCAAGACGATTAGGTTTAAAAATATATTGACTTCTTTGGAAGTTGAAAGTAGCAACATCGCATTGTATGTCGGCGGGCTGATTATATTTATCGAAATGTATGTGCAGTTTTAAAGTAACAATATCATACTATAAGGGGGAACAAGCATGAGAACGCACGTAAAGGCTGCTATTGTTTTTCTCACGTTGTTTTTTGTTCTTGGAATGTCATCTTCAGTTATGGCAGTAGAACGGTACTCTCTTGCGACAGGAGGAACAGCAGGAACATATTACCCTATCGGATCAGCTATTGCTTCAATTATTACTAAATATGTACCTGACATAGAGGTTACATCCGAGTCAACAGGTGCTTCAGTAGCAAACCTGAAAATGATCCGTGAAGGGAAAGTCGAAATGATAATGGGGGCTTCCAATACAAGTTACGGCGCTTACAGTGGCCAAGCCCCCTTCGAAAAAGAACCTGTCGATAACATTCGCGGTATTGCATGCCTCTATCCAGAAATATTCCAGTTCGTTGTTCTAAAAGATTCGAATCTAAAAAGCGTTAATGACTTAGCCGGCAAAAAAGTCGCAGTAGGAGCCCCTGGAAGCGGAACAGAACGAACAGCAAAAATGGTTCTTGAAGCTCACGGTCTAAGCTATGACAAGTTTAATCCTCAGTTTTTAAACTTTGGCGAGGCTATTACCGCATTAAAAGACCGCCTTATTGACTGTGCCATCATTGGTTCAGGAATCCCTACTTCAGCAGTAGTAGATGCCTCTACAACCCTTGATATCAACCTGCTTACCCTTGATGCAAATGTTATGCAAAACTTTTTAAAAGATCGCTCATATCTCACGATGATCACTATTCCAGGAGGAACATACCGTGGTGTCGATAACGATATTCCAGCTGTAGCCAGCCCCGCCCTTCTTATTGTCCGCAAAGACATTAGCGAAGAGGTCGTATATCAAATTACCAAGGCGTTCTTTGATCACCTAGATATCATTGCCGACTCTCACGCCCAAGGGAAGATGATCAGGTTTGAAACCGCCCTCAGCGCCATGTCTATCCCCCTTCATTCCGGCGCCGCAAAATATTACACCGAAAAAGGAGTAGACGTAACTGGTTGGGTTATTGAGTAATCAAAAATAACTCAAGAGAGGGGTGCCTAAAGGCACCCCTCTCCTCAATAGGCGGTGAAAACATGAGGAAAAGAATCATCTTTGTGAGCCTCTTTTTTTCAAACACAGCACTCTTAATCTATTTTCTTTTCTTTTGTCCTGTTTTCCTTTTGGACATAAGAAACTACGAGACAGGTCAGATTCTATACACACACAAAATACCTTCAGGATACTCTTTTGCCACAAGTATTCGACACTCAGTCCATTTAACACCTGCTTACGAGTATTACCAAGTGCACAAAGATGGTCGTATCCATGTGGTAGCAACAAAGTTACAAGATTTGGGATGGGGGGTCCCTTCTACGTGTACCGAGACTATTCACTTCAAGGATAACTTTTTAGTTCTCTCAGGTCTCGACATCCCCTTAGATTTTCTTCCTTTCAGAATAAGCTATATAGCTGAACCTCGCCTGTTCCTAGATAGCGGACGAAGGGAAATACCTTTATATAAGTACTTTAACGACATGGAACGCATGGATATATCCGTTGAAAAAATAACGTATCTTCAGTATCTGAGACGAGGTGAATCCGATGTTTTTCAAGAAAAAAACACAGGAAGATCTTACTCCTGAAGAAAAGTTAAAAGCTCTGAACGAAAAATTTGAAAAAAAGAGAAACCTCACAGGCATCGCGGCTAAACTTTGCAGCATCTTAGCTATATGCATGTCTTTATATCACATGTATTCTTCAGGGGTTCACATGCTGCCCCAGTTCCAACACAGAGCTATACATCTAGCCTTCGCACTGGCACTAACTTTTTTAATTTTCCCTGCAACAGACAAGCAAAAAAATAAAGTTCCGCTTTGGGACATTGCCGCTATCATTTTCAGTATAGCTGTAGGTGCCTACCTTTGCTTAGACTATATGAACATCGTATTCCGCATGGGAGACCCGTTTACAAGAGATATTGTTATAGGAGCCATTATGATCGTGCTTGTCTTAGAAGCAACCCGCCGAACCATGGGATGGCCCCTCGTTATAGTAGCTGTGGCCTTCCTCCTCTACGCTTTCTTGGGGCATCTTATACCTGGCACATTAGGACACCGTCAGTATGAGGTAAGCCGGGTTATAGAACACATGTTCTTAACAAGCGAAGGAATTTACGGCGTCGCCATATACGTTACAGCAACGTTTGTATTCATCTTCATCCTTCTCGGCTCTTTCCTTACAGAAACAGGCGGAGCTCAGGCCTTTATAGACCTGGCATTTTCAATTACAGGACGTTTTCGCGGAGGGCCAGCTAAAGCAGCAGTAGTCGCAAGCGGCCTTATGGGGACTATTTCTGGCAGTTCCTTTGCAAATGTAGCTGGGACAGGAACATTCACCATACCCCTTATGAAAAGCGTAGGATACACGCCTGAGTTCGCTGGAGGAGTTGAGGCCTCAGCCTCTACAGGCGGACAAATTATGCCTCCCATTATGGGGGCTGCTGCTTTTATTATGGCCGAAATGACAGGAGTTCCTTACGGTCAGCTTATCGTCCATGCCGCTATTCCCGCTATTTTATACTATGTTGCCGTTTTTATTATGGTGGACATGGAAGCTGCAAAACTCGGGCTTCATGGGATGAACAAAAGCGAACTTCCCGTTTTCTCAAAAGTCTTTAAAGATGGAGCCTTTCTCTTGTTAGCTCCCCTCAGCATCGTCTATATGCTCTTAGCCGGATATTCGCCTATAAAAGCATCTGTCACAGCGGTGCTGATCGTTATCATAACCAGCTCTTTCAGAAAATCCACACGACTCACTCTTACATCTTTCCTGCGAGCTCTTGACCTAGGAGCACGAGGATCTCTCAGTGTTATTGCAGCTTGCGCCGTAGCAGGCCTTATTGTAGGAACCGTCACTTTAACAGGCTTAGGCCTCAAATTCGCCGATTTCATTATCGTATTGTCACGAGGGCAACTTTACCCGGCCCTTATCCTGACAATGGTGGCATCTATTATTATGGGAATGGGCATGCCTACTACAGCACTTTACATTATTTTAGGATCCATGGTAGCCCCTGCCCTCGTAAAAATGAACGTTCCAATAGTGGCCGCTCACCTTTTCATCTTCTACTTCGGATGCATGGCATCTGTTACGCCTCCTGTAGCTCTGAGTTCCTACCTCGCAGCAGCTATTGCAAAAGCTGACTCTGTAAAAACAGCTCTGCAAGGCCTGAAACTTTCTTCTTCAGCCTTTATTTTGCCCTTCATCTTCGCCCTGTCTCCCAGAATATTATTACTCGATACAACAATTGGAGCAGCTACCGTCGCTACTGTTACTGCCACAATAGGTGTTGTAGCTCTTTCCGCTTGCCTGGAAGGCTACCTTATAGGGTCTCTTTCTCTTCCCTTACGACTTGTATCTGGAGTAGCAGCAATACTCCTCATAGATCCCGGCTTGATTGGTGATCTTTTCGGCCTGGTTCTGTTATCAACTATTCTTTTATATCAATTAATTACAAAAAAGAAAAAACTTGTATCTAAAGACGAGGTGAATTTTCTTGAATAAGGTCGCTGTACTTGGTGCTGGAAATGGTGGATTAAGCATGGGTGCTTTCCTGTCTTTAAAAGGGTGCCACGTCAATATCTTTGACAAATTTCCAGCCGCTATAGAAGATGTTAAAAAAGCTGGCGGGGTTATGTTAAAAGGTGTTTCATCCACTGGCTTTGCTGAATTTAAAACCATAACAACCCACATTGAAGAAGCCATCGATGGATGCAATGTTATTTTAATAGTAACTCCAGCCTTTGCACACAGAGAACTTGCCCAAAAGATGGCCCCTTATTTAACATCTGGACAAAAAATAATCTTAAACCCCGGACGTACAGCTGGAGCCATAGAATTTTACATGACTGTCAAAAGCACTTATCCCAACGCTAATTTTGTTGTGGCAGAAACTCAATCTCTCATCTATGCCTGCCGCAAAACAGGTTTGGCGGAAGCAACCATTTACAAAGTAAAAAAAGAGATGGCACTTGCCGCCCTGCCTGCTTATAAAACACCAGAGATACTTGAGGAACTGAAACCTTACTTCCCCCAGTTCATTGCCGCTGAGAATGTACTTGAAACAAGCTTCCTCAACATTGGCGCCATTTTCCACCCAACCCCTGCTCTGCTGAATATCGCTCGAATAGAAGGGAAAGAGCTTTTCGAATACTACATGGACGGCATTACACCTTGCGTCAGCAACGTCTTGGAGAAAATAGACGCGGAACGAGTCGCCATAGCAGATACTCTGGGCGTAAAAACCATGACATGCATTGAATGGCTGGAAGACGTATACGAAATTCCCCATATGAGTGGAACGTCTATTTATGAAGCCGTGCAAAAACAAGAAAGCTACCGAGGCATTGAAGCACCTAAAGATCCCTTTGCCAGGTATATTTCTGAAGATGTCCCCATGAGCTTGGTGCCACTGGCAGAATTTGGCCGCATTGCAGGTGTCCCTACCCCCACAATGAACCTCATGATTGATTTGGCCAACTTAGTTCATCAAACGGATTATCGCGAGAAAGGAAGAACCCTCTCACGCCTTCAGCTTGAGGGAGTTTGTCTTGGCGATTTAAAAAAATTTGTTACCGACGGCACCCCCTTTAAAAAATAAATTAAGGAGGGAAAAACAATGGTTCAACAGCGTGTTGAGTTTTTATATTTAACACAACAAGATGTTATCGACTGCGGCGCTACAAATATGGCTATGATAATGCATAAGATAGAAAAGCTCTTCTCCCTCCAAGACAAGGGAGAAACAATCGTACCCGACAAAGTGGCTCTTCGTTGGGGTGATGCAGATTCAGAAGCAAAAACAGGGCGTATTAACGCCATGCCAGGCTACATCGGAGGAGACGTGAACATAGCCGGTATAAAATGGATAGCCAGCAAACCCATGAACCCCCTTCTCCGCAACATGCCACGAGCTTCTGCTCTTACGATCCTCAACGATGTTGAAACAGGATTCCCCCTTGCCGTTATGGACGGCACCATTATTAGCGCCATGCGCACAGGAGCTGCTACAGGTGTTGCCGCTGCATACCTTGCCCGCAAAAATTCAAAAACACTATGTTTAATCGGAGCGGGGACTCAAAACCACACTCAAATGATTGCTGTAAAAACCGCCATTCCGAGCATTCAAAGGATTCACGTATTCGATATTTCCACGGAAAGGGTTAACGCCTTTATAGAAAAAGCAAAAGAAGAGGCTCCAGATGCTGAAATTAGAGGGTACCAATCCGCATCTGAAGCCTTAAAAGGAGCTGACATAATAGTAAGCGCAACTACAACAGTAAAACCTATTGTAAAGGCAGAATGGATTGAGCCGGGAACATTTATCTCAAACGTAGGAAATTACGAATATGAATTCGATGTGGTGAGAAAAGCCCATAAAATTGTTACAGACGACTGGGATGCCGTTATTCACAGAGGCATTCAAACTGTTCCCCAGAATGGGGATTCTCCCTTTTTCTCCTACGCTCAGGGGGAAAATTCCTTTCCCTAGTCCCGTTCCTGGACATAAAGTCGCTCTATGTCCATATACTTTCAAGTTCCATTTTGTTGATGCTATGTGACGAGGTCTTACTAACACGAACATGAGAGCTTAATTACCGTCCAGAGAGCTCCCAACTATCCGTGTCCTTCTTCGAATCTCTCTGTTAATGCGCTCCAGAGGGTTGTTGATCCTTAAGCTTCTCCAATGTTCTAATGGAGAGGCGTAATAGCTGAAGGTCTCCTCAGCGCTGCTTTCAACCAGATCAACCGCTTTGTTGAGTTTCATCGCCCTAAGTTTTTCCGTTGTATCCTCCACTTTTTTTCGAGCCGCTTCAAGGTTCTCAGAGGCATGGATCGCTTTCAGCATAGCTGCCACTGACCGTCTTTTCCCGCTCAGCGTTGCGGTGAAAATGTTCCGGTAGAAATGGACTAATTCCGATTCCGGATAGGCTTCTCCCAAAGGGCTTCTGCGATGTTTTTCACGCTCTTTTTCACCATCTGGTCAAGATAATTGCGTATCTCTCTTTCATCAATGCTGATAATCTTTTGATCTAAGAGTGTTGCCAGTCCCTTCTCTTTCCTGTGATATCTTCTTTCATATGCAGCAACCTCCGTCCTTGAGGTGGGTTTTGTTGTCGCACATAAAACTCTACACCTTTCCAGGAACTGCTGCATCTTCTTATCTGAAAATGTACGAAAGAAAATTGACACTGCCATATGGCACTACAAGCAACAGCCAAAATTCTTATTAATATTATTGGCATTTCGATAGAGATAGACATTTAAAAACATCAAATAAAAAACCTTTTATCCAAAATCTGCGTTATGCGTTAATGAAAAAACAAATATTAACAGCTTTCAATCCATTAAATATAACTATTTTACTGACTCCCTGTTTTAGAATCTCTCATTTTTTTTAGAATAAACTCCCGAGCTTCACGTATTTTTTGAATAATGCCTGGATCTCCTTCTTTACCGAAACGTGGATGACATTTAAGCATTAATTCACGTACAGCATTATCGACTAACTCTTGAGTTACTATATCTCCTTGTAATCCTAAAAATCGAAGAGCTTCTTCTAATGTCGAAAACCCCTTTTTTTGCTGCCTATCTTCAGATTTTCGTTTTTTAGTTTGTTTAAAGTCATAAAAATCTTGTTGGGCTCGTTCTATCTGTTCCATTGCTATTTTTTGTTTAATTGTGGCACTCCCAAATAAAAAATTTATTTCCGCTTCATTAAACAAACTAAGCGATTCTTTCATTTTTTCTCCTGTTAAACAAATATGCCCTTCTCTAATTATTTCTAAGGTTTCTGAAAGCATTAAGGCAGAAGCTTTTCTTTCTAATTCTAAAAAAAAATCATTAAAATCTTTAATTTTTACAAAAATAGATTGGAGCCTTGTTTTTACTTTTTGTAAATCTTCAAAGATTTTTCTAAGCTGAGATTCTTTCTCAAGAAGGGGAAGACTAACATCCCTTGCTACTCTTTTTGCTTCTACAACAAATTGATCATCCCATTTTCTCACGCCAAATTCTTGAAGAGTGTTTCCAACAGATAGATTGTCATTCTCTATAATTTGAAGTAGTTGTTCTATATTCTGACGAAGTTGACCTTTATGATCAATCTGTTTTCGTCTATAAATTGCTACTATAATTATTATTATTCCATAAGAGACATACAAAGGATGAAAACCCATGAAGACTGAACAAATGATTGGGAAAGTAGCAATTCCAATAGATATCTTTGTAAACCCTCCAAATGCCAATAGTAATAAAATAGATACAAAAACAATATCGTCCATCCTTATCACACTAAGCTCCCCCCATTTTTATACAACTATCTATTTAGCAGCATGCATCGCATGTAACAAAAGAGAATAATACTCTTGTATTACTAACATCTCATTCTCAGTATTAACCTTATTCGCATCTGGATGGTATCGTTTTGCTAATTGCCTAAATGTAGTTTTAACGTTCTGAGGGGTTAATGTTTCTTTCGTTAAACCAAAAAAAGCTAACGCTTCTTTGAACTTCCCTTCCTCATCCGTTTCTTCGTTTTCCATTGTTTGCCATGTCTTCTCTTTAATACAAAATCGGAAATGCTCCATAAAAATATTGATCCTCTGGTAAAAATCATTGATTTCTTTTCTATTTAATCTATTTATGATGTTTCCTACTTTTTCAGCAGTCAACAACTTGGAAACATCATCATAAAAAGACTTAGTTATATACTTGGGAATTTCAGGATAACTATTCAGCTCAGCCCAAATTTCTTCTTTGTTTTCGCATAAACTTTTAAACACCTCATAAGAAGAGGACTGTATTTCATACAACTCTTTCAATTTATTTACAATCTCACTAACTTCATTCCTCGGGATAAAACTTTTCGACTTTTTAAGTTTATTAATTTCTTCCACTAAAGAATCTGGAATCTTCAGACAAAGAGCATTCCCTGTCTCTGCTAATACTTTACTATGAAAAGATTCAATTAGGCCTGTTTCCCTTAAAATAGAGTCAAGTATCTTTTTCTTTTTATTTTTCTGACGATAGCTCACAATATTCCATATTGCTACTAAGACAACTCCCCCAAACAACCCGCCATTAAGGCCTCTATAATTTTTATAACCTTCTATTTCTATATTTTTAGAACTCTTTGAAATCCCAGGCCAAGGAACACCTAGATGAGCTACATACTTTTTCATTTGCGCTATCTTATCTTTGTTATCTTCCACTATGTGCAATCTTTTATTAATAAGCAAAGCCTGAATAATTTTTGAGGGTGAAGAAGATCTAAGAGATTTAATATCTTTTTTTTGCAAAACTATTTCTATTCCATCGCATAAAAACAGCATTTTCTCTACTCTAGGAATTAGAAAAGTAAAAGTTCCCCATTTAGATAATAATTTCTTAACATCACCACCAATTTCATCCAAAGTACCTTGATTCGAATGACACTGGAGATATAACGTTTTAGTAACGCTATTGTAATTAACTGCAAAAACTTTAGGGAAACGATAACTTTTTTCTTTAAAACCAAAATCTCCATGACTTGAAAAGATCACCTTCACTCCTAAAGCATTTCTAGCTATCATTTCTCCTCTCCATGCTGTTGTAAGGGGGAAAGATGTCGGGAAAGGTCGATAAACAAAGTCCCCTACAGAAACGACAACATGCCCCACTAAGGCCATTAAAAAAAACACTAATAAAATTGGCCACAGGCAACCTGCAAAATCTTCCGCAACTTTATCAGAATAATCATTAGATCCGTAGCTCAAATACAAATCCTCCTTCTCAATAAATTTTTAAAAATCCATACTATAATTTATATAGAAAAAACAAATAATACCGCTAAATTAACGACAAAACCTCATCTTCTTGGGATAAAGAAAATCATTAAAAGCAACTTATTATCTTTCTACAACATTAAAAATAACTATGAAAACAATACTATGTTGTTCGAAAGGAGTCAATTCTATTTATGAAAAATAAGGCTATAGTCCTTTGCATTAAAGTAGTGCTAGTTTCATTGATAAAAATATCTTCTCCAATCAGGTGAATATCCCGATCTATTTATATCTTCTGGCTTTAAAACTAGAGTCTGATTGTAAGGAGCCCGAGTTTGCTTCCTGACAACGTAATAAAGTGAATGGCGGAAATCCCAGTCAGTATGATTGGCTCCCGCCAATTCAAAGATGAATGGGCTCATCCTGTCCAACAGCAGTGGCGGAATGGAAGTCGCGGCTTTTGAACTCACTAAAGAGAGCTCGTATATTTTTTCTTTCGGTGTTTTTCCGTCCATTTCTCTTCCTCCGTGTGACCGTTTCTGATTGTAATATTTTACCCAGTTTGTAGCGGAAATCATAAAGGTTTTGCGAGATTTGATATATGGAAGCGTAGGGATATAAAATTTCTCATCGTCAGTACGATGGCTCCGTTCCACAAAACCCTGGGCTTCCTTTTGCCCTTTAGGGATGGAGAGGAGCTTCATGCCTAACGGGGCCGTGAAGTTTTCTTCCATGATGGCCCTCTTCCTGTTTCCGCCGCCTCCAAACTCAGTTCCATTGTCTGTCTGTGCCGAACTCCCAAAGCGCGAAGTATGAACCCCATATATATCATGAATGAGAATCCATTGGCAAAGCTTAGGAATCGTGTTCTTGTCCGTATATCGATAGCCGTAAACTGATGCTTGAGAAGCTTGTACTTGAAAATTGCAGGGTACACTTCTTTCGGAAGGGCTTTGGCGTCCACGATATGTTTGGCATCGGTCTGAATGTATTGCAGAGCTTCCCAATGCTTAAGATTGGCATAATACCGCCTGTTCCCGTTTTTAGAACGTACTTTCTTGCTCTTCCTGTTGTTTCTTCGCAAGATGTTTCTGATCGTGTAGGGAGAAAGGGTTAGATTGAAAATACGAGCCAGTTCCCTGGCAAGCCTACGAGCCCCCATGTTTGTTTTCTTCTGGGTTTCGAGGACGATGACCTCTACATGGGGTTTCGTTTTTTGGGGATGGGAGAGACCGAGGCCCCCTTTTTTCTAGAAACTTTTCCACAGAGAGGCCATCTTTTTTCTTTTTGCCAGTGTTCTGCCCATCGTTCAGAAATTCCCGTGATGTGAGCAATCTCGCTGTTTGTCTTTCCTTGTTTCATGAGATCTGTTACGCTGCTATAGGGTTCCCAGATTGCTGTAAGCGTCGGTATAATGATGTCATGGTGGGTTACCTCCTGTATCCTTTATTTTAGTTGTTTAAGCAACACCGGTATAAAGGAGAGGTGCCCGCCTTTTTCATTACCTATTTCACTGGACCTACGTAAACGAAACTCTGCCCCATCTACAAGAGACAGGGAAAATAAACTTGACAAAAAAAATAGGCTTTCGTATAGTGAACTTTACGAGAGGAGCGATTGCTATTATGAGTCAACATGGAGTAACGTTGTTCTGTTGTTGTGGGAGGATGATTTAAC
>ENA-UOOM01003370-UOOM01003370.1-fermentation-metagenome-genome-assembly--contig:-NODE-3370-length-11687-cov-3.070925_pt1 | contig 11687 bp, 12 predicted proteins | sample MGYA00245781_ERZ724031 | MGnify/ENA primary metagenome ERZ724031 (study PRJEB28704, sample SAMN03018317) | fermentation metagenome | biome: anthropogenic terrestrial biome; feature: soil; material... | reverse complement strand
CCTGGTTGCCGCTGGTCGGCTCGACTATGATAGTGTCTTTATTTATAAGCCCGCGCTTTTCGGCCTCGTTCAACATGTTGAACGCAGTGCGCGTCTTTATGGAACCGCCTATGTTGACGCCTTCGTACTTGACCAGCACCGCCGCGCAGTCCTTTTCCGGCAATCTGTTCAGGCGAATGAGCGGCGTGTTGCCAATGGCTTCGAGTATATCGTTGCAATACAAGGCGTCTCCTCCAAATACTTATCTAATAATGCGGATATAATAAGGTGCAGTATGCTACAGTATAGTCTGATAAAGACCAAAATGCAACAACTTAGGATACAGAGTTGGTAGGAATTGACTGTTTGACTTGCAAACGGGCAGTTTTCTGGTATATACTACTATAGATTGTTTTACACTGGAGTTAAGCTTGGGAATTGCGCCCAAACCGCATTTTGAATGTGCGCCGGGCATCGAATAAAGTTGAGTTACACGCGGGGTATACGTTTTGAAAAGAGTTGTGGTTGACGCGTTCGGCGGCGATAACGCGCCCGTTGAAATAGTCGCGGGCTGCGCGCTGGCGCTTGTTGAAATTCCGGACCTGTATTTAATTTTGACGGGCGACGAGTCGAGGATTAAGAGCGAGCTTGCAAAGCACCCAAACGCAGACATGAACCGGGTGGAGGTTCGCCACGCGCCAAGCCTCATCACCAACGACGAGCACCCGGTCAACGCCGTCCGCCGCAAGAAGGATTCTTCGCTGGTCAAGGCGCTTGAAGCTGTCGCCAACAAGGAGGCAGAGGTGTTCGTCTCCGCCGGCTCAACGGGGGCGGTGCTTGCGGGCGCCACTCTTATCGTCCGCCGCATAAAGGGCATCAAGCGCCCCGCGCTTGCACCCGTGCTCCCCACAAATCAGGAGCACGACGTTATACTTATTGACTGCGGCGCGAATGTGGACATGAAGCCCGTTAATTTGCAGCAGTTCGCGGTCATGGGTTCTGCCTACGCCAAGAGCATCATGGGAATAAAAAATCCGCGGGTCGGTCTTTTGAACAACGGTGCGGAGGCCGAGAAGGGCTGCGAGCTGACCAAGGAAGCGTACAAGCTCCTCCTGCAAACGCCCGTCAACTTTGCGGGCAACTGCGAGGGGAGGGATATACTCTCCGGCGAGTTCGACGTCGTCGTTTCAGACGGCTTTGCGGGCAATGTCGCGCTGAAGTCCATAGAGGGAACGGCGCTCATGATGATGTCCGTCATAAAGCGCGAGCTCATGGGCGGTACGCTCTCAAAGCTGGGCGCGCTGCTCGCCAAAAGCGCATTCAAGCGCATCAAGTCCAAGATGGACTACAACAGCCACGGCGGCGCGCTGCTGTTGGGGATAGACGGCAGCATAATCAAAGCCCACGGCACCTGCAGCGCAAAGTCGTTCGCCGCGGCGCTGCATCAAGCTGCGAAGTTTATCGACGGAGACGTCGTAAACATAATAAGGCAGAGCATCGAAGCGATGCCCCTGTCGGAATAATTTTGCATTTATACTAATTTCTAACGTCGAAAGGAGCATGAAAATGTTCGAAAAAATCAGGTCTATCGTGGCATCCCAGATGAACATAGACGAAGACCAGATCACTATGGAAACCAGCCTTGTGGAGGACCTCAAGGCAGACTCTTTGGATGTAGTCGAGCTCATTATGGATCTCGAGCAGGAATTTGACATCGAAATTCCCGACGAGGACCTTCCCAAGGTGACCACCATCAAGGAGATAGTGGAATACATCCAGACGCACGAATAGCCATGCGTAAGCCGGAGGAGCTTGAATCGCTCATAAGCTACGAGTTCAAGGACAAGTCTTTGCTCAGGATGGCGCTGACCCATACGTCCTACGGCTCTGCGCAAAACAATCAAAGGCTGGAATTCCTGGGCGACGCGGTGCTGGGACTGTACGCCGCGGGGGAGCTTTACCGCTCCTTCCCCGAGATGAACGAGGGCGAGATGACCAGGGCGCGGGCGGCATCTGTATGCGAAAGCGCTCTCTTTGAGAACGCTCAAGCGATTGACCTTGGCGAGTACCTTTACCTTGGCAAAGGCGAGGGCATGGGCGGCGGCAGGCAGAAGCTCTCGATAGTATCCGATGCCTTCGAAGCGCTCACCGCCGCTATTTTCCTGGACGGCGGAACGGAGGCGGCGCACGCCTTCGCAAAGCGCTTTGTGCCCATCCGCGCTTATGCCGGCGAACGGGCGATAGACAGCAAGACCCAGCTTCAGGAAGTCCTCCAAAGGAACGGCTCGGCGGACATACGCTATGAGCTTGTGGAAGAGAGCGGACTCGACCACGACAAATGGTTCATCAGCGAAGTGCAGAACGACGGGAAAGTTCTCGGCCGCGGCGAAGGGCGAACAAAAAAGGAAGCCGAGCAAAAGGCCGCCAAGCAGGCGCTAAAGCGTCTGGGCATCCGCAACAAGAACTGAATTAAAAAAGCGCGGCCGCTATGACCGCGTTTTTTGTATGGGTTTTGTTTGATTTGGAAAAGCGAAGCGCCCAAGGTTAAGGTTTCTTCCGGGCGCACCAGGCGCAAAAAAGCACAGCCCGCTCAGATTTGCTCCAGCATGGCGCTGGCGGTCGCGCTGTCGGTAATCAGTACGTTGTAGAGCCCGAGCTTTGCGGTATAAATCAGCGCGTTCACCTTTTTGAGCCCCGAGCCTATACATATAGATGTTTTGATGCTGCTCAACCTTTTGAGGTCGAGGGCGATGAGGTCGTAATTCTTGTTGATTCCGACGTAGGAGCCGTCCTCGCAAAACACCTGCCCCATGCTCTCGAAGCGCATGGACTGCTCGTAGGAGCCGCCCTCCAGACCGCCCCGCCAAAGGTCGCTGTACATCTCGCTGCCAAGGAGCTGCTCGGGCGAGCTGATGCTGAATACAGCGGCGTCCAGCGCCTCCCAATAGGCGGCGAGCTGGCGGATGTTTTCCATCTCCGCCTCCGTCCTCTCGCCCTTTCTGCGCGGCTGGTGGGATATGTTCAGGTAATAGCAGTTCGAGCGGAACCTCTCGCCGAAATAGCTCATTATTACGCTGGTCTGCAGCGTTGGTATGGTATAAGCAAAATTGTTCACCAACGGAATAAACAGCTTTTTTGCACCTTCGGTGTACGGCAGCTGAAGCGCCGTGTTGTATACCGAGCGGCCCCAGCCCACGCCCACCATATAAGAGTCGGCCAATAGCCTTGGCATGTTCGCGGCGGCAGTGGCGGCGGTTGCATCTATCAGCGATTCCTCGGTTTCGCCGGACGCGGCGGGGGCGATGATAACTTCGTCCAGACCGAGTGCGCGGCACAAAACACCTGCCTCTTTAGGGGCGGGCGGCGCTGCGCTCGGCATGGTCACGTTCACATGCACCATGCCCATATCCTTCGCCGATTTTAAAATTCGGCAGACCGTCGCTTTGGAAAGCCCTTCTTCCTCGGCGATTTCGACCTGGGATAAGCCCTCGACGTGAAACTTCAGCGCGATTTTGTGCACCAAGCCTACGTCGTCAGTCATAGACAAAGGTATTACTCCCCCCTTGCTGGCTATCTAATATATCTAATGTATAATTATAGTTTACATTTATGGCGGAAAATAGCAAGTGCTTTGCGCGCATTTGTTCAATGAAATTTATTTCTTAACAAGTGAAATGGTAACGTGAATAGTGTTAAACAAGGAAAATTAGTGCGAACATTATTAGAATTTTCAACAATACACACTTGTAATCGCAAATATTGCGTGATATTCTATTTGCATATTAGCCGGAGCATACCGGCATTCATCTCTAAATCATATTGACCATGAATAGTAAAGCTTTCTGCCCCAGAAAGAGTATTAGATAAAAAGGAGAGCAGCAATGGCAAACTATGTAATGGGTATCGACATCGGTACCACAGGCACCAAGTCAATGGTCGTGGATCTTTCAGGAAATATCCTCGGTAAGTCCTATCGAGAGTATCCCCTTAAGTATCCGGTTTGGAACCAGGTCGAAATCGATGCGGATTACCTAATTGAACAGGTGTTCGACACGGTCAAGGAAGCCATCCAAAACTCAAAAGTACCCGCACAGGACATAAAGGCGATAAGCTTTTCCGTCCAACGCGCAACATTCGTAATGTTGGACGAAAACCTTGAGCCCATCGAAAACAGGTTCTATGTCTGGCTGGACAACCGTGCCGAAGAGGACATGGCTGAAATAGCCACACTGATAGACCCCCACCGTCAGGCGCACATCGCCGGTCTGCCGACTTCGTGTACTTACACGGTCGAGAAAGTCTACTGGATAAAGAAGCATACCCCCGAGATTTACAACAAGACCAAGTACATCGCACTGGTCGACACTTACGCGATGCACAAGTTCGGCTCGGACGAAATCGTCGCCGAGGTCACCAACCAGATGGTAGGCGGCATGATAGACGCCAAGACCTTCCAGTGGAGCGACGAAATACTCGACGCTTACGGAATCGACAAGAATAAACTCCCGCCGCTGGTAGACCCCTGCACGATTGTGGGCAAAATCAAAGAGGACGTTTCAAAGCGTACAGGCCTTGCCGTAGGCACGCTGATAGTCGCCGGCTCGGGTGACCAGCAGGCCGCCGCAATGGGCGCCGGCGTTACCGAAGACGGCTCTATGTCCCTCACCCTCGGCACTGTCGGCGAGCTGGTCGTCGGTCTTGCAAAGCCCGACTTCGTCAAGCTCGAAGGGCTTCAGATTCCCTCCACACCTAACAAAGGCGTATTTGAGATAGAGGGCAATCAGCTTTCGGGAGCCACTTGTTACCGCTGGGCGCGCGACGTGCTCTGCCCTACAGAAGTCGCCCTTGCCGATGCCATGGGCGTGAACGCATACGACCTCATGGGCAACTACGTTCGCAAATCTAAGCCGGGATGCAACGGCGTTGTATTCTATTCGGGTATTTTCGGAACAGGCTACCCCAACTGGAACATCAAGGCGACGGGGGTTTACGTCGGTCTCAAGTCTTCCAACACCCGGGCGGACATGGTGCGCGCAGTAATGGAAGGCGTAACTCTGGAATCCCGCAACATATACGAGTCCATCAAAGCCACAGGCGTGACCATGAACGACGAAATCACAGTCACCGGCGGCGCAATCAACTCCCCCGAATGGAGGCAGATTATAGCGGACGTCATGGGCTGCAAGCTGAAGATACTCAAGGTCTCCGACGCGGCGATAATCGGCGTTGCCATTGTGGCGGCTTATGCTGCCGGGCTCATCAGCAGCCTTGCAGAAGGCGTGGAGAACATGGTTCAGGTCGTCGATACGGTCGACCCCATACCCGAGAACGTCGAGTTTTACAACAAGCTGCTCCCAATTTACCAGGATGTTTACCACGGCTTGAACGACAAAAAGATATTTGACCGTTTGGCACAACTTTCATAAAAACAAAGCGCAAGACGGGGGGGCTTAACCGCCCCCCAATCTTACTGAGGCGAATACGATGGCAATTTTTAACGGAGACATACACAAGGCGCATTCCTTCGAATGCACCTGCGGCAAAACCCACTCCTCCCCCATAGGCGAGGCGCTCATAGGCGAGGGCACCCTTAAAGGCCTGCCCGAAATGCTCAAAAGGCTGGGGATAGGCAAGCGAATACTGGTCGTTACAGACGATGTAGTTTTTGACATAGTCGGCAAAAAGGCTGCCTCCCTTTGGGAAGCGGGCGGCCTTGCGCTCACCTGGTACGTGTTCAAATGCCCCATGCTGCCCGACGAAACGGCGCTGGGGCAAGTGCTGCTCGCCGCGGGCAGCGAGGTGGATGCGCTAGTCGCTCTGGGCGGCGGCTCGGTGACGGACGTCACTCGATTCGTAGCGTCCAGAATAGGCAAGCCCCACATACCCGTTCCCACCGCGATGACGCACGACGGCTTCTTTACCGACATGGCGCTCCTTCTGGTCGGCGGTATGAAGACCACCATTGTTTGCGAACCTCCCGCCGCCTTTTTGGCGGATATGGACATCATAAAGTATGCGCCTGCGCGCATGAACGCCGCGGGCCTGGGCGAGATGACCGCGAAGCTGACCGCCATCGCGGACTGGTACGCCGCGCACCTGATTCGCGGCGAGCACTATTGCGGCGAAACAGAGCGCCTGATGCGCGAGGCTATAGACCAGGCGTTTGCCGCATCGGATGGTATTGCGAAGGGCGACCCTTCGTCGCTGCTGTCCCTGACCGACGCACTTTACAAGAGCGCGGTGGATATGAACTGGTACGGCTCCGCGAGGACGGGTGCGGGCGCAGAGCATCACCTGACCCATTACTGGGTCATGCGCCACGCCGCTCGGGGCGTGCGTCCGAATATGCACGGAGCGGAGGTCGGCGTCGCCACGGTGCTCGTAATAGACATGTGGAAGCGCATACTGTCGATAGACGAGCACAGCTTTGACGTTGAAAAGGTAGTAAGCGCCATGCCAAGCAAGGACGAATGGGTTACAATGGTGGAGAAGGGCTACGGCCCCGCCGCCCCCGAGGCGTTCAAGGCACAAAAGAACAAATCCTTCGACAAAGGCGCGCGCCGCGAGGAAGTTAAACGCATACTAGCCGCCCTGCCCGCCCTTCGCGAGAAGCTGTCCTTCCTGCCCGATTACAAGGCGCTCGCCATGCGCCTCAAGCAGGCGGGTGCGCCCTTTGTGCCCTCCCAGCTGCACGTTAGTCGGGAGGAGCTGATAGACAGCGTGCTCTACGCCAAGGAAGTGCGCAGCAAGTACACCTCCCTTTGGATAGCAGACGCTCTGGGGCTGCTGCCCGAACTCAGCATCGCCCTGGCAGACGACGCGCAGGCTCTCGAATCGCAACTGACGGTTTAGCCGTTCAGCATACAACATTTACTGGAGGTATATATCATGCCAAAACCCAAACTTCTTAAAGACCTCGACCTTTCCCGCAAGGCGCTGGCCGACTTGATGGACTTTTCTGTTCTCAACTCCGACGCTTCCCGCGCAGACATCGACAAGGGCATCGAGCTCTCCCTCAAATACGGCTTTAAGGGCTTCCACACCAACACCTTCTGGTCCAAGTACGTTTCTGACCGCGTCGCGGATGCGGGTATCGAAGCGGGCTGGCCGGTAGCGTTCCCCTTCGGCTGCGTCTCGACGGACGTCAAGGTCGCCGAAGCCAAGGAAGGCGCCCGCCTGCTAAAGGGCAGACCCTGGGTCATCGACATGGTGGCGAACAGCGGTATGCTCAAATCCGGCGAGTACGAGTTCTACAAGAACGACATCGCCGAGATAGTCAAAATCGCCCACGACGGCGGCGCAGAGTGCAAGGCTATACTCGAAGTGCAGCTGCTCTCCGACGACCAGATTAAAACTGCCGTCGAACTCGCCTCCGAAGCGGGCGTGGACTGGGTCAAGTCCTCCACCGGCCGCCACGGCGGACCTTCGCTGCGCCAGGTCAAAATCATGTGCGACACAGCGCCCGAACCCGTAAAGGTCAAGGTCGCGGGCACAGGCTCCTTCTGGACCCCTATGGTGGTCTTGGGCTGTATGCTGCTGGGCGTAGAGCGCATAGGTACCAGGAACGGCCCCGACATTATCGAGGATATGCAGATAGTCGCCCCGCTTCTCCAAGGCTAATCGCACAATCAACCGAATCCCCCTAAATAACCGAACTCCCCTTTGGTTGACCTTAAAATCAGGTTTGCCCGAAGGGGAGTTCAACTTAGGGATTCACTTAAACAAGTAAATTTTAGACCGCCTCTCTTCAAGCGGGGACCAAAAGTTGAGACCACCTCAAAGTGTTAAAGTGCTTTGAGGTGGTCTTTTATTAAATTATCGGCAGCCAGAGAATTAACGGTGTAACCTACTAAGTAAAATTACATACTATGTATTGAGCTCAATATATGCTCAATAATCAAAAAGGAGAATATTCAAATGTTACATAGACAATACCCCGCAAATAATTATGATCAGGGTTACGATACCGACAAGACTGAATTTAGATCATGCAGGAAACCCGAGATGAAGTTGTGGTTGGAATGCGGGCTCAACCCGCAGGACGCCATATTTGAAATAGACGATGGCGATGTTGAGGAGGATCAAACCTTCGTTCTAGATCGGGTGATAGTTGATGCCTCCCATCTATGCAGGCCGCTAGTGAAAATAGAGTTCTCGAGTATCATTTTCTTTGAAGCGGAGGATGAGAACGGCGGTGAGCACGAAATCGAAGTAGATTTGCTCTTTAAGCTGATAAGAACTTGCAATGGGCATTCGGAATGTGTTCAGAGCTGGAGATATCTCAAGGAGTTCGAAATAGAGAACGATATCGATGAGATTGAAATAGAAATCAGCGAGCCTTTTACCGTTACATTCTGTGACAGAACCTGTCCAAATTGCTGTGAATATCGAATGGTAGTAGAAGGAAAGGAGTTTGAAGGGGAATTTGATGCTTTGAGAGTAGTTAAGCCAGATTTAAGCGCTCTTGTCCAAGGGACTATCTGACGATTGACCAGAAACTAGATTGGGAGTTTCTGCAACTTAGTATCTCAATGGCATAGTCTCTACCCTCCGGTCGACTGATCCTTTTCTGTAGGGGGGCTGCTGATGATTCCTCACCAGTAGCCTTTCTTATCGTCTTAGCAACTTATTTAATTTGCCATCAACTCCGCTTCGTCAAGCGAAAACTCATATCAATCAAATTATATACTTCCTCTTTGGGAAAAGGGCTGTCCAAAACGACTGTAATCCAGTGTTCCTTGTTCATGTGGTACGCCGGCAGTATGCCATGCTGACCCCTCAAAAGGCTGTTAGTTACGGGGTCGCACTTCAAATTCAACACCTTCGCATCCCCTTCCCCAAGAAGACCCAATTTGGCGTTCGGCACATTCATAATAACGCCGTACCACTTGCCGCTGCCTTCGTGCCTGAGCACCGCGTAGTCGGGGTGGTTGAGCCAGGGGTGGTCGGGCTGCGTGCCGTACTTTTGCCTTACATAAGCGAGTATCTCATCTCTGTTTATCATACATGCCTCCGCCTAATCCAAAATTATCGATATCAATCACTATTATACATCGCAAAACAAAGCGAGCGGGTCATAAATCGTGCGTTCGCTAAATTCGATGCGCATGTACTACTGTCCGATTTATAACTCCTTTGGACCGTTGCAGGTGCGTTGACAGCGAACGTATGTTCGTGTTAATGTTCGCCTGTGGACAGAAAGCGGCGAATCGCACGACTCGACTGCGAAGGAGGACTCATGGAGGAAAGAATTTACGAGCTCGAAGAAGATGACGAGGGGTTTGACGGCATGAGCTGCACGTTTTTGAATATTACACCCAGGGAAGCCAAGAGGCTGTACGACGGACTGCTCCCCTTTGTGGACGGCGCCAACTGGGTCGATGCGCTGTGCAAGCGGCTCTTTCCCCTCGCGGCGCAGAGCGAACCCCGGGGCGTGGACGACATACAAAGGCACGAGTATTTCGCGTTGTTTCTCTCGGGTGAGCGCGATGGAATATAGGGAGGTCGCAGGCAGGCGCAAGGCCGTTCGCGTGATGCTCCGGCGCTGGGGACTGGCGCGGGATATGTGCCGTGAGAACGCGAAAAGGCTCGAGGAGTTCAAAGGGCTGTCCGAAGATACAATCGGGTGCAAGAGCACCATAGCTTACCTCGAACGCCGCTGCGACGCCGAATTCGCTTTTGGCAAAAGGATGACCGAACTAATCGCGGCGCTAACGCCCAGGCAGCAGACCATACTGTGGATGAGGTATTCCTCCTGCGACAGCTTTTTGAGAATCGCCCTCAGGTTTAACTGCTCCACCGACCACGCAAAGCGGCAGGAGCGCAAGGCGGTGGACAAGCTCTCGACGATGCTGGGGGGTGATTGCGCTTGATGGACGCTTGTGAGGTCAAAAGCAGGATAGATAATTACTTTGAGTATTCCGCAATCGGAAGCGGCGGCGAGGGTGGTGGCAAGCAAAGCGGCAAGGGCAGCGCGAACACAGAGCGCTACCCGCCCACCATGGCGGGGCTGGCGGTCGCCCTGGGAATGACAAGGGAGGAGCTGCTCGCACTCAAGGGCGGCGGAGAGGGCGAAAGGCTGGTTGCCTTTGCCCGCTCAAAGGTGGAGGCCTACGCCGAGGAAAAGCTGTTCGATAGGGGCATGGCGACGGGGGCGAAGTTCGCCCTCGCCCACAACTTCCCCGGGTGGGACGAGAACGGCGGGCAACCAACAGACCTGATGCTGCTTTCGGACGAGGAGCTAAACGAGCGCATAAGGCAGCTCGACGGTGAATGAATTGGGCGAAAACAGGGAGCTGGCGCTGCTTAAAAGGGAGAGGGAGATTCGCCGCGCTATTCGGCTTGGCAAGACAGACCCCGCATACTTCGTCGAAACATTCTGCCGCATAGAGGACAGGGACGCAGAAGGGGTGATTGCGCCCTTTATCCTCTGGCTGGCTCAGCGGGAAGCGCTGCTCGCATTTTGCGGCAATAGGCTGACCGCGGTGCTCAAAGCGCGCCAACTCGGGCTTACATGGCTCGCGCTGTGCTACGCGGCTATGCGAATGTACTACTCGGACGGGTACTCTGTCATCGCACTTTCCCGAACCGAAGGCGAAGCTAAGGAGCTAGTGCGCAGGATGGGGGTCATATTTGCCAACATGGGTGACCTTGTGTGCGAGGGAGCACCGCCAAAGGCAAGCGCATCCGCCGGCAGAGTAAAAAAGCGGCTCAAGCTGTCTTCGCTCGAGGCGGAGCTTTCGGGCTCGCCCGAATCGACCTTTAGGGCGATGGCTTCAACGCCGTCGGCGGGGCGCTCGTTCACCGCGAACCTCATCATACTGGACGAATGGGCGTTCCAGCAGTACGCGAGGGAAATCTGGGCGGCCGCCTTCCCTGTTGTCAACCGCCCCACAGGCGGGCAGGTGATAGGCATTTCCACCATGGCGCGGGGCACGCTTTTTGAGGAAGTCTATACGGGCAACATGGGCTTTGCCAAGCTCTTTTTGCCCTGGAACGCCGACCCAACCAGGGACAGGGCGTGGTGCGAGCGCACGAGGCGGGCTATCGGCGAAGCTGTAAAGCGGGAGTACCCCGCGACTGTTGAGGAAGCATTGAGCGCTATCGGCGGCGCATTCTTCCCCGAGCTGGACGCGGCGGCGCATCTCGCCGGCCCGCCCGACCTTATAAATTCGCGCATCTACGTTTCCATAGACTACGGGCTGGACGCCCTCGCCGCCCTGTGGTACGCAGTGGATTCCGAGGGGAACGCCGTGGTTTACAGGGAGCTGTACAGGAGCGGGCTTATAGTTTCCGAGGCTGCGGACGCGATACTAGGCGCGGGCAAGGGAGAGAAGCCCTTCGCGGTATTCGCCCCGCCAGACCTATTCAACAGGAACAGGGACACAGGCCGCTCTACGGCGGACATATTCGCCCAAAAGGGGCTGCCGCTGACCAGAACTTCCAACGCCCGCGTTCAGGGCTGGCTGGACGCGAAGGAGTGGCTCAAAGTAATCGAGCGCAAAGAACCCCATACAGGGATTGTTCGCCCCTTTGCGCGGCTTCGGTTCGCGTCCGGAGCAACAAGGGAGCTCTGGCGGACTATGACGGCGATACGCTGTTCGTCAAGCGACCCGAACGACGCGGCAACAGACCCCCACGAGCTGACTCACCTGCCGGACAGCCTTCGCGCCTTTTGCGCGGGGCGGCCGCTGCCCGCAAGGCGAGCG
>ENA-UOOM01003369-UOOM01003369.1-fermentation-metagenome-genome-assembly--contig:-NODE-3369-length-11692-cov-4.334536_pt1 | contig 11692 bp, 5 predicted proteins | sample MGYA00245781_ERZ724031 | MGnify/ENA primary metagenome ERZ724031 (study PRJEB28704, sample SAMN03018317) | fermentation metagenome | biome: anthropogenic terrestrial biome; feature: soil; material... | reverse complement strand
AACGTTTTATTCATTTTGAGCACAACGACGTTTTGATACTTTTTTGCCGCCTCTTTTGCCGCCTGCACGGGATGGTTGCGCACCTCCTGCGCCTCGCAGTGCAGCAAAGCCGCCAACTCTCCCGTGTGGGGAGTGAGTATTATTTTATTGTGCATACTTTGCATGATTTCTTCGTTTTCCGCCAATATTGTCAAGGCACCCGCATCCAACACCACAGGCAAGCCGCTTTGCAGTAGTTGTTGCAGCAACCGCAAAGAGGACTCATCCTTTTTCAGCCCCATGCCCGTAGCCAAGGCGGTTTTTTTATTCAACAATCCTTCGATACCCTCTTCGTCGAGTTCATGGAGCATCACCTCAGTGGGTGCCAGGCAAACGGTGCGCAAGTAGGCTTCTTTTCGTGCGCCGATACTTACCAACCCTGCACCGCTGCGCAAGGCCGCTTGCGCGCAGAGTACCAAGGCGCCTTCCATGCCCTTGCTGCCGCCCAAGACCAGTATGTTTCCCTTTTGGTATTTGTGCACATTTTGTTTCGGTTGACGCAACGCCGCGGTAACATCGCTTTGCTGCAGCAGCGTTACTTCACTCTTTTTTTCGCTGCGAATTTTGATGTCTTTGACAATTTTTCGCTTGGTGTAGTCGTCAGCATCATTTAAGATGTTTCCGTATTTATACTGCTGCATCACCACCGTCAAGTCTGCCTGTACGGCGCGACCCATAACCTGTCCGCTGTTGCCGTTGAGCCCCGAAGAAATATCGATTGCGATTTTATCGGCCTGTTGCAGATTGATCAGTTCAATGACACCGCCATATAACCCTGTCACTTCTCGATTGAGTCCCGTGCCCAAAAGAGCGTCTACAATCACATCGCTGCCTTCCATATATTGTGCGGCTTCTCGAAGGTTGCGGCTGCTTACGAAAAAAATTTCCGCCTTGATATGTTTTAACAAGTCGTAATAATAACGCGCTTCACTGCTCAGTCGGTCGGCTTGGGATACCAACATGATTTTTACGGGAATATTTGCTTTGATCAGCAAAAACGACAGCGCCAGCCCGTCTGCGCCGTTGTTGCCTTTTCCGCAAAGGACACAGATTTTTTTTGTATACAAAGGCATATATTCGCTGCGCAGCACATCATACAGTGCACTGCCTGCGCGATATACCAAATCCTTGCCTTCTGCTTTTTCTTCTTTTAGCGTAAATAAGTCGCTTTGACGACTTTCGTCTACACTGAGTATTTCCATTTTATTTTCGCCTTTATCGTTTTTTTAATTTTTTACAACAAAAAGCGCATCATGCCAATACCCTTTGTGTGTTGGGTTATCAGCTGTTGTTGCGCACGAAAAGCGCCGCAATATCGTCCAGTTTGCTCATTGCGGCTTCATATCCTGTTTCATACATCTTGCGAATGCTCTCTTCGTCTGCCGAAAACATGGCAAAACAATCCATCTTGGGCTCAATGACCAAGTCCGATTCTTCCATGCCCGCCTGCATGCAAGATGCTGAGAGCATCTCCACCGTGGCATTGAAAACATCGGAAATATCCGTGCTCACTGCACGGGCATTTTTGCCCGCATGGGCGTTGATGCCCAGCACAATTTCGGCCCCGTTTTCTCGCAACACATTGGCAGGCAGATTGTTGATGACAAAGCCGTCTACAATAATGGCCTCTTCATGCACATAAGGCATAAACAACCCCGGAATGGACATGCCCGCTCTGCAGGCTTTTGCCACAGAACCCTGAGAGAAAACAGCCTCTTTGCCATGGGTTAAGTCGGTCGCTACAATATAGCACGGCGCCTTCATTTCAGAAAAATCACGCTCACCGAACAACGCGCTCAAAACAGATTCCAACGCATCGGCGCCCAGGGCGGCAGCTCGCGCCCTTGCCCCATCATCAAGAGGACGGGTGAGATCGTCTCTTCTCTTTATATTTAACAAGTTTTCTTTTTCGGCGATAAAAAAGCGCAAAATTTCCTCTGCTTCCATGCCCAACCCATAGGCAGCGGCAATGATGCTGCCGGTGGATGAGGCTGCAATCATATCCGGAAAAATATCGTTTTCTTCAAAGGCTTTGATTACGCCGATATGCGCGGCGGCGCGCATGCCGCCCCCGCTGAAGGCAACAGCCCAGGGAGGCTGATAGATGCCCCGAATTCTTGTGGTGATAATTTTTTTCAGTTCCTGAAAATCGAGTTCGTTTTGCTCCATTTTTTCCCCTAACACTTATTTTTTCTTTCGCTTGCTGTTGAGCTTGTTGAGCTGCTTTTGCAGCATGCGAACCTCTTTTTTCTCCTGATCCGCCTGCTCTCTTTCTTCGTGATAGCGCAGCAGCTTTGTTTCCATCTGCTCTTTTTCCACAACCTCTTCTTCTATTTTTGGCAGCGGTGCGGGCGTTCTCAACCAGTCTTTAAACAACACGGCAAACACACCAAATATCGGCGTGGCAAACAACATGCCCAGCACGCCCCATATTTTCCCGAACACCACAATGGAAAACAACACCCAAAAGGCATTGATGCCCACGGAGTCTCCCAAAATTTTGGGGCTGATGATGTTGGACTCAATTTGCTGTGCGATGACGATGATGACCAACACCCAAACGCCGTAAATGGGCGCTGTCAGCATACCCAAAAATACTGCGGGAACCGAACCGATGAGCGGCCCGAAGATGGGAATCATGTTGGATACCGCCACCAAAATAGAAATGAGTCCGGCGTATTTAATTTGCAAAATCGCACAGGGCACAAAGGTCAGCACCCCAATAATCAGCGAACAAAACGCCTTGCCCGTTAAAAACGTAAAGAACATTTCATCCGTCAGTTTCAACACATAGCCCGCGCGATAATACAGTTTGGGCGAAATGCGTTTGACGACAGAAGAAAAATGCATGCGCAAATTGTCTTTATCGATGAGCATGTAAATGGAGAAAAACAGCGCCAGGAACATATTTACCAGCGCACGGCTGAAAGATACCAAGAAGTTCATCGATGAACTTGCCAGACGCTCAAGCCACCCTTGAATTGTCGCCCATTGCGACGAAATAAAGTCGCTTACCGACTGTTTGTTGGATAAATCAAAGTTAAAGGTTGCCATGACCTGTACCAATCTTTCGTTTTGGCTCAATTTTTGCACAAAGTCATTGACCATTTTCGTGTAGGTGGGCACACCTTCCACCAATTGTGTGATGCTTTGCACCATGGCGGGAATCGCCGCATAAAAGATTAAAAATAATGCCAAAAATAAAATTAAAAATCCCACCGAGATTGAAATGCCTTTTTTGACGCCGTGGGTAAGCTTTCTGCTTTTTATCTTAGACAGCAGCTTATAAAGATATTGTACGGGTCTGTTCAGCAAATATGCGAGAAAAAATCCCCATATCACCGGCTTTAGCATCGCGCTCAAAAAACCCAACAGTTTTTTAACAGCTTCGGTTACCGTGGACAAATTGTAGATCATCATTAAAAACAAGATGACCGCACAAAGCGATGCCACTACATAAATGCTGATGGTTAGGTATTGCTTGTTGATTTTGAATCGTTTCATCCGTTACCTCTTTGCATCCTGTGATTGTTTTTTATTTGCACTCCCTGCCTAGATGGCGTATAATACAACTCAATATTGTCTGTCGAGGTTTTCATGCTGTATCTAATCATTATTTTAGCCGCCGTTGCTTTGGATATATTTTCAAAATATCTCGCTGTGGTGCACCTGCTGCCCATTGATACGCTGCCTATTATTGAGAATGTTTTTCATCTGACCTATGTGGAAAACACCGGGGCGGCTTTTTCTATGCTTGCAGGCAAGCGGCTTGTGTTAATCGTATTTACTTCCGTTTTTCTTTTATTGCTGACGGTATATCTCATTCACTCCGTGCGAAAAAACAAAAAATTTCGGTTGAGTAACCTGGCTGTCAGTTTGATTATCGCAGGAGGAAGCGCCAATTTAATCGACCGCATTCGCCTGGGCTATGTGGTGGATATGTTTGATTTTCGCCTGATTAATTTTGCTGTTTTCAATGTTGCCGATATTTTTGTAACCGCAGGCACTCTTTTGTTTCTCTTATGTATTTTTTTCTTCGAAAAAGATTTGCTGAAATAGGTTTTTTTTAACAGAATGTTGTAATAAAAATCTCCTCGTTTCGCAACCGCATTTTCTGATATGCATTATAACACATTTCCCGCGATGAAAAAACAGCAAATACTGCAGAACCGCTGCCGCTCATCAAAGACGTTATCGCGTTGCTTTCTTTATATTCTTTCTTTATTTGCAGGATTTGTTCTCTGTGTTTTGTGTTGATTTCAAAAGTGTTCATGGTGCATTGGTCTATGGTTTTATAGTCACTTTGCAAATAGGCCGCGTAGAGCGCTTGTGTGCAATCGGTTTCATCAAACAGCGCAGGCTGCAACTCTTCATAGGCTTCTTTCGTTGAAACACCAAAGGGCGGCTTGACAATCAAAATGTCTTTGGGAGGTATGGCAGGCAACATCGTGATTTTTTCGCCGATTCCCTCCACCTTTGCCGTGCCGCTGCCTTGGATAAAAAATGGGACATCCGCACCGACTTGCAATGCCAAGGCGCACTTATCTACATAGCTCAGCTTGGTTTCAAACATCTTGTCCAAAGCGTCTATCACCGCCGCCGCATTGCTGCTGCTGCCTCCCAACCCCGCTTGATGCGGGATATTTTTATGAATAAAGATTTCAATGCCTGCCCTGATATCGGTATGCAAAAAAAACAACTGCGCCGCTTTTTTTGCCGTGTTTTGTTCGAGTTCTTCATTTAGCTCTGCCCAATTGGTTTCCACCTTGATGCCGCTGTGTGCAATGCGCAGCATCACCTCGTCATGCAGCGCCACGCGCTGCATCAACGACGAAATCAGGTGATAACCGTTCGGCAGTCTTTTTAGGACATGCAGGCAGAGGTTGATTTTGGCATAGGATTTTTGTGTCAGTTCATTCATAGATGTTTTCCGTTTCGTCGAGTAAAATATTTTCTTCCATATTGATAAAGCACAAAATACATTTTACGTTGTCGGTTTTCGTTATTTCTCGATAAGCCCTTTGATAATATTTCAGCTGTGTGGCATAAAGCGCAATGCGCTCCGCCCGATTGTGCGCATGATAGCGATCTGTTTTATAATCAATAATATAGACCACACCGTCAAAGATTGCAATACAATCCACCACACCCTGAATATAGACTTTTTCATCGGGTTCTATGTGCATATTGTTATAGACTTCCCGTGCGCTTGCTTTGTAATAAAATTCCACTTCACGCCGCACTTCTTGTGCATCCAAAATCAATTGCCCGACATTTGAAGACCAAAAGGTCGCCAACTTTTCGATGTCAATGGACGAAGCTTCCTGTGCGGTGATGATATTTTCCTCCAAAAGCGTGCGCAAATATTGCTGCAAAAACCCACTGTAATCCGCTGTTTTTTTCAACATTTTTAAATCAATGGTCTGCATGATATAGTGCACAATAACCCCTCGCCGCATGGGCAAAACATTGTCTTCTTCATCTGCGGCAAAGTCCGCATATTTTCTGCCGGGGTGTTGTGCCGTTTGCTTCAGCTCGCTGACCGTGACTTTTTCGGCAATTTGCGTGCTGGCCTCATAGTCATAGCGCCATGCCAATTGCGCTATATCTTTTTCGGGTAAACTGTTTGCTTCTCCCTCAAAGAAAGCATGTATCACATCTCGGTCTACTTCTTCGCTCCGCTCTTCTTGCAACAGCAAGTCGCGGTGTTCAACAATATCAAAAACACTTTCTTCGCCGCGGCGCGTATCTTCTATCGCCGCACTCATAATCCAGTCCAAAAACGCAAGGGTCTTTTTCACTTTATAGGTGCTGATTTCTTCTGACCAAGACGCCATTTTTTTCTCCGCCGATTTTGCGGGCAACAGCCCTGTGATGATCAACCTTTCTTCTGCACGGCTCAAGGCCACATACAACAGGCGTATTTGCTCGGAGGTCATTTCGTTTTTCACGGCCTGCTTTGCGGCAATTTTGGCGAGGCTGTCACAGCGATATCCCCTTTGCACGTCATAATAGGTGATGGCCGGTCCCATTTGCTTGTGCAGTATCATCTCTTGATACAAATCCGCCCTGTTAAAGCGTTTTGACGTTCTGCCCAAAATAACAACGGGAAACTCCAAACCTTTGCTTTTGTGAATACTCATGACACGAACGGCATTTTGCCTTTGCATGAACACCACAGGCGCATTGATATCTGCTTGTGCGGTTTTGACTTTTTCCACAAACCGCAAAAACCCGAACACCCCCTGCGTGGTTCCTTTTTCATATTCCCGTGCAATGTTTAAAAGTGATTTCAAGTTTTCGCTGCGCAGCCTGCCCTCTTCCATCATGGACGCTGTTTCACAAAACCCTGTGGCATTGTAGATGTCCAAAAGCAAGTCATAGAGCCGCATGTGTTTGCTTTTTTCTCGATACAGCTTGATAAAATCATAGAGTTGCCGTAATTTTTGACTCAGCGCATCCTCGGTATGCTGCAGATATTGTTGCACCGCTTCATAAAAAAAGGTTTTCGGCGCCCCGGCTCTGATTTGCAATAGCTCGCTCAAGCCAAAGTCAAACAACGATGAGCGCATCACCGCCAGCAGCGGAATATCTTGTCGATCGTTGTCGATGACCGCAAGCAGATTCATCATCAAATCCACTTCCGTGTTGTTAAAGTAGTCTTTATTCGTATCAAAAATCAGCGGTATGTTTTGCTGTCGAAAAATATCGATATATCCTGCGGCGTCGGTTGCGGGACTGGCAAGGAGTATGACAATATCGCCATAGCGAACAGGTCGCATTTTTTGTTCTTTTTTGTCATAGATTTCTTCTTTCAGCAAATCTTTGATGATGCGCGTTGTTCCCAGCGCCTCCAACTGTGTGCCTTCTATTTCCGCCACAGCGTCTTCGCCGTCCTCTGCGGCGTCTTCTTCTTTGCCTAAAAAAAGATGAATTTGTGTTTTGGCTTCTGCTTGAGGATCTTTTCGCGCAAAGATCAGTTTTGCATCGTCGTCATAATCCACACCCCCGGTTTGCTTGCGCATAATGGGCTCAAAAATGGCATTAATGCTGTCAATGACGTTTTTGGCGCTTCTGAAGTTTTTGTTGAGGTGAATGACTTCGCCGTTTGCTTCGCCTTGCTGAAAGCGCTCATATTTTTCTCGAAAAATATCGGCATCCGCCAAACGAAAGCGGTAGATGCTCTGTTTGATATCGCCCACCATAAACAAATTGTTTCCCGTGCTCAATTTGTTTAAAATCGCCTCTTGCAGCATGCTGATGTCTTGGTATTCGTCGATAAAGATATATTCGTACTGTTCCTTTATTTCCCGGGAAATTTTTTCGTCCTGCAAAATTTTCAAACAAAGCTGTTCGCAATCCTGGAAAGTAATGACTTTTTTCTTTGCCTTTCGCTTTTCATATTCTGCGGCGAAGGTCTCGGCGACTTGCAAAAAAACATGCAGTGCATGATGTAACGCTTCATTTTCCCGTTTTGCTTTTTTTAAACTGTAGGTACCCAAAAGGTTTAGCTCTTTTTTAAGAATATCCCTTGCCGTTTTGCGGTCAGTTTGAATCTCTTCTTTGATGTCTGCATCGACATCTTTGGCAAAACGCAACGTTGCCGTGGACCGTGAAGCGAAGAGGCGATATTGTGTTTGAAAACTGTCCCACCCTTCCTGCAGGGCGGCAATGAGTTGTGCGGCCTGCTCTCTTTCGTCGATGAGAATATCCAACTTGTCTTCGGGCAACACAGCCTTTGCCTTTTCTGTGGCTTTGCAAAGCAAAGTAAAAGCTTCTGCAAGAGATTCTTCAACAACCTCCGTCAAAAACCGCACCCATTTGCTTTGCTGCAAAGGCGCATTGCTTGCATAGCAGGCAATTTCATCTTTGAGCCACTGCAACCCTTCGGGTCGGCTCATGGCATAGTCATAGGCCGCCAATGCCATTTCCCCCATGGTCAAAGGCTTTTTGACCGGGGTGTACATGTCATAAACGCTATAAAACGCCTCGTCTTCACGGGACAAAAAATCTTCCAGCACGTCCCGCAGGGTCTCTTCACGCAACAGCACTTCTTCGGCTCCCTGCAAGATGGTAAAGTCCGGCGCTATGTCGAGGGTGTGAAAATAACTGCGAATCATTTTGATGCAAAAGGCATGCAGCGTGCTGATATCTGCGCCGTTGAGATAGGCGAGTTGTTCTTTTAAATGCGGTGAATGAATTTGTTCGGTATAAAGCAGGTTGCCGATGGCACCTTGAATTCTCTTTTGCATCTGTGCGGCGGCCGCATTGGTAAAGGTTGCCAAAAGCATATTTCGTATATCTTTTTTATGCAGCAAAAGAAGGTTGACAATGCGCTCGACCAACACAAAGGTTTTTCCGCTGCCTGCCGCGGCGGAAACCAGCAAGTTGCGCTCTGCGTCCGGCGCAGCGTCAACGGCATATTGCTGCTCTTGAGTCATCTTTGCCCGATTCTTTTCCAAAGCAGCCTCTATACGCTGCTGTTCAGATGCTTTCGTGTTTTGCTGACTCATCATCGCTCTTCTCTTTTCTGATTTTTTCGATAAAGGTATTTTTGTCGATTTTTTCCATACGTCGATAACGGGCGCCGCCGGGGGCCTGTGCCCATTTGCACATTTTGGCGTAATCGCAATATTTGCAGGTGCCTTTATAGGGCTTGGGCGAGATGGCGCCCGATAAAATATCTTCTGCAAAACCGCTCGCCAGCTTTGTGCTGTGGTGAAGCATCCTTTGCATTTCTTCTTCGCTGAGCACATGGGCAGAGTTTTTGATCTTTGCATCCTTTTCGGAGTAGTCTACCTTGACCATGCTCGTAAAGTCTTTGTCCATGGCCGAAACAATCTCCACATCATCCACCGCCACTCCCACCAGGCGCATTTCGTCGTCAAGGGCTTGCTTTAAGGCCTGCGATTGCTGCGGTTCGTCAATGTCTTGATCAAAGGCAACAACGGGGCTGTGCAATTTATAATAAAACATGCCCGCCGGCAGGTGGTTTGGCTCTGCGCTTAAGCAAGCCTGCATATAAAAATTCAATTGCAAGTCAAGTCCATAATATATGCGTTGATAGTCCACCTCGTTTTTGCCTGTTTTGTAATCTATGATTTTATGATAGATTTTGCCGTCTTTTTCATAGGTATCCACACGGTCTATTTTGCCTTCTACGCTGACATCAAAGCCATTGATGTTGCCCAGATACACGCCGGGCAAAGGCTGATTTTTGCCAAAGCCCATCTCGCTTCCCGCAATATCAAACTCACCGTTGTTTAAATGATCGATCATTTTTCCAAAAGATTTTTGCGCGGCGCCTTTGAGCCTGTCCAGCGTGGCGCTGCTGAGATAGTCGCTTCCGAAGACGTCGTTTTTAAATGTACTTTCTTTTGCGACAATTTCTCCTATGATATGCGCTGTCTGCTCCGCTGTCATGGCACGCGTATCGATTTGATTTTCTAAAATATAGGTGGTGAAGATTTCACCCACATGATGCATAAACGAGCCGATATCCAGCGAACTGATTTCCCATATTTCCCGTTTTTTCGGTTTTAAAACATATTTCAAGAAATACTGAAAGGGGCAAGCGGCGTAGGCCTGCATGCTGCTGGCGATGATTGCAAAGGTGCTGTCAAACATCTGCCTAATTTGCTTGGGCGATATATCTTCAGTTTTGTACTCCTCGGCTATGGCGCTGCAAAGTCTTTTGACCCGATGGGCATATTGCTTATCTTGCCCGTACCACCTCAGCAAGTCTCGCACTTTGTCTGAGGGTTGGGTTTTGTTTTGGATATGGGTTGCGATGATCTCCACCAATTTGTGATACGTGCCTTGCTTGTTGGACAAAACCACACCGTCAAAGCTGTCGTCCTCTATGGGTATGTCAAACATTTTGGCGATGTTTTCCGCCACCAGGCTCATTTCCATCCCTTCTCCCGCCTCGCTGGACAACGGCGCGCTCAAACTGAGGTAGCGCAGCGGTTTTGACAAAGTGTTATAGATATAAAAACGTTCTTTCATCGTATGGTTTTGCGCTTCTCCCAACATGTCCAGCCCCACTTCCACCAACTCTCTTTTTTCACGCTGTGTAAACAGCCCCTCGGCTATCAGCGCCTTTGGCATCAAGCCTTCGTTGGCACCGACAATGATTGCCGCGGCAATGTCCGATGTTCGGCTGCGGGCAAAGTCGCCCAAAATCACACAATCTGCCGTTGCGGGCAATATGCCCGCTTGCTGGCTTAAGATGGATTGTTTTAATATTTGATAAAAATCCTCCGTTCGCGCCTTTTGCCCCTTGAGAAAATGGGCAATAAACTGCAGGCTTTCTTCCAAAATGTGGCCGATCTGTTCTTCGATGGAACCCTGAATGTGCAGGCCGTTTTCTTCGCAGAACTTTTTATTTTTCTCAATTTGATCCAACACCAACGGCTCTTGAATCATTTCCATAACAATCTCGGCAAAGGCATCATAGGTTTTGGCCTGTTTTATTTTTTGATACCGTTGCAAATTTTCTTCGGCAAAAACCTTTCTGTCCTCGTTGATTTTATCAAGCTCTTCTGCATCATCTTTGCTGATTTTCCAAAAATCTTCCAGGTATGCCCGCCCTCTGATGCCATAGCGCAGCACATAATTTTCGAGTCGGTTGATTTGTTCATCATCTAGGGCGGTGTAGCCCGATTTTAAATAAGTGAACACATCTGCATAGCCAAAGGCATCTTTTTCGAACATTTGCAGCATGGCAAAGAGCATGCGCACCAGAGCATTTTGCTCGATGTCGTATTTTTCATCGATAAACAGCGGTATGCCATAATCGGCAAAGACCTCTTTTGCCACCGGGCGATAGGCGTCCAAATCATTGCAAAACAGCGCAATATCCTTATAGCGCAATTGATTGTTTTGCACATGGCTCAGCACTTTTTCCGCCGCCAGGCTCATTTCTCGGCGCAGGTTGTTGGTTTGAATGATTTGCAAAGCGTCCTCGGTTTCAAACTGCAGGCGGGGCAAATTGGGATATCGAAAAAGATTTTCTTCCAAATAGCACATGACCGGCGTGCTGTTTTTTTTGCCGTGCATATGCATTTTATTCACCGAAACCTTTTGTCTTTGTGCGCAAGCCAGCAAGTCGTCCAGCATTTTCTTTGTCAAGGCAAAGACATCACGATTCTGCTCTTCTTCATAGGTCAAGGCCACCGTCACGGCAGGTGCCTTTGCGAGAATGGTCTCGATTAAGTGGATTCTTTGCCTGTCCAGCGTGTGAAAACCGTCAATATACACATGGGCCTCATGAAAGTCTTGCTGTTTTTGCACTTGGTCGGTGGCTTGTTCAATCATATCTTCGGCATCACAATAACCTTGTTGAATGTATTCTTCATAGGCCTGATAAATCAATGCGATTTCAGCCATTTTTCTTTGCAGCATATCGCCTTTGGCCATATGGTGCATCTGTATTGGCCTTACTTTGTTTTTTTTCATTTCCTGTATGCACTGATAAACCATTTCGCAAAATCCGTCGTGCATCCAGCTTCTTGCAAACACCTGCAGAGAAGGCGCCGTATCAATGAGGATTTTTTTCAAAATGACCAGTGCCGCTTTTTTGCTGAGCGGCTGCGATTGCATGGTGCCGGCTTTGCTCAACAACTGATAGGCAAGACGAGAAAAACTCAGC
>ENA-UOOM01003368-UOOM01003368.1-fermentation-metagenome-genome-assembly--contig:-NODE-3368-length-11696-cov-3.899493_pt1 | contig 11696 bp, 6 predicted proteins | sample MGYA00245781_ERZ724031 | MGnify/ENA primary metagenome ERZ724031 (study PRJEB28704, sample SAMN03018317) | fermentation metagenome | biome: anthropogenic terrestrial biome; feature: soil; material... | reverse complement strand
CTTCGGTTAAGTCCCTATATTTTCTTCATTTTTTAGTCGGTCAGTACTGAAAAGTTTATTTTTTTTATTTTTCTTTTAAGTAAATTTCCACAGCATCTTGTCTTATCTATATAAAGACAACCATAGTACTAAAAAAATGCTGCCAATAGCTGAAGAAATAATTACCCGATCAATCCAGAAAATCGCTACTCCGGAAGAGTTATCCATTCTCAATAAGTGGTTGAGGGAAAGGGAGGAGAATATAGCATATTACTGTCAACTCGAAGAAATCTGGAACTCGCGAAAAAGTTTACCTCAAGAGGTTATCCAAAGTGGTTGGCAGATGCTTTCCGGAGAGATTGCTGCTCGTCAGCAAAAGGAACAGCCGTTTATATTTCCGGTGAAAAAACGGAAGTTTGTCTGGCTTCGTTATGCCGCTGCCATGTTTTTTGGTGTATTGATTACTTCAGCCGTTTGGATGACTTTATCCAATATTTCGAAAGACTCTCACCAGGATATCCTTGTTCAAAATATAGTTTATAACAAGACAGGAGTAGAATCTCTTGTTTTGCCTGATCATTCTGAAGTTTGGATAAATGAGGAAACTCGGATAACTTATCCTGAAAAGTTTACGGGAACAACCCGGTCGGTCGCTTTAGAAGGGAAAGCATATTTTGATATCCGTAAAGATCCGGAAACGCCCTTTATTGTGCAAATAGGAAATGTAGATATAGAGGTAACCGGGACCGAATTTTTTGTAGAATCCGTGTTGGAAGAACAATCATATATAACGCTGATTTCCGGCAGTATTAGTCTAAATTATAAAAACAGAGAAGGTGAAAAAAAATCTATACCTCTAGCTTCCGGTGAACAAGCACGTATAGACCAATTGAACGGTAGTGTGGAAATTGAAAATATTGATACCAGTTTTTATGTTGCATGGAAAGATGGAACTTATAGATTTACAGATGAATATTTGGAAAGAATTGTTCCTTTACTGGCTAAACGATTTGACTTGGATATTTATATCGCTCCATCTTTGAAAAACAAAAGATTTACAGGTAGAGTCATACCGGGAGAAAATATAGAGGATGTGTTGAATTCAATCGGGAAAAGTTATCCGATTAGATACCGGATTTCTGAAAAAAATATCTATATCGGTGAAAAATAATATCTTATGTGTAATCCAATAAAAAAGTAATGCCTATGGGGAATATGTGAAATTAGCCTTATTTGAAGAGATTTAAAAAGAGCCGGAAGATATGGGCCTATCATCCGACTCGTTAAGTTTTCAATTTATTAATCCAGCCAATAACCAAATATCTTACAGGATCCGGTTAATGGCTACTACAAATTAAAAACAAACAAATGTATGAAAAATTGTAAACCTGGAATATCTATTCCAAAATTTTTATTGTTTATTATGAGAGTGACCTTCTTATTGTTTGTCATTGGTGTTTTTCAAATCTATGCTATCGACTCTTATGCTCAGAAAACACAATTAACAATTCATGAAAAAGAAATTGAATTAGGTGAGCTTCTCAACAAAATTGAAAAGCAAACCGATTTTTATTTTTTCTATAACAATGACCAGATTAATAAACATCTGAAAGTCTCTATAAATGTAAAAGACAAAACTATATCAGAGATCTTAGATATTGTATTAAATAATACGGGAATAACTTACCTGGTGAATAATAAAGCGATTATATTGAGCTCGCAAACTACATCGACAATTCAACAGCAGGGCAAACGACAAATAAGAGGTAAGATTATTGATCAGCAAGGTGAGCCAATTATCGGAGCAAATGTGATAGAAAAAGGTACAACGAACGGTGTTGTTACCGACTATGATGGTAATTTCCTGGTTTCAGTTCCGCCTGATGCTACTTTGCAGATATCTTATATAGGCTATTTGAACCAAGAAATAGTTATCGGAGACCAAAATGATATCACAGTCATTTTGAGTGAAGATGATTTGTTATTGGAAGAAATTGTTGTCGTTGGATTCGGCACACAAAAGAAAGTAAATTTGACAGGTGCCGTATCTTCAGTATCAGGGGAGGAAATATCGAGGCGTCCTGTATCAAATACAGCTACCATGTTGCAGGCTCAGGTTCCAGGTTTGCGTGTTTCACAAGGACGTGGACAACCCGGTGACGAAAATACTCAGTTTCGTATTCGTGGACAAGGAACATTTTCAAGTGCTGGATCGAATCCTTTGGTGTTAATTAATGGGGTTGAAGGTGATATTGCCTCTCTCGATCCTAATATCATTGAAAGTGTCTCTGTGCTTAAGGATGCATCCTCGGCTTCTATATATGGTTCACGTGCCGCAAATGGAGTAATCTTAGTAACAACCAAAACCGGAAGTGGAGTTAAAGATAATCTGCGCGTAAGCTATAATGGAAATTTTGCTGTGTATCAGCCGATCAGTGTTTTGGATCTAATCTGGGATTCACCTCAATATATGAAATATTTCAACCTTGCAAAAAATAATAGCAACGCACCAGCAGACCAACGTTACACGGATGAAATGATTGCTGCGTATAGTGACCCGAATCGCGATAAAATTCAATATCCGAGTTTCAACTGGGTTGATTATATGTTTACGAATCCTTTTGTCCATACCCATAATTTAAATGCGAGTGGTTCCTCATCAGGAGGAAAGACTTCTTATAATATCTCCTTGAACTATCTGAATCAGCCGGGAACAATACGTGGATCAAAATATGATAGGATAAATGCGGCGATTGACATTTCTTCCAATATTAATAAATATATTCGTCTCGGAGCCTATTTCAGCGGAAGTAGAGGAAACAGGCAAGCTACTGTACAGGGAGATGAAGATGCCTATTTGTCAACCATCTCTCAGTCACCGACTTATATGCCCTGGTTGCCAGATGACGGGACAGGAGTCATACGATGGACACATGAAGCCTATGAACATGAAGGAAATAATAAAAATATGCCTGCTATTATTGCTACGAATACGTTTCGCACCGATAATAATACGGATATTAATCTTCAATATTGGTTGGAAATAAATCCTTTTGAAGGATTAACATGGTATAATAAAGCGGCAACACGTATGAGATTTAACCGATACAAACAGTACTATGCTGATCCCGTTCCTCAATATTATTATCATACAGGTGATTATTCCCGACAATTGGACTCGCGTGGTCCGGGATTGAATGCTTATATGAACATGAGCACCTATTTCAATTATTATAGTACTTTGAAATACGATTTTGGGACTAGCGACCAGTATCATAAATTTTCCGTAATGGGTGGTTTTAGTATGGAAATGTATGATTATGACTGGATGAAAGGCCATCGAAAGAATTATTTATTCCCTTTGGAGGAATTGAATGCTGGTACGGCAGCAATTCAGACAGCGGAGGGTTCAAAAGAACAATGGCGCCTGCTTTCATGGTTCGGACGGTTTAATTATAGTTATAAGGATAAATATCTATTTGACGCTAATGCTCGCTATGATGGAACATCACGTATTGCAAAGGAAAACCGGTGGGGGATATTTCCTTCATTCTCTGCGGGCTGGCGTTTGACTGAAGAGAATTTTATTAAAGACGCTTCTTTGAATTGGTTGAATAATCTGAAAGTAAGAGGATCATGGGGGCAGTTAGGAAACCAGAATATAGATTTGTATTCCTATAATTCTGTAGTTGTACCGAATATATCTTATCCATACAATAATTCGACAGTTTCCACCGGAGTTGCTCAACAGAATTTTAGTAATCGAAATCTGATTTGGGAAACGACAACGATTATAGATATTGGTGCTGATCTGACTCTTTTTAAAGGATTGAATATTGTTTTTGACTGGTATAGTAAGAAAACGACAGATATTTTGCGTCGTGCTCAGGCTACTGATCTTTTAGGTTTAACTGCCCCATATGTTAATGATGGGGAAATGGTAAATAAAGGTATTGAGATCAGCGCTCAGTATAATAATATAGTGAAGAGTGGTGCTCTCAAAGATTTGTATTATAGCTTGGGCTTCTATCTTGATCGTACACGGAATGAGATGACTAAATTTGGAGCGGAGGAAATTAGTAATGGTCGAATCAGGAAGGAAGGCTTACCGGATTATACATTTTATTTATATGATGCGATTGGTATTTTTAAAGATAAGGCAGATGTGGATAATTCTCCCAAACAATTTACTGATGACACACAGCCCGGTGATATAAAATATCGCGATATTAGTGGACCGGATGGTACACCCGACGGTATTGTAAATGAATATGACCGGACCACATTTGACGGTCGTTTCCCCGATTTTGAATACGGCATCAATGCTAGTTTGAAATGGAAAGGATTTGATTTCTCCATATTGGGGCAAGGGGTACAAGGTATAAAACACTATGCAAAAGACTGGGGTGTACAGCCTTTCCGCCATGGATCCCCTCCCTCAAAAGATTATATTAAAAATATGTGGACGGAAGAAAATCCAAATGGTAAATATCCGAAGCTTTACTATGATAATATGGGAGGAACTAAAAATACGCGTGAAAGTACATTTTATTTATATGACGGATCTTTTTTCCGCCTGAAAAACCTTACTTTTGGCTATACGTTACCCTATATAATTACAGGTAATGTAATAGAAAGTGTACGCTTGTATTTCGCAGCGGATAATCTCTTCACGTTAACAAAGTATCCGCAGGGAGGTGACCCGGACAGATTGAATGATTCTAATAGTCGTTCCCGTTTGGTAAGGTATCCTCAGAACAGAATCTTATCTGTGGGAGTTAATGTTAATTTCTAAAATGAAAAATAAGACAATTGTATGAAAAAGAATATATTATATATTGTGATCTTTTTGTTTGTCATAACAGGATGTGCTGATTTTTTAGAATTAGCACCACCTGATAGACCTTCGGATGAAACATTCTGGAAAACGAAAGAAGATTTTGAATTGGGGCTTACGGGCTGTTACGGAGCGTTACAGGAGGAAAGATTGTCTGCTTTATTAATCAGTTATGATTGTATGACGGATAATGCTCACAGGGGAGTAGGCGCAGGTGATTATCAAAACGAACTCTACGTGACCGGATTATTGAATCCCGCAGCTGGAGGTCATGTCTCTTTGATTTACAGCCAGTCGTATAAGGCAATTGCACGTATTAATAATTTCCTGTATTTATTGAATAATACGGAGAATACAGGTATGACTTCAGACGAAAAGAAGAATATGCTTGCCGAAGCACATTTTCTCCGCGGATATTGTTATTGGATGCTTTATCTGTTTTATGGTGAAGTCCCGATTGTAACTGAACCTCTTACAATAGTAAATCAGATACAGCCTAAGAATACTTTGCAGGAGGTCAAAGAGCATGTATTGAATGATCTTCAGGTAGCAATCGATAATTTTACAAAAGACCAGACATATAGACAGTCCGGAGGAAAAGCTACAAAAGGTGCTGCTCGGGGAATGAAAGCACGTGTAATTATGTTCACTGCTTATGATGCTCAGGGCAATGCTATTCCATCTGAGATAGAGAAAGCGTATAATGAAATAAATCAGATAAATGGATATCAACTAAATCCGGAATACGCATTTAATTTTTATCCGGAAGAACAGGAAAATTCTCCTGAAATTATGTTCTCGGTGAAATTTTTGGCGCCAAGTTCTTTTCATGTAGCAGATCGCTATTTTGGACAGGATAATGGTACATATCCTACTACTGATCTGTTTAATGCCTATTCTCCAGGGGATACACGCAGGTTGAAGACTTTTGCAGAGGAGCAAACTTATACATGGATCGGCAAACCTACCATCACATTTTCAAAGAGTGACACAGATTATGGTTATCGTCGGCCAATAAAAGGCGTTTCTCCCCTTCCTCTTGCATCGGGGGCTACGGAATGGGGGAAAGAAAATATGGCTGATTATGATCCGGTAATACTTCGTTGGGGAGAGTTGATGCTACTTCGTGCTGAGGCCTCTGTTGAACTCGATAAACTGGAAGAAGCACGACAGGCAGTAAATGATATTCGCGACAGGCAAACCACATTGGCACACCTTCCACAGGGATTGTCCAAAGAACAGATGCGTGATTCCGTACGTCATGAACGACGAGTCGAAACTGCTTATGAGAGTGCGTTACGTTATTATGATCTGAAACGATGGGGAATAATGGAGCAACGATTAAAAGAGGTATTTGCCAATGATCCGGACTTCAATAATCTAAAACCGACATGGACTGCAGAAAAAAATTATTTCCTACCATTGCCACAGAATGAGATTGAAAAGTCACGTGGAGTATTAGTGCAGAATCCAGCTTATGTAACGCATTAATATCTTAGCCATAATCTGGTAAAAACTATACATGGTTTTTACCAGATTAATTCATTTTTTTAGTAGGGGAATGGTGTAAAATTGAGTATCTCAATAAACTGAGATAGTAGTTGAAAAGAGTTATTTCATGATAATATAAACGTTATAAATAAAATTGAAATGAAGAAATTTTGGATCTGTAATATAACGTATGTTTTGTTGCTTTTTTCACTAATGACCTGTTCATCGGACAAGAAAACAAATTTAAATGAAGAATTAAAACTTTGGTATGATACCCCCGCTTCTATATGGGAGGAGGCGTTACCACTGGGTAATGGACGTATAGGAGCCTTGGTGTTCGGTGACCCGTTGAATGAAAGATATCAGATGAATGAAGAGACGTTGTGGTCGGGCTATCCGAAAGACTGTACAAATCCGAAAGCGAAAGAGTCTTTACCCTTTATACGCCAGGCAATAGATAAGGGAGATTATGCAAGGGCAGGAGAGCTATGGAAGAAAAACGCGCAGGGGCCCTACACTGCACGTTATCTTCCTCTTTCCGACCTGTATATCCGTATGCAACAGGAGGGGAAAGTGCAGAATATGTATAGGGATCTAAATATTTCAAATGCTACAACGACAGTGAAATTTGAAATGGACGGAGTAAATTATACCCGTACATCATTTATCTCTTATCCTGATCAGGTGATGGTAATCCGGTTGGAGTCAGATAAAAAAAGTGCCCTCTCATTTGATATATGGCAGGAAAGTTTATTGCAATACGGTACAGAATCAAATGGTAAGGATCTTCTAATATTAAAGGGAAAGGCGCCTTCGTATGTTGCAAGTAGGCCTGAATTTCCTGATCAGATCGTCTATGATACTGATGGAGAGGGGATGGAGTTTGAGGTGCATTCCCGTTTGGTATTGGAGGGAGGATCCTCGAAAGGAAATGATAGCATTATTTCTGTCAGGAATGCAAATTCTGTAACTATTATTCTATCTGCCGCCACCAGTTTCAACGGTGTCGATAAGTCTCCCGGACATGAAGGCAAAGATACTTCGCAAGAGGCCGAAAAATATTTAAATTCGGCATTAGATCGTAGCTATAGTCAATTACTTGAGACACACACCCGTGATTATCAGGAGTTATTCAATAGGGTTCGTTTTTCTCTTGGAGAGAAAGGGAGTCAACAGGATACATTGACTACAGATCGGAAGAGCGTCGTGTAGGGAAAAGATGATTCCAATCAGAGTTTGGTGGAATTATATTATCAATATGGGCGTTATCTGGCGATAACTTCGTCAAGGCCGGGGGGAAAAGCATCCAACTTACAAGGTATTTGGAACCGGCATATACAACCTCCCTGGGGCTCCAATTATACGACAAATATTAATACGGAGATGAACTACTGGTTGACGGAAACAACAAATCTTACTGAATGTCATCAGCCTCTATTCGATCTGATTGAGCTGTTATCCAAAAGCGGAGAGAAAACAGCCCGGATAAATTATGACATACAAAACGGCTGGTTGGCGCATCATAACACGGACCTCTGGGCACAGACAGCTCCTACCGGAGGGTATGATATAGATCCCAAAGGGGCTCCGAGGTGGTCGTGCTGGCCTATGGCCGGAGTTTGGTTTTGCCAACATTTATGGGAGCATTATGCTTTTGGAGGAGATCGTGAATTTTTGAAGAATCGAGCTTATCCCCTGATGAAAGGCGCTGCCTTGTTTATGTTAGAGTGGTTACAGGAAGATACCGAAACCGGTTATTTGGTGACAAATCCATCTTCCTCGCCTGAGAATAAGTTTTATTATACTGACGCAAACGGCGTACGTAAAGAGGGTGAGATTGCAAAGGCAACCACTATGGATATGGCTTTGATATGGGATCTGTTCAGTAATTGTATCCGTGCATCGGAAATACTGGAGATAGACGAAGAGTTTAAAGAACAGCTAATCCGCAGCAGGGATAACCTTTATCCGCTACATATTGGTAGTGAAGGGCAGTTGCAGGAATGGCACGCGGATTTTGAAGATGTCGATCCTCAACACAGGCATGTGTCTCATCTGTTCGGTCTTCATCCGGGAAAGCAGATTCTACCTCGACTTAATCCCGAATTGGCTGCAGCAAGCAAAAGGACACTCGAGATGCGCGGTAATGGAGGTACCGGTTGGGCTATGGCGTGGAAAATAAATTTCTGGGCGCGACTTGAAGATGGTAATCATGCATACCTGATGCTTAAAAACGGATTGAAATTTGTAGATGCGACAGAAGTGTCGACCAGGGGTGGAGGAACATATGCTAATTTGTTTGACGCACATCCTCCATTCCAGATTGATGGAAATTTCGGAGGTACGGCAGGTATCACTGAAATGATTCTGCAAAGCCATGGAGGAGAAATTTTTCTGTTACCGGCTTTGCCTGATAAATGGCAGGATGGTAGTATAGAGGGAATACGTGCCAGGGGTGGTTTCACCGTCGATCTGGAATGGAAAAACGGACAGCTTTCCAAAGTTAAAATTTACTCTGCCCTTGGAGGTAATTGCAGGATAAGGGTACATCGGACATTGACTTCGAAAGATGTGCAATTAAAGGACGCTAAAGGGGATAATCCAAATAATTTTTACTTTGTGAATAAGGATTCTGGTAGGGTTGTGCATTCCGGTACAGCAACTCCTTTATCATTAAAGGATACTTATCTGTTTGACTTTGAAACGACCGAGGGTGGCGTGTATGAATTAACTGCAAGTCTTAAGCCGTAATGAAGAAGCAAAGCCTTGTTTTATCAGTTGGAAGTCTGGTCGTTATGACGGGTTGCCATACCAAAGCAGTAGACAATCCGAATATTATCTTTATCCTGGCTGATGATATGGGATATGGAGATATCTCAGTGCTTAATGATGCATCAAAGATTCAAACGCCGAATATTGACCAAATAGCTCAGAACGGTGTAATTTTTACAAATGCTCATAGCAGCTCGTCTGTAAGTAGCCCTACAAGATATGGTATTCTCACAGGAAGATACAATTGTCGCTCTTCCCTTAAGCGTGGAGTATTAAATGGTTATTCGGAAGCCCTGATTCCTCCGGAGCGTACAACAACTGCATCGATGCTTAGAGAACAGGGGTATGAGACCGCCTGTATCGGAAAATGGCATCTGGGATGGACGTGGAGCGATATAGAGAATGGTAAAGATTCTGTTGATTTTACCAAGCCTATCAAGTTTGGGCCGACCGATGTGGGGTTTAATTATTTCTATGGTATTTCAGCATCTTTGGATATGCCTCCTTATGTATATGTAGAGAATGAGATGCCAACAGCTTTACCGAATCGGACCACATCCGGCAAAGGTATGCAGATGTGGCGTGAGGGGCCTACAGCATCCGATTTTGAACATAATAAGACACTTTCACATTTGATTGATAAGGCGGTGAACTATATTCACAGAAGTGCCAATAAGAAGCCGTTCTATTTGTATCTTCCGCTACCAGCACCGCACACACCCATTCTGCCAGATGATGAATTCCAAGGGAAATCAGGATTGAATCCTTATGGTGATTTTGTGATGGAAGTGGATTATATGGTAGGACGGATATTGGAAACGCTAAAACAAAATGGGATTGAAGAGAATACGATCTTGGTATTTACTGCTGATAATGGTTGTAGTCCTGCTGCCAAAATAGAAGAATTGCAAGAGAAAGGGCATTATCCGAGTTATATCTATCGTGGATATAAAGCCGATCTGTATGAAGGAGGGCATCGCGTACCATGTGTTATGCAATGGCCGGCACGCATTCAGCATCATACTGTTGATCAGGTGGTCTGTCTTACTGATTTTATGGCAACTTTTGCGGCTATATCCGGCTATCAGATAAAAGATAACGAAGCAGAAGATAGTTATAATATATTGCCATTGCTATTGGGCCCTTCAGAAGGAAAGATCATAAGGGAGGCCGTAGTCCATCACTCCATTAATGGTGAGTTCTCTTTACGAAAGGGTGATTGGAAATTGTTGCTCTCGCCGAGTTCCGGTGGGTGGAGCTACCCCCGACCGGGTAGAGATACGGTCATCATAAATGAATTGCCAAAAGTGCAGCTTTACAATTTAAATACCGATCCGGAAGAAGCAAAAAATGTTTATAGTGAAAATCTGGCAATTACCAATGAATTAAGGGAGATAATGATCCGGTACATAAGAGAGGGGCGTAGTACCCCAGGAGTGCCACAAAAGAATGATGGAGCCGAAGATTGGGGTGAAAAACTGATCCAGGAATGGACGAATATAACAGAGTAGAATATTATAATCTTTTATTAGTGATTTAGAATTATATAAGGGGATACTTCCTCTGGAATTGAAATCTAAAACAGATATATATGAAACAGACTATTGTTGCATTAATTTTCCTCTCCATGTTCTGTACAGTATCTCTGGCGCAGAACAGAGGAGATGAGCAGGGAATGGAAGTGCCTGAAAATCTGCAATTGCCGGAAGATAAAGATGCTGTCAGGAGGGCTTATGACGACTGGTGGACAGATTCACGGAAAAACCTGAATGAACGTATGGACTGGTATAATGACGCTAAGTTCGGTTGTTTTATCCATTGGGGAGTTTATTCCGTACCGGGAGGAATATGGAAAGACAAGAGGATAGGTGGTTATACGGAACACTTGATGCGTTCCGCGAAGATCCCTATTCCAGAGTATAAAGAAGAACTGGTGAAACCGTTCAATCCGGTGGAGTTTGATGCTGACGAATGGATACAACATGCGATCAATGCAGGAATGAAATACTTCATTGTAACGGCCAAGCATCACGATGGTTTCGCGATGTATTTCTCCGATGCTTATCCTTATGATATGCGTATGACGGCTTTCCAGCGTGATCCGATGGCAGAGCTTCGTGAAGCAGCCCGCAAACGAGGGATGAAATTCGGATTTTATTATTCTCAGGCGTTTGATTGGGAACATCCGGATGCACCGGGTAATGATTGGGATTTTCCACAACACCCGGGAGGAGATAAACTGGTTGGAGGTAAGGATTGGTGGCTTACTATGCCCGAATTTCTGGTAAACGCAGACAGGTATGTAGTTGAAAAGTCAATCCCGCAGGTACAAGAACTGATCCGTAAATATGATCCTGATATTATGTGGTTTGATACGCCTCATAAACTCCCTCTCTATCAAAATATTCGTATCCTGGAAGCGATACGGGAGGTGGATACTGAGAATAAAATTGTGGTCAATGGTCGTCTGGCACGCTTCGGGAACAGAAATCTTGGTGACTATCTGAATACCGGTGATCGTGCGGCTTATTTTCCAGCAGTTGAAGGCTATTGGGAATCTATACCGACGACCAATGAATCATATGGTTTCAGTAAAGTAGATACTTACCGTAAACCG